>JAABUH010000910.1_pt1 | contig 37830 bp, 36 predicted proteins | sample 5559121 | NCBI WGS metagenome assembly JAABUH01 (sample SAMN10711871, study PRJNA513364) | rock metagenome | isolation source: Antarctica rocks | place: Antarctica: Victoria Land, Battleship Promontory nord | collected 2015-12-28
GCGGAGGGGTGGGCAGCGTTGCTGCCCACCCCTCCACACAAAAACCTACCCCTGTAAGCGGGGTTCTGGGGGGAGCCATTTCCCCGGGTTCCCCCGGAGGCGCGCCCCAACGTCGGACCCGCGGCTAGGGTCCGGGGGACCAGTCAGCCAGGGGCGGAGGGGGCGAGAAAGAACTCGGGCGACTTTTCACAGGCCCTGGCCTGCCGAGGAGCGCGCCGGCGATAGCGCCAGTGAGCGAGGCGCAGAGGTTGACCGTGTCGTTGGTCATGTACGGGAGGCCGCGCACGAGTGTGAGCGTCGGGGCGTCCTGGCCATGGGCATGGGTGCGATCCTCGGTGCGTTTGCCGCAGGCGCGGCACCGATAGACGGCCTGTAGCGTGCCGCCGAGCAGGCTGTCGATTGACGCGCCTAGCGCGCCCCCCGCGACGATCCCGAGCGCGGTCCGTAGGCGGGCGCGATAACACAGGGCGAAGGCGACGCCGATGAGGCTCGCGCCGGCGAGCGAGGCGAGCGTGCCGAGCGGGCTGACGGCACCGGAGACGCCGGGTGGCGCGGGTTTGCCGGTGGTGATCACGCGTGGCGGCGTGCGGCTGCGGCGGCCGATCTCGGTGGCCCAGGTGTCCGCGTTGGCGGCGGCGAGCGCCCCCGCGTAGGCGGCTATGACGCGCGGCGACCGGGTCGGCAGGCCCAGGAGCGCCAGCGCGGCCGGAATGCCGCCGTTGGCGAGCACCTGCGCGGCGGTTCGCCGCGGCCCCTCTCGCTCGTTTCCCGCGTCCCTTGCGTCCCCCATAGACCGACGGGACGAGCGTGAGAGGGCCGTCATAGACCGACGGGACGAGCGTGAGAGGGCCGTCGAGCTGCCGAAGAAGAGGAGCAGGAGGGTGGATGCGCGCGGTCCGCCCGCGCCGAATACGGCGGTCCCCACGCTGGCGGCCCCGATGGCGCCCGAGAGGGAGAGCGCGCCGCGCCGCCGTGCCGCGAGCGCGACGCCGCTCCCAAGGAGGAGGGCGAGCGGCCAGTGACGGTCATCGTTATTCATCGGCCATGCGCGGGCAGGCTAGCGGTCACGCGGTACGCTCGGCGAAGCGGCGCTCGAACGCGCGCAGCGGCGCGGATGCGGCGTCGGGCAGGTCCATTTCGGCCAGGACCTGCAAGGCAGCCTCGCGGTGGCGGCGCAGGTAGTCGCGCGCGACGTCGCGCGCCCCCGCGCGGTCGAGCAGCGCCAGGATGTCCGCGGTGTCCGCGGCGTCCGCGGCGGAGTCGCCGGGCCTGGCATACAGGGCGCGCAGGCGCGCACGGTCGTCGGGGGCGGCGTGGGCCAGGGCGAGCAGGACGGGCAGGGTTTTCTTGCGCGTGGCGATGTCGCTGACCGCGCTCTTGCCCGTGACCCGCTCGTCGCCCCAGATGCCTAGAATGTCATCCTGCATCTGGAAGGCCAGGCCGAGCTCACGTCCGAAGCGCCCCGCGCGCCCGACCTGCGTCGCGCCAGCCCCCGCCGCGCGGGCCCCGATCGAGGCGGCGGCGGCGATGAGCGTCGCAGTCTTGCCGTCGATCATGCGCAGATAGTCGTCCACCGAGACGTCGGAAACACCGGCGGCCTGCAGGGTCATGTCGCGGTGTTGCCCCTCGGCTAGATGCAAGGCCGCCTCCTCGAACGTGCGCGCGACGTCGATGAGCGCGCGCGAGTTCGAGTCGCGCAGCGGCGAGCGATACAGGGCGAGGTGCGCCAGCGCGTAGAGACCGTCGCCCGCGTTGATGCCGATGGGGGCGCCCCAGATCGACCACACCGTGGCGCGGTGGCGGCGCGTGGCGCTGCCGTCCTCTATGTCGTCGTGCACTAGCGAGAAGTTGTGGAGCAGTTCGACCGCGGCGGCCAGCGGCGCCACGTCGCGCGCGTCGCCGTCGAAGGCGCGGGCGACGAGCAGCAGCAGCGCGCCGCGCAGCCCTTTGCCCACGGGGGCGGCCATGGGCTTCAGGTCCGCACTGGCTAGGCCCAGATGGTAGCGCATGATGCCGTAGTACTGGTCGGAGCCCTCGTCAGCGCCGCGCGGCTCGCGCGGCTCGTGCGGCTCGTGCGCGCCGAGCACGGCCTCGATCTCCCGGCGCACCAGTTCGTGGTGGCGCGCGAGGGTCTCGGCGAGAGTATCGTCGATGGTGTGCATAGTAGCAGGATAGCAGAGGGGCAGGGGGCAGGCGTGCCCGTGTGTGCCCGTGTGTCCGTCCGGCCGCACGTCCTATGGGCGGTCGAGCCCGTCCGCTGGCACGCCCTGTAGGTGGCGGGGGTCTGGGGGGAGGCATCTCCCCAGGTTCCCCCGGAGGTGCGCCCCAATGTCGGACCCGCGGCTAGGGTCCGGGAGACCAGTTAGCCAGGGGCGGAGGGGGCGAGAGAAACCATCTCCCCAGGTTCCCCCGGAGGCGCGCCCCAACGTCAGCCGCAGCCGAGGGACCAGTTAGCCAGGGGCGGAGGGGGCGAGGAAGGGCCAGGTAGCCAGGGGCGGAGGGGGCGAGAGAAGGGCTTGGGCGACTTTTCACGAGCCCTGGGCCAGGGGGCGATGAGCGCCCTGGCCTATTGGCGGTTATGGTATACTCCACGGTGGTAGAGAAAAGAAAAGTTAGAGTAGCTTAGAGACACGAGGGGACACGGCACGGGGATGCTGAAAGACGAGAAGACGGCCGTTATCGAGCAGTTCGCCACGCACCCGGGCGATACCGGGTCGCCGGAGGTGCAGGTCGCTATCCTGACCCGGCGCATCACCGAGCTCACGGAGCACTTCCGCACGCACAAGCACGATCACCACTCGCGGCGCGGTTTGCTGGCCATGGTAGGCCGCCGCAAGCGCCTCATGACCTACCTCGTGCGCGAAGACCCGGCGCGCTACCGCGCGCTCATCGCAAGCCTGGGCCTGCGCGACACGACCGGGCGCTCGACGCGCGCGGGGCGCTCGACGCGCTGATGCGCGACGCCTGATTTGGGCTTTGTGACGCTGTTGGCAACACCGGCAACACAGGCGACGGCCAATGCTGTAGGGGCATACGGTGACACGCGTTCGCGCGTCGCCGTATGCCCCTACGGCTATGGCGGCTACCACGCAGGCCTTCGCCTCTCTCGTTTCACATCCGTAGCGCCCGTGGCGCCCTTCGTGACGGAAGGATAATAGAAGGATTCATGCCGCATCAAGATAGCGCCACCGTCGGTGGCAAAGAACTACGCATAGAGACCGGCCGGTTGGCTGGTCAGGCCGGCGGGAGCGTCCTCGTCACCTATGGCGAGACTGTCGTCCTCGTGACCGCAACCGCCTCCAGTGGCCCCCGCGAGGGCATCGACTTTTTCCCGCTCACCGTCGACGTCGACGAGAGGCTCTACGCCGCGGGCAAGATCCCCGGCAGCTTCCCGCGTCGCGAGGGGCGTCCCCCGGAGCGCTCGATCCTGGCCGCGCGCCTGACCGACCGCCCGATCCGCCCCCTCTTCCCCAAGGGCTTCCGCAACGACGTGCAGGTCGTCGCCACGGTGCTCTCGGCTGATCAGGAGAACGACCCCGACGTGCTGGTTATCTGCGGCGCTTCGGCTGCGCTCTCCATCTCGGACATCCCCTTCAAGGGCCCCGTCGCTGGCGTGCGCGTCGGCTATATCGACGGCGACTATGTAATCAACCCGACGGATAGCCTCCTGGAGCGCAGCACGCTCGACCTCGTCGTGGCGGGGACGCGTGACGCGGTGATGATGGTCGAGGCTGGGGCCAAGGGCCTCACCGAGGCGATCATGCTCGAGGGCGTGCGCCGCGGCCACGAGGCCCTCCAGGATGTGATCGACCTGCAGGAGCGCCTCGTCGCGGCGGTCGGCAAGCCTAAGCGCGAGATCGCGCTTTCCGTGACGCCTGAAGAGTTGAAGGGCGCGGTGCGAGAGATGCTCGGCGACCGCCTGAGCGGCGCTATCCGCAACGTGGACAAGGCGACGCGCCAGGAGGCCACCGATACCTTCAAGCGTGAGGTCGTGGAGGCGCTCTCCGGCGGCGAGGCGCCGGCCTATAGCGCCAAGGCGGTGGGCGACGCTTTCGACGGCGAACTCAAGCGCGCCACGCGCGCGATGATCCTCGACGAGGGTATCCGACCCGACGGCCGCGACACCACCACGATCCGCCCCATCTCGAGCGAGGTCGGCCTCTTGCCGCGCACGCACGGCAGCGGCCTGTTCACGCGTGGGCAGACGCAGGTGCTCGGCGTGGTGACGCTCGGCCCGGGGACCGACGAGCAGATCATCGACGACATCACGCGCGTCGACGGCAAGCGCTTTATGCTCCACTACAACTTCCCGCCGTTCAGCACCGGCGAGACCAAGCCGATGCGCTCCCCCGGCCGCCGTGAGATCGGCCACGGCGCCCTCGCCGAGCGCTCGCTCTTCGCGGTGATGCCCCCACAGGACCAGTTCCCCTACGTGACCCGTATCGTGGCCGACGTGCTGTCCTCGAACGGCTCGACCAGCATGGCCTCGGTCTGCGCCGGCTCCCTGGCCCTCCTGGACGCGGGTGTGCCGATCTCGGCCCCCGTGGCCGGCGTGGCCATGGGGCTGATTACAGGCGAGGAGGGGCGCTACGCCGTCCTGACCGACATCCAGGGCATGGAGGACGCGCTCGGCGACATGGACTTCAAGGTCGCCGGCACGGCCGCGGGCGTGACGGGCCTGCAGATGGACATCAAGGTGACCGGGATCACCTTCGAGATCATGCAGCAGGCCTTGCAGCAGGCGCACGAGGCGCGCCAGTTTATCCTCGGCAAGATGGGCGAGGCGCTCGCCGCGCCGCGCGAGGAGATGTCGCGCTACGCGCCGCGCATCACCAGCCTCAAGATCAACCCTGAGAAGATCGGCGCTCTGATCGGCCCCGGCGGCAAGAATATCCGCGGCATCCAGGACGCGACGAAGACGATGATCGAGGTGCAGGACGACGGCACGGTCAACGTGGCTAGTACCAGCGGCGACCAGGCCGAGGAAGCTATCCGCCGCATCCGTGGCCTGACCCAGGAGGCCGAGGTCGGCCAGGTCTACGACGGGACCGTCAAGCGTATCGTCAACTTCGGCGCCTTCGTGGAGTTCCTCCCCGGCAAAGAAGGACTGGTCCGCCTCGGCGAGCTCGCGCCCGGCCGCGTGGAGAACGTCGAGGACGTCGTCAGCGTGGGCGACCCGCTGCGCATCAAGGTGATCGAGGTCGACCCGCAGGGGCGCGTCAACCTGTCGCACCGCCAAACCCTGCCCGGCCAGGAAAACATCCCGGCCGAGCCGTTCACGCCGCGCCCGCCGCGCAACGGCAACAGCTTTGGCGGCGATCGCGATCGCGGCGGTTCGCGCTTCGGCGGGGGCGGCGACCGCGGTGGGGACCGCCCGCGCTTTGGCGATCGTGACCGCGGCGGCGATCGCCCGCGCTTCGGCGACGACCGCCCTCGTTTCGGCGCCGACCGCGGGCCGCAGGAGTAGGGGTCCGCGCCTCGGTAATGTACACACGCCCTGCGCTTTCAAGCGCAGGCTCCGCGCGGGGACTCGAGGTGATTGGTGGCATACTATAGACAGGTTATAGATACCCGACGGTAGCGTGAGAAACGGGGGCGAGGGTGACGGCCGAGCGGACCGACCAGTTGGCGGTATTGGAAGGCGAGGTGCGCGCCTGTCCGCTGTGCGACCTCGCACGCACGCGCAAGCGCGCTGTGCCGGGGGAGGGACCGGTCGACGCCGAGGTGTTCTTCATCGGCGAGGGGCCGGGCTTCAACGAGGACCAGCAGGGCCGTCCCTTCGTCGGGCCTGCTGGTCGCCTGCTCAACGAGTTGCTCGCCTCTATCGGCCTCGACCGCGACAAAGTATACATAACGAACGTCGTCAAGTGCCGTCCGCCCGAGAACCGCGATCCCATGCCGCAGGAGATCGCGGCCTGCGCGCCATACCTGGAGCGCCAGCTCGCCATCATCAAGCCCAAGGTTGTGGTGACGCTGGGCCGCTACTCGATGGCCAAATTTTTCGCGGGCGCGTCGATCACGAAGATCCATGGACAGCCCAAGCGCATCGGCGCCACATTCTACTTCCCGATGTTCCACCCGGCGGCGGCGCTACGGCAAGAGAGCTATATGTCGGCCGTGAAGGCGGACATGCTCAAGATACCGGCGCTGCTCCAGGAAGCGCGCAGAGCGGACGCGGCTGGCGAGCCCGACGCGGCGGAGATCCGGGAACAAGAAGATGCCCCGACGCAGCTGGGTCTCTTCGACCTATGACATAGACCACGGCGTGCGCGATCACCGGCGTAGTGACAAGGTTGATAGGAAAATAACAAAACAGCCAGCAGGCGACAATCGGTATGAGTGGAGAGTAATCAGGAGTGGCTAAAGGAACATTGCGAGCCGTGCCGTTGGGCGGCCTGGAAGAGATCGGCAAGAACATGATGGCCTTCGAGTATGGCGACGACATCGTCGTCATCGACTGCGGGCTGATGTTCCCCGAGGAGTCGATGCTCGGCATCGACCTCGTCATCCCCGACATAACCTACCTAGAGGAGCACCGCGACAAGGTGCGCGGGATTATCATCACGCACGGGCACGAGGACCACACGGGCGCTCTGCCCTACGTGCTGGCGCGCCTGCCCGTGCCCGTCTACGCCACGCGGCTGACGCGCGGCCTGATCGAGGTCAAGCTGCGCGAGCACAAGCTGCTGGACAAGATCGAGCTCATCACCATCGAGGCGGGCGGCCACGTGCCGTTCGGTGAGATGACCTTCGAGTTCTTCCACCAGTGCCACAGCATCCCCGACGCCGTCGGCGTGACCATCCACACGCCGGTCGGCGTCGTGGTACACACGGGCGACTACAAGTTCGACCAGACGCCCGTCGACGGCGAGCCGCCGGACTACGCGCGCCTGGCCGGGCTGGGCCAGGAGGGCGTGCTGGCTCTCTTCGGCGACAGCACGCGCGCCGACACACCGGGCTCGACGCCGAGCGAGCGCGTGATCGACGGCGCGTTCAAACGCGTCTTCGACGAGGCCAAGGGGCGCGTCATCGTGGCCTCTTTCGCCAGCCTCATCTCGCGCATCCAGCAGGCCGTCGATGCCGCCGCCGCGCACAACCGCAAGTTCGCCGTGGTCGGCCGCTCCATGGTCAACAACGTTGGCATGGCCATCGAGCTAGGCTACTTGAAGGCGCCCGACGGGGTGCTCATGCGCATCGAGGACGTGCTCAAGCTGCCCGACGACCAGATCTGCATCATGACCACGGGTAGCCAGGGCGAGCCCTCTTCCGCGCTCACGCGCATGGCCAACGGCGACCAGCGGCACGTCACCATCAAGAAGGGCGACACCGTGGTCATCTCGGCCACGCCGATCCCCGGCAACGAGGAGCATGTCGGCCGCAACGTGGACAACCTGTTTAAGCTCGGGGCCAATGTGGTCCACGACCGCCACGAAGGGATCCACGTTTCCGGCCACGGGGCGCAAGACGAGCTCAAGTTGATGCTCTCCTTGCTCCGCCCGCGGTTCCTGATCCCGGTGCACGGCCAGTACCGCCACCTCGTGGCGCACAAGCGCCTCGGCGAGCAGATGGGCATCCCGGCGGAGAACATCATCCTGGCCGAGAACGGCCTCCCCATCGAGTTCACGGCTACCACTGCGACACTGGGTAGCCGTGTGCCCGCCGGCTACGTGTTCGTCGACGGCGCGAGCGTCGGCGACGTGGGCGACGTGGTGCTACGCGACCGCCAGCTGCTGGCCCAGGATGGTATCCTGATGGTGGCGCTCACGGTCGATCGCCAGACGGGCAAGTTCATCGCCGGGCCCGACATCGTGTCGCGCGGCTTCGTACACATGCGCTCCTCCGACGAGTTGATCGAGCGGGCGCGTGGAGTCGTCTACGACACGCTCGGCGATGGCAACGGCGACGGCACGGCCGGGTCCCCACCGTACAGCGGCGCCAAGGGGCGCATCAGGGACGCGCTCGGCCGCTTCCTCTATGACGAAACGCGCCGTCGGCCTGTGATCTTGCCGGTGGTGCTCGAGGCGTGACGAGCTATTAGCGGTTAGCAATTAGCCGTTGGCTTGCGGCTGGCGGGGACGCGCAAGCGGCTAGTCTCATGCGTTACGCTTGTTAGTACTCTTCCGTGGGCATGCTGGTCGCCTTCGACGGGCTAATCGCTAATTGCCAACCGCTAATAGCTGGAGACATGGCTACACGAAAACCTGATGACGCCCCCGCGCGGACGGTCACGCGGACGACGCCGATGCGCGCGGCCGCCCCGTCGACGCGCCGGCCCAGGCCCGTTGCCCCGGTGCCGGACGCGGGCGCGGCGGCGCCGCGCCCGCCGCGCCCGTCGCGCGCCCCTCAACAGTCACGTCCCGAGCCCCCCAGGGCTGGCGCGGGGCGAGGCGCGGGCCTGGGCGCGCCGGAGCCATGGTACAGGCGCATAGACCCGGCCCGCGTCGCCCTGGCCACCGTCCTCGTCGCGTTGGTCCTCTGCGTCGTCCTCTTGCTCGACGTCTACCTGGGCCAGGGCGACCCCGTCCACGTGCTCATGGTCACCGCGTTCGGACCGTTGGCCTTCCTCGTGCCGGTCGGCGCAGGGCTGCTAGTGCTCGACTTCTATCGGCGGCACGAGGGGCGGCGGCCGTGGCTGCGCTTCGAGGAGTCGTGCGGCGCAGTGCTCCTCTTCATCGCCGCGCTAACCTTCAGCAGCCTCACCGCGCTTTCGTCCTCCCTCGTCGGCAACTCGCTCAGCGACGAGATCGCCTCTGTCATCGGCCGGCCCTTCGCGCTGCTGGTCGTGCTGGCGCTGCTGGTCGTCGGCGCGGTGCTGACGTTCCGCATTACCCGGGCGCACGTCGTGCGGGCCTGGGGCGTGGTCCGCCCGGCGCTCACCGCGCTGGGGCACGCGCTCGGGCGGACGGCGCACGCCCGCCGGGCGCGCCGCGCCGCGCGTTCCATACCTCAGATAGGCGCCTCCACCACGGCGACCGCGGCTCCTGCCGGTAGTGCGGCTCCTGCCAGTGGTAAGGCTGGGATCGAGCGTACCGCCCAGATGGACGCGACCCTTTTCGCGCCTGCGCCCGGATCATCCACGCCCGCGCCGCTACCCGCGCCGATACCCGTGCAGAAACGCTGGGCCAAGCGCGACGGCGCCACGGCCGGCGCCTCCGAGCCGGGTCCGGCCCGCTTCACGGCGGGGCGGGGCAAAGGCTCCGCCCGGGGGCTCCCGCCCATCGAGGACACGCCCCCGCCGCCGGACTTCGCGCGCTTCGGCGTCGACGACGAGCCCGCGGACGAGGGTGCGCCCGCGCGTCCCCGCCGCGCCGCCGCGCCGCCCATCGGGCCTGCGTGGCCGGCCCCGGCCGTCGCGCTGCTCGACGCCGTCCCGCCCGCCTCGGCCGCTCCCACCGACACCGACGCGCGGGCGCGCACCATTGAGGAGACGCTGGCCTCCTTCAACGTCGCGGCCGAGGTGGTCGACGTGCAGAGCGGTCCCACCGTCACGCAGTTTGGCCTGCGCCCCGCCCCGGGCGTGCGCGTGCAGCGCATCACCGCGCTGGCCAACGACCTCGCGCTGGCCCTGGCCGCGCCGAGCATTCGCATCGAGGCGCCCGTGCCAGGCAAGCCGGTCGTCGGCATCGAGATCCCCAACGGGGCTACCGCGCTGGTCACCCTGCGCGAGATCCTGGAGTCGCCCCCTTACGCGCGCATGGCCTCGCCGCTCAAGATCGCGCTGGGTAAGGACGTGGCGGGCAAGCCGGTGGTGGCCGACCTGGCCAAGATGCCGCACCTCTTGATCGCGGGGGCGACCGGCTCGGGCAAGAGCGTGTGCCTCAACTCGCTGATCGCCGGACTGCTCTTCCACAACAGCCCCGACCGGCTCCGGCTGCTGATGATCGACCCCAAGATGGTCGAGTTGACGACCTTCAACGGGGTGCCGCACCTCTTGCACCCCGTGGTGACGGAGATGGACAAGGTGAGCGGGACGCTCAAGTGGGCGCTCAAGGAGATGCACCGGCGCTACAAGCTGTTCGGCGAGGCGGGGGCGCGCAACGTCGCGCGGTACAACGAGCTGCAGCTGGAGAAGTTGGGGGGCCGCGAGCCCGTCAACGACAAGGAGAAGCCGCTCCCCTACATCGTGTTCATCATCGACGAGCTGGCCGACCTGATGATGGTCTCCCCCGCCGAGGTCGAGGACAGCATCAGCCGCCTGGCCGCCCTGGCGCGCGCCACCGGCATCCACCTGGTGCTGGCCACGCAGCGCCCCTCGGTCGATGTCATCACCGGCGTGATCAAGGCCAACTTCCCCGCGCGCATCGCCTTCGCCGTCAGTTCGCAGGTCGACTCGCGCACCATCCTCGACCAGGCCGGGGCCGAGAAGCTGCTGGGCCGCGGCGACATGCTCTACCTGCCCTCGGACGGCAGCAAGGCCATCCGCGTGCAGGGTACCTACCTCTCGGACCGGGAGATCGAGCGCCTGGTGGAGTTCTGGTCGCACAACGCGCCGCACACGCCCGAGCAGATCCTCTCGTCCGAGCTCGAGGCGCCCAAGGAGGAGGGCGACGGCGAGAACAACGACAAGCTGTTCGCCGAGGCCACCAAGGCCGTGCGCGAGTACCGGCGCGCCTCCGTGTCGCTGCTGCAGCGCCGCCTGGCCATCGGCTACAGCCGGGCCGCGCGCCTGCTCGACCAGTTGGAGGAGCGCGGGGTGGTCGGCCCCTCCGAGGACGGCCGCTCCCGCGTCGTGCTCGACCTCGACCCCGAGGGCGACGGCCTGGTCCCCGCGCCGCCCCTGCCTGACGAAGAGTGACGGAGGCTATAGTATCATGGCTGCCGAAGTGAGCCTCGAGCGCACGTACACCATCGAGGAGTTCATGCAGCTCCCCGACGACGGATACGCGTATGATTTGGTCGACGGGAGGTTGGAGCGCATGTCGCCGACCGGGGGGGAGCACGGTCTCATCGCGTCGCGGCTCAACGTGTACCTGGCGTCATATGTGTGGGAGCACGGCCTGGGCGACACGTTCGCCGCCGAGACCGCCTTTGTGCTTGACGCCACGACCAACAACGTGCGCGGGGCCGATGTCGCCTTTGTCGCGGTGGCGCGTCTCGCGGTCGTCGGCGTGGGCGCCGTGCCCTTCCCTCCCGATCTGGCCATAGAGGTGATCTCCCCGAGTGACCGCCTCACAGGGGCCAGGAAGAAGGTGGCCGCGTACCAGCGGGCGGGCGTGCCGCTCGTCTGGGTCGTGAACCCCCGTCGCCACACCGTCGAGGTCTACCACCCGGCTGACGCGCACCCCACGACGCTCGGCCTCGACGACGAGCTTGACGGCGAGGAGGTCGTCCCCGGCTTCACGCTCCCCGTCCACAAGGTGTTCGGCAACCGGCAAGGTCCGAAGACATAGACGATTGTCTCCCCGCCGCACATATCTCAGCGGTGGCCGCCCCGATTAAGAGGCGTAGGAGCGCGACCTGGGATAATAGGGGTATGGATACTATCGAGACAGGAATCGACAAGGGCAAGACGCGCGTGCTCGTGGCGATGAGCGGCGGCGTCGACTCGTCGGTCGCCGCCGCGCTCCTCGTGCGCCAGGGCTACGACGTCGTCGGCGTGACCATGAACGTGTGGCCCGAGCAGGACCCCAATGCCGTCGTGCGCGAGGACGCCTGCTGCTCGCTCTCCGCCGCCGAGGATGCCCGCCGCGTCGCCGCCGATCTGGGCATCCCGCACTACGTGCTCAACCTCAAGGAGACCTTCGCCGACAAGGTGATGGACCTTTTCTTCGAGGAGTACGCGCGGGGTCGCACGCCCAACCCCTGCGTGCGCTGCAACCAGTTCATCAAGTTCGATGCCCTGTGGCCCAAGGCGCGGGCACTCGACGCCGACTACATCGCCACCGGGCACTACGCGCGCATCGACTACAGCGCGGGGGACGCCCGCTACCTCCTGCGCCAGGCCATCGACGCGCGCAAGGACCAATCGTACGTGCTCTACCCGCTCGACCAGGCGCACCTGGCCCGCACGCTGCTTCCGCTCGGCGGCTACCAGAAGGCGGAGATCCGCGCGTTGGCCCGCGAGTGGAACCTCGTGGTGGCCAACAAGCGGGAGAGCCAGGAGATCTGCTTTATCAACCAGGGCCACTACAGTGACGTATTGGCCGAGCGCTTCCCTGGCGCGATGCGGCCGGGCCCGCTCGTCGACGCGGAGGGCGCGACGGTCGGCGAGCACAGGGGCATCGGGGCCTACACGGTGGGCCAGCGCAAGGGCCTGAACGTGGCGCTCAAAGAACCGGCCTACGTGGTGGGCATAGAGGCGGAAACCAACACCGTGGTGGTCGGACCCGAGCGCGCGCTCTACGCCGCCGAGGCCCTGGCCGACGAGCTGATGCTGACCTCCGTGCGCTCGGTCGACGAGCTCGACGGGCGCGCGGTTTTGGCCAAGATCCGCTACAAGAGTGAGAAGATGCCCGCGCGCGTCTACTCTTTAGGTGGCGACAAGATCCGCGTCGCCTTCGACAAGCCGCAGCGCGCCGTCACGCCGGGCCAGGCCATCGTGCTCTACGACGACGACGTGGCGCTCGCCGGCGCCACCATCGGCGAGACCGTGTCGGCCACCATGTAGCCGACTCTTTATACAGAGGAAATGGGCGGAGGGTGCTATAATTCTGTGTAAAGTACCCTCTTATTTCTACGCGCAAGGTGCACATGTTCCAACGTCTGCGCAACATCAATCCTTTCCGGCAGAGCCTGGAGAAGACGCGCGAGAGCGTCTTCAAGCAGGTCACCAACCTGTTCACGACCGAGATCATCGACGAGGAGCTGTGGGACGAGCTCGAGGAGTTGCTCGTGCGCGCCGATCTCGGGGTCTCGATCACGGCCGAGGTCGTTGACCGCCTGCGCCGGCAGGTCGAGCGCGAGCGCCTGACGCAGGCCCCCGAGCTTACCGCCGCGCTACGGGCGCAACTCGTGGAGATGATGGGTGGGACCGAGGGCGTGCCGCTCGTCGAGGTGGGCTCGGGCCCGCGCGTGATAGAGATCGTCGGCGTCAACGGCGTCGGCAAGACGACCAGCATCGCCAAGTTGGCGCGCTACCTGCAGAACAACCGCCACCGCGTGATCATCGCCGCCGGCGACACCTTTCGCGCCGCCGCGGTCGAGCAGCTCAAGGTCTGGGGCGACCGCCTCGGCGTCTCCGTGATCAGCCACGAGTACTCGTCCGACCCCGGCGCGGTCGTATACGACGCTATGGAGGCCGGCCGCGCGCGCGGCATGGACGACGTGATCGTGGACACCGCCGGGCGGCTGCACACCAAGTTCAACTTGATGGAAGAGCTCAAGAAGATCCAGCGCGTGGCCCAGAAGGTCGACCCGACGGCCCCGCACGAGGTGCTCCTGGTGCTCGACGCTACCAGCGGTCAGAACGCCCTGCTGCAGGCGCGCTCGTTCCGCGAGGCGGTCGGCATCACCGGCGTCATCCTGACCAAGCTCGACGGCACCGCCAAGGGCGGCGTGGCCTTCTCGATCCGCCGTGAGCTCGGCGTGCCCATCAAGTTCGTCGGTACAGGCGAGAAAGTAGAAGATTTCGCGCCCTTCGATGCTACTGCGTTCGTCGAGGCCCTGTTCGAGCCTGAATAACTAGGGGATTGCTATGTTCGAGAATTTAACGGATCGCCTGCAGGACATCTTCGGCAAGATGGGCCGCAAGGGCAAGTTGACCGAGGAGGACGTCGACCAGGCCATGCGCGAGGTCAAGCTCGCCATGCTCGAGGCCGACGTGAACTTCAAGGTCGTCAAAGACTTCATCAAGCGGCTCAAGGAGCGCGCGGTCGGCGTCGAGGTACTGCAGAGCCTCTCGCCGGCGCAGCAGGTCATCAAGATCGTCAACGAAGAGCTGGTCGCCATGCTCGGCGAGCCGGGCAAGCTCGACTACGGCAGCCGCTCGCCCGCCGTGTTCATGCTGGTCGGCCTGCAAGGCTCCGGCAAGACCACGACGGCGGCCAAGCTGGCGCTCTACCTGCGCAAGCAGGGCCTGCACCCCCTGCTGGTGGCGGCCGATGTGTACCGCCCCGCCGCCATCGACCAGCTCGTCACGCTCGGCAAGGGCCTGAATATCCCCGTCTACGCCGAGGACCCGCAAAACAATCCCGTCGGTATCGCCGAGCGCGGGCTGCAGCACGCGCGGCAGAACGGCGCTTCGGTGGTGATCGTGGACACGGCCGGCCGCCTGCACATCGACGACGACATGATGGACGAGGTAGCCACGATCCGCATGCGCGTCGAGCCGACCGAGGTGATCCTGATCGCCGACGCCATGACCGGGCAGGACGCTGTGCGCGTGGCCGAGGAGTTCAACGCCCGCGTGCCCCTCTCAGGCATGATCCTGACCAAGATCGACGGCGACGCGCGTGGCGGCGCAGCCCTCTCCATCCGCGCGGTCACCGGCATCCCGCTCAAGTTTCTGGCCACCGGCGAGAAGCCCGACGCGCTCGAACCTTTCTTCCCTGACCGCATGGCCTCGCGCATCCTGGGCATGGGCGACATGCTCTCGCTCATCGAGCGCGCCGAACAGACCTTCGACCAGACGCAGGGCGAGGCCATGGAGAAAAAGTTGCGCCAGGGCAGCTTCGATCTCGACGACTTCCTGAAGCAGTTGCAGCAGATCAAGAAGATGGGTCCGTTGACGCAGTTGATGGAGATGATCCCGGGCATGCGCAACCTGACCAAGGGGGCCGACGTCCCGCAGATCGACGATAAGCAGATCCAGCGCGTCGAGGCCATCATTTCGTCGATGACGGTGCAGGAGCGGCGCGACCCCAACATCCTCAACGCCAGCCGCCGCCGTCGCATCGCCGCGGGCAGCGGCACGAGCGTGCAGGAGCTCAACGCGCTGCTCAGCCAGTTCAAGCAGATGCAGAAAATGATGAAGCAGTTTTCCAGCGGCCGCATGCCCAACATCCCCGGCCTTGGCCGCGGCGGCGGTGGGAACGGCATCAAGGGCGCCGGCGCCGGCGCCCTGGCACGGCGGCGGTAGGCTTGGTGGGTGTCGTGGGACAGGCTTGACCGCTGTTTGCCTTGGTTGGTGAGAACGGAGGGCGTATGGCAGTGGTGATCATGCCGGGCAACGGGCTGGTGCCAGCCCTATCCCAACCACGGGTAGGCGTGTTGCGGCGTCGCTTCTTCGCCTTCGTCGAGCCCGTCACCTCGTACAGCCTGGGACCGGGGCAGTGGAGCTGGGGGCAGGTCGCTTATCCGTTCACGTATCACCCAAATACGGGGCGTGGACTCTGTCACGGCAAGATGACGCTGCGCTGGCGCGGGGTGTTCGAGGGTTGGGTCATGGGCGGCGGCTCCAGCTATTGCGAGGTACGGGGACACGCGTATTCCTTCTATGGCGTTGCCGGCAACTAAGCTATGTATGTGACGCCGGCTGTGATTGCCGAGGCGGAGGCGCGCTACGGGACGCCGCGCGAGCTGCGCGTATCCTACGAGATCAGCGCACCCGAGTTGGCCATGATCCGGGGCAGCCAGCGCGACGGCCGCGCGCACGATGTGACCACCTTCGTCTTCAACGGCGAGCGGCTGGCCGTGATCGCCAAGCCGTCGTACCCACCGGGCGCCTACCGCGTTCCGGGCGGGGCGCTGCGGCGCGACGAGGCGATGGACGCGGGGGCGCTGCGCGAGGCCCATGAGGAGACGGGCCTGGAGGCCACGGCGCAACGCTATCTCCTGCGCATCCACGCGCGCTTCACCCTGGGTGGTGACGGCGTGGACTGGACCACGCACGTGCTCTCGGCCGTGACCCCTCAGACCTTGATCGATCCCATCGATAGGCGCGAGATCCGCGAGGCCCGCTGGAGTGCGCTGGCCGAACTCAACGGCCCTATCCGCGACACGCTCCTCGCCTCGGGCCGCCCTCTGTTCCGCTATCGTAGCGACCTGCACCTGTGGGCGGCCGAACAGCTCATAGGCGGTGCCGCCTCGAACCACGGCATGCCCTCGTGCTCGTAGGGCCCGATGGCGCGGAGGGGGCGCGAGGCATGGTCGTAGATCGCTAGGCCGGCCCAGCGCACGCGCCGCGCGTCGATGTGCAGCTGCTTTAGCCGCAGATGAAAGCGCCGCTCGCCACGCCCTCCCGCCGCGAAGATCCAGGCCAGCCCGTTGGTCGGTGTGCGCGCCGCCACGTCGAGGTCGCCCAGCGCGCGCACCCGCGCCAATTGCAGATCGTTGACCGGGATGCCTACGATGCGTTCGTGCGACTCGAACTCGACCTGGTAGGCCGTCCAGTAGTTGCCGTAGACCACGCGCACGCCGCGCGCCTCGAGCAGGCGGATCAGGCCTTCGACTGGTCCGGGCGGCGTCACCGTTTGGGGAGTCGCCAGCGTCAGGGGTAGGATGGCGGCGAGCCAACATCCGACGACGAGGGCCGCGGGCGGGAGGCGCCGCGGCAGCGCGCGGTGGACCACGAGCGGCGTGAGCGTGTAGAGGGGCAGCAGGTAGCGCGCGGTGTCGATGGCTGAGTCTCCGGTATCGAAGTGCGTGCAGACGACAATCAACGCGCAGGTGCCGCCGAAGAGGGCCAGCGTCCCATCGCGCGAGATTGGTGCCCCTGTCGCGCGGCGCTGCGGCCCCCCGCGCGGGCGCGGTAAGAGCCGCGCCACGATATACAGGACCAGGGCGACGCCGGCCGCGTGCTGGACGGGGTAGTGTGTCGCCAACCGCGCGAAGATGGCGTGGTTGGGGTTGGGGGCGGCCAGACCCAAAAGGATGGGGAGCGACTCGGTGACCAGGCGCACGGCGACCGCCTGGTGGTCGTCGTGCGCCCGTCCCTGGGGGAACAGGTAGGAGAGCGTGGCCCAGCGGTGGCGGAGGTTATACAACAGCAAGGGCGCGGCGCCCGCGATAAAGCTCGCGGCCATGGTCGCGATGGCGGCGAGCGTGCGGGCGCGCGCAGGCCGATCCGTCGTAGCGGTAGGGCGTCGGCCAAGTAAAGGTAGGGTGTACGCTACGGCGAGCGCGGGCAGGTACTCGATCATGAGCGGCTCGATCCAGGCGCCGAGGCCGGCCAGGAACCCCACCGCCAGCGCGATCCGGGGCGGCATGGCGCTCAGGTCGGGATGGCGCGCCTGCAAGATCAAGAGGACCGTGCCGAGCAGCGCGACCTCGATGTAGCCGAAGCCCGTGACGTCACCGTAGTAGATCAGCGGCGCGGGGCCGAGGGCGACGATGAGGCCGGCGAGCGCGGCGGTGCGACGATCGTAGAGGGTCGCGCCGAGCGCGTAGATCGCGCCCACGAACAGGACAGAGCAGGCGAGCACGGGGAGCCGCAGCGCCCAATCGCCCGGCCCGCGCCACGCCGGCAGCAGCGCGACCGCGTAGGCCTCCAGGCCGCCCTGGTACGGCTGCCCGTAGTACATGAGCGGACGCTGCCCCGCCCGGATGTGGTCGGCCATCACGCCGATGACGGCCTGATCGCTGTCTACATTGGGGAAGTTGCGCGCCAGGATCAGGACCCTGAATAGCGTCGCGGCAGCCATGAGCGCGCCGCACAGGGTCCAATCCGACGAGGCGAGCCCGCGCAATCGTCGCGCGAGGAGGCTGGTGGCACGGCTGGATGTGTCCATGTAGGCGGACCTGAATGGGCTATTGCCGCGGTCCCTATCTCCCCTTACCCTACACCTATCTGGCCGCGTGCGGCGGTTGACACTCAATGATAGCCTTTTGCCCCGCTACACGCTATACGCTCGTCGATGGAGGGTTTACGTTCATGGCAACCTCGTCGGTCTCTGTGCGCGCCGGCGCGCCTGTGCGGTCGACCAAGAAGACCAATAAGGGCTTGCGCCCGTTGCGTCTGCTGCGCGCCCTGTCCGTCGCGGTCGCGTTGAGCGCCGCCGCCGCGCTGTTGTGCGAGCTTGGCGTGCTGCCGCTACCGCCGTCCCTGCTCTTCTTGCGCCAGACCCCGGGCGTCGTCTCCATGAGCAACAGCCCTTACACGGCCATCGCCGGCGCCACCGAAACGTTATCGATCCAGCTAGCCGGGACGGGAACGGCAAACGCGGCGCTCACCTATATTCTGGCCTATCCTAATAAGAAGGTCGTACGCGCGCACGTCCACGCGGACGCGCACGGCTACTCCAGCTACACCTTCCGCCTCAGGGGTTACAAGCCGCGCCATTACCGCGACACGGCGTGGATCGGTGTCAGGGACGCCGCGGGTACTGTCAAGACAGGCCTGTACTTCGCTATCCAGCGTCGTCGATAGTCGATAGTCGATGCTACCGGCTATCGACTATTCTGAAGTAGCCGAAGTATATGGCCGAGCCGGCGAGCGTGAGCAGGGCGGCGCCGACGAAGACGGCGTCGTAGCCGGCGCGCGCCACGATCACACCCGTCGCCAGCGAGCCGAGCGACCAACCGCCGTTGAAGGCGAGCGAGCGCCAGCCGGCCGCGATGCCGCGCAAGCGGGCCGGCAGGATCTCCATGGCGTACGTGTTTTCCAACGCGCCCGAGACCGTGCCGAGCGCGTTGCGTGCGACGTAGGCCGCGCTCGCTACGCCCAGGCCGGGGTGCAGCCAGAAGATCAGGAAGGCCGGCGCCGTCAGGATGCGCGCGGCGTTGAAGCCGCGCAGGCGGCCCCACCGACCCAGCGCCGGCGCGAGGAAAGCCACGATCGCGCAGACCAGCCCCGAGGCGGCGAAGACGGCGCCGATCGTCCCCGCGCCGGCGTGCAGGCGCGTCGCGAAGTAAACGTTGAAGAAAGGCATGGTTGCGCCCATGGTCAGGGCGATCAAGGTGGTGGCGAGCAGCATCACCAGCACGTCGCGCCGCGTGCGACGCTCGTCGCGCTCCGCATCGACCGGCCGCGCCGGACGTTCACCGTGGTCGATGGGCGCATCGACCGCCCGCATGGCCCGGAACCAGGCGACGCCGGCCGCCATGGCGAGCACCCCCACGACGAGGCCGGCCCGGTCCCCCGGCACAATCACGCGTGGGTTTGTGTGCAGGATGGCCCCGACCAGCGCGGGCACGGCGCCACTGAGAAGCGAGCCGAGCATCGCCCCCATCGTACTCGAGGCGAAGTAGGCCGAGAAGAGGTGCGTGCGCTGGCCTTCCGTGGCGTAGCGCATCATGTAGGGGAGCGCCGGGATGGTTGCGGTCGAGAACGCCGCGCCGAAGAGCACGGACGCCACCACGAGGAGCCCGTCGTTCGTCACCAGCGCCAATAAGGTCGCGGTCAGCGCCATGCCGGCGGCCCCAGCCATCAAGACCCCGCGCTCGCCGACGCGGCGCAGCGCCAGCCCTACCAGCAGGGCGATCGCGGCCTGCCCCACCGTCGTGGCGGCGGCCACCAATCCGACGTAGCCCAAGCTATGCCCGAGGGCGACCAGATAGAGGTTGAACAGCACCGCGAAGACGCCCAGCCCGATGTTGACGCACAGGTTGCCCACGAGGAGGAGGCGGGCATTGGGGGGCAACTCGGCGAAGACGTGGAGGTAAGCCAGCACGGCCCGGGGCGCGCCCCCCCGGGCGCCACCGCCCTCTACTACCCTCGCCGTCATCACGCTCGCTTGTATGCTGTCCTGTCTACCTTTTCAGGATATCACATTACACCCGCTCGAAGTGCTCGACCGGCGTGACGAAGATGGTGGCGCCGCCGACCTCGACGTCGATAGGGTACGGGATGAACGACTCGCCCGTCTCGCCGCCGTGCGGACGCGGCGAGATCATGCGCGTGCGCGTCCTGCAGGTCGTGCGGATGACCTGCAGGGCGTCCGCGAGCTTGTGGTCCTCGACGCCGACGAGGATCGTACTGTTGCGCGCACGGAGGAAGCCGCCGGCGCTCTGAAAGCGCGTGGCGCGGAACCCGTCCGCGACCAGCGCGTTGAGCAGCTTGCCCGCATCCTCGTCGCGCACGATGGCGGTGATTAGTTTCATGTATTGACCGTCTATTCCTCCCCCGGGAAGATGCGCACGTGGCGGTTGGGCTCTTTGCCGCGACTGCGCGACGAGATGTTGTATCGCTCGGCCAGGCGATGCTGCAGGCGGCGCACGTAGGCGTTCTGGGGCGTGAGATCGACCGTGCCTCCCTGGTCCATCGCGTTGGTGATGGCGTCCTCCGCCTCCTGCAGCGCCTGCGTCATGGGGTTGCCGGTGCGCGAGGCGGTCGAGGATGGCGCAGTGTTGCCGAGGTCGTAGACCCCTGCGAGGCAACTCTGCATCTGCGCCATGGTGTTGTTCTTGAGCACGTAGACCGGCTTGCCGTGAGACTCGGCGTCGCGCAGCGCGGGCGGCTTGCGGCGGTAGTAGTTCTTGAGCGTGAGCAGCAGGTCGGCCTCGTCGATGTCGCGCACCAGCGTCACGGGCAGGCGCATGTCGCGGATGGCCTGCTCGAGCTTGGGCCGGCTCACGCCGAAGGGGTAGACGCGCAGCGGCTGCAGGCCAGCCGCGTCGGGGACGCGATAGAGCGCGCGGTCCGGCGCCGCCTCGTCGCCGTCGTCCTCGTCGCCGTCGTCGCCGTCGTCCTCGTCGCGCGCCTTGTCGATCTCCTTGCCGGTCATCGTGACCTCGCCTGCGTCGTCGCGCTGGCGTACCTGCACCTGGGCCTTGCGCCCGAGCAGCATGTTGTCGACCGTGCGCGCCACGTCGGGGTGGACGGTGACGTGGTGGTAGTCCTGGATCTCCACGATCACGTCGAAGGTCGGCGGCGCTTTGCGCTCCAGGACCGACTTCTGCGTGCCGCGGCGGCGCGCCTCCTCGTCGCCGAGCGTGACGGTCTGGATGCCGCCGATGAGATCGGAGAGCGTGGGGTTCTGCATCAGGTTGTCCAGCGTGTTGCCGTGCGCCGTGCCGATCAGCTGCACACCGCGCTCAGCGATGGTGCGCGCGGCCTGCGCCTCGAGCTCGGTACCGATCTCGTCGATGACGATGACCTCGGGCATGTGGTTCTCCACCGCCTCGATCATCACGGCGTGCTGGGAGAGCGGCGTGCTTACCTGCATGCGGCGCGAGTGCCCGATGCCGGGATGCGGGATGTCCCCGTCGCCGGCGATCTCGTTCGAGGTGTCGACGACGATGACGCGCTTGTGCTCCTCGTCGGCAAGCACGCGCGCCATCTCGCGCAGCAGCGTGGTCTTGCCGACGCCCGGCTTGCCGAGCAGGAGGACGCTCTTGCCCGATTCTGCGATGTCCCGGATGATGGCGATCGTGCCGAAGACGGCGCGCCCGACGCGGCAAGTGAGGCCGATGACCTTGCCCTTGCGGTTGCGGATGGCCGAGATGCGGTGCAGGGTGCGCTCGATGCCGGCGCGGTTGTCGTCGCCGAACTCGCCGATGCGACCGACCACGTAGGCGATGTCCTCCTCGCTCACCGGCAGCTCTGAGAGCGCGAGTTCGCGCCCGCGGAAGCGCGCGGTGGGCGCGCGGCCGAGGTCCATGACGACCTCGAGCAGGCCCTCTTCGTTGGTCAGGCCCCCGATGGCCGCGCTGATATGCGGCGGAAGGGCGTCGAGCAGGAGATGGATATCGTCGATTTGTACCTTTTCAGTCATGGTGCGTGTGCTCCAAATAGGTGTGCTCCAGGGCGGTGATCCCGACGTGGGATGGGTCCCACGTCGGGGGCGTGTCCGGCTGCCGGTAGCGCGAAACGCCGAGCCCGAGGCTCTGCGCGCGCAGGGCGGCGAGGAGTAGTTGTCGTTCGGTCACGTGGGCCGCGGCGTGCTTGACGAGCAGGGCATGCTCGTCGACGGTCTCGAAGCCGGCGCGTCGCAGTCCGCGCAGCACGGCGTCCTCGTAGGCGCGGACGCGGCAGACCGTGCGCCGGTCCCGGCGTATCTCCAGGGCCACGACCGCGTGCGCCAGGAAAGCCGGCAGGACGTCTCCGACGCGCGGATGCAGCATCACCTCCAGGTATTGCGGCTGCCTCTTAGTGGGCCGCGCGAGCCGCAGCCAGCCGGCGACCATGCCCTCGTCGTCGAGCACGATTTCGCGCGGGCGCGCCAGGCGGCCCACGGTCGACGCGGCCAACGAGCCGCGCCCCCAGCGCTTGCTGCTCAGGCCTTCGGCGTGGCGGACCTCCGCCGGCGCCGCCGAGCAATACAGCTGGAAGATGCCCCAGGCGTCGGCGGGGCGGCGCGTGCGCAGGCTCAGGTGGTCCGGCAGCGGCGCGGGGGTGACGTCGAGGCCGTCGGCGACGAGCGTATACTCGTCGCCATAGCGCCTGAAACCGCGCCGCCCCAGCGCCTCTTGGCCGTCGCCCGCGGCGGACGCCCGGGCGAAGGTGCGCAGGCCACCGCGGCTGGCCGTCGCCCCTAGCAGCGCCTCGAGCAACTCGTCGACGAGGTGGGCCTGTTCCTGGCCCTGGTTCGCGTCGCCGCCCTTCGCCGCGAGCCGCACGAGGTCCCAGGCGTCGCGCGTCGATCGCGCGCTCACCTGGGCAAACCCGATCAAGGCGCCGCGTTCCCGGCGGACGAAGGTGAAGACGGTTTGGTTGACGTCCTGCCAGGCCGAGGCCAGCGCCAGGTGTGCGGCCGCGGGTACGGGGTCGAGCGGCGCGGGCCAGAGCACACGCATATCCTGATCCGCCTCGACATGGCGGACCGCGAGGAGGTCATAGAAGCGGATCGAGCGAACCCCCAAGGCTACCCTCTAGCGCCCGGCGCGAACGGGGTGGCGCCGCGCGTGTATATGCATGTTAGTCGATAGTCAGTGGTCAGTGTTGATAGCGCGTTGAGCCCAGGAGTGGATGGAGCCATTCTCGTTACCAGGGATGTGCGCCGCGGCGGCCGCGCACATGACCACGAAGCGCTCGTGCAGACGCGTGTCGCCGGAGAGCTCCGGGTGGAACGCCGTGGCCAACAGCGCGCCTTGCTGCGCCGCCACGATCGTGCCGTCGCCCAGGCGCGCCAACTCCCGCGCGTCGGGACCGAGCCGTGCGATGGCGGGAGCGCGAATGAAGACGGCGTGGAAGGGCTCGTCACCGAGAGCGGGGATCGCGATATCCTGCTCGAAAGAGTCGAGCTGGCGGCCGAAGGCATTGCGTCTAACCACGATATCCATCTCGCCCAGCGTGGGCTGCGTCGCCATACCGCTGTCGCGCGCCAAGAGGATCATCCCGGCGCACGTGCCATAGACGGGAGTTCCCTGCCCTATTGTACGCCGCAGAGGCTCGAGCAAGCCGAACCTTATCAAGAGCTTCCCGATCGTGGTGCTCTCGCCCCCGGGGATGACGACGCCGTCGAGCCCCTCCAGCCCCGCGGGGAGCCGCACCGGGACGGCCTCGACGCCCAGGGAGCGCAGCATCGTGATGTGCTCTACAAAGGCCCCTTGCAGGGCCAGGACACCGATCCTCATCTACCAGCCGCGGGCGGCCATGAGCTGCCCCTCCCGCAGGGAGGAAATTTCCAGCCCCTGCATGGCGTCGCCGAGCCCCTTCGACACCTGCGCGATGATGGAGGGGTTGTTGTAGTGCGTGGTGGCCTCGACGATGGCCCTGCCACGCCGCGCCGGGTCGCCGCTCTTGAAGATGCCCGAGCCGACGAAGACGCCCTCGGAGCCGAGCTGCATCATCAGGGCCGCGTCGGACGGGGTAGCGATGCCGCCGGCGGCGAAGTTGACTACGGGGAGCTGACCCGTTTCGTGTACCTGGCGGACCAACTCGTACGGGGCGCCGATCTCCTTGGCGAAGGCCATCAGCTGCTCGGGCAGCAGGCCCTTGAGCTCGCGGATCTGCCCCTGGATCAGCCGCTGGTGGCGCACGGCCTCGACGATGTTACCCGTCCCGGCCTCGCCCTTGGTGCGGATCATGGCGGCGCCCTCGCCGATGCGGCGCAGGGCCTCGCCGAGGTCGCGCGCGCCGCAGACGAACGGGACCTTGAAGGCGTGCTTATCGATGTGGTAGCTCTCGTCGGCGGGGGTGAGCACCTCGCTCTCGTCGATGTAGTCGACTCCCAGGGCTTCCAGGATCTGCGCTTCCACAAAGTGGCCGATGCGCGCCTTGGCCATCACGGGGATGGTCACGGCCTCCTGAATCTCCGCGATGAGGGCAGGGTCGCTCATGCGCGCCACGCCGCCCTCCTTGCGGATATCGGAGGGGACGCGCTCGAGGGCCATCACGGCCACGGCGCCGGCCTCTTCGGCGATGCGCGCCTGCGCGGCCGTCACGACGTCCATGATGACGCCGCCCTTGAGCATCTGCGCCAGCCCCCGCTTGACCGTCCCCGTCGCCTTCTCCATCACAGCCGCGCCCTCCGCGTCGCCTTAGAAAATCACACCTTAGTCGACATAATACATCGTTCCATCTATCCATTAAGTATACCATGTCGATGGGCCGCCGACGGGTCGGGATCGTGTGCTACAATGCCGGGCGGGTCGAATAGTGTGCGGGGTACAGTGAACACGTGACCAACCTACTCGTGGCTCAATCCGGCGGCTGCAGCGCCGTCATCAACAGCTCGCTCGTCGGCGTCGTGGACGAGGCCCTGGAGGGGAGCGGCATCGCCGGGGTCTACGGCGCCCGCTTCGGCATCCGCGGCCTGCTCGACGAGGAGTTCATCGACCTCGGGCGGCAGGACCGCGCTACGCTCGACCGGGTGAGGCGCACGCCCTCGGCCGCGCTCGGCTCGGCCCGCTACAAGCTCTCCGACGACGAGTGCGCGCGCTGCCTCGACGCGCTGGCCCGCCACGGCGTCGGCATCTTCCTGATCATCGGCGGGAACGACTCGGCCGACACCGCGCATCGCCTCGGCCGCATGGCCGCGACCCGCGGGCAGGACCTGCGCGTGGTCACCGTGCCCAAGACGATCGACAACGACCTGCCCGACACCGACCACTGCCCTGGCTACGGCAGCGCGGCGCGCTTCCTGGCACAGGGCGTGCTCGACGGTGGGCGCGACGCCGAGGCCATCAGCCACTGGGACCCTGTCAAGGTCGTCGAGGTGATGGGCCGCGACGCGGGTTGGCTGGCCGCGGCCACGGCGCTCGGCGCCCGCGACGAGCGCGACGCCCCGCACCTGGTCTACGTGCCGGAGCGCCCCTTCGCGCTCGACGCCTTCCTGCAAGACGTGGCCGCCGTGCACGCCCGCCTGGGCTACTGCGTGGCCGTCGTGGCCGAGACGGTGCGCGGCGCGGACGGGCGTCCCGTGGGCGGGCTGGAGGCGGCCGCGCCGGTCGACGCCTTCGGCCACCCCGTCATCGCCGGGACCGCCGCGGCCCTCTGCGGCGCCGTCGGCGCCCGGTTGGGCCTCAAGGCGCGCTTCGACAAGCCCGGCACGATGCAGCGCATGTCGATGACCCTTGTTTCCGAGACCGACTGGCGGGAGGCTTATGAGTGCGGGCGTGCGGCGGTGCGCGCGGCGGTAGAGGGCCGGAGCGAGGTCATGGTCACGCTGCGGCGTACGTCCGACGACCCGTATTCGTGCGCGACGGGCCTGACGCCCGTGGCCAACGTGGCCAACCGGCAGCGCCTGCTCCCCGATGAATACCTGCATCCGGCGCGCCCGTGGGTGACCGCCGCCTTCCTCGCCTATGCCCGCCCGCTCATCGGAGGCCCACTGCTCGACTACGGTCGCCTGGCCGATCTATCTGTTGCCTCAACAAACGAAGGGCCGGCGCAGACTACTCCGCGCCGACCCCTTGTTTGATGTGTCGCGGACGGGAGACTAGCTGTAGCTCGCGCTGCGCACCTTGTCGAAGCACGAGGAGCAGTAGACCGGCTTGTCCAGGCGCGGCTCGAAGGGCACGCGGGCGGGCTGGCCGCACTCGCCGCACGTCGCCTGGAACATCTGGCGCTGCTGGCGCATAGGTTCGCCGCGCGCGGCCTTGGCCGCGGACCGGCACTCCGGGCAGCGGCTCGGCTTGTTCTGCAGCCCGCGCGAGGCAAAGAACTCCTGCTCACCCGCCGTGAAAACAAACTCCTGGTCGCAATCACGACAGGTCAACGTTTCGTCCGTGTAGGTCATCTGTGACAGTTTCCTTTCCACCGCGTGTTACATACTCGCGTGCTACGCGCTCTGGTTGGCCCCGGTCACAGACACCGCCGCGCTACAGATCGCCGGACTGAACGCCGTGACACCGCGTTGACCACCGGGAGGTAATATACAGGAAGAAAGGGAGCGAGCGCAAGAGTTTTATGAAAGAGTACGTTGCCGAGAAGATCGAGAGCCCGACGCGGGCGGCCTACGTCGAAGACATGTTCGGCGCCATCGCGCCGCGCTACGACCTGCTCAACCGCCTGATGACCGGCGGGCAGGACCGGCGCTGGCGCGCCATCGCCGTGGCCGAGACGCGCATCAGGCCGGGCGGGCAAGCGCTCGACGTGGCGACGGGGACGGGCGACCTCGCCTTCGCCCTGGCGCGCGTGGTCGGGCCAGGCGGCCGCGTGGTCGGGGTCGATTTCTCGGACCCCATGCTCGACGTGGCGCGCGACAAGGTCTACGACGCGCCCTCGCCGCTGGCGCCGGAGTTCCGCCGCGCCGACGCGCTCGCCCTGCCTTTCGACGACGGGTCGTTCGACGCTGCGACGATCGGGTTCGGGCTGCGCAACGTCACGGACGTGCCGCGCGCCCTCGCCGAGATGCGCCGCGTGCTGCGCCCGGACGGGCGCATGGTCTGCCTCGAGGTTACCCGGCCGCGCGTCCCACTCCTCGCCGCTGGGTTCTACGCCTACTTCAACAACGTGGTGCCGGTCATCGGCGCCGCCTTCAACGGCGCGCGCGAGGCCTACACGTACCTGCCCACCTCGCTGCGATACTTCCCCGACGCCCCGACGCTGCGCCGCCTGATGCTCGAGGCCGGCTTCGCGCACGCGCACATGCGGCTGCTCAACCTCGGCACGATCGCCGTGCACGTGGGGCGGAAGTGACGCGTGGTTTGTAGGGGCGTATCGACATACGCCCGTGGCGAGAAGCTTCCAGATGGTTTTCGCGGGAGGGAGGGGCCTGCGGCCTGCGACGGCCTCTTCAGAGGGACCCCCGCTGGAAGCCCACGGCGACGGCGGTCGCGCCGGGGGAGACAACGTTCCAGCCCGCACAATCTCGTTGGACGCATGTAGGCGCAGGGTCTGTGCTTGTCCGGGTGACCAAGTCTGTCCGCCGGCACCCCTCGTACCCGCCCGCCTCGTACCCGCCCGCCTCGTACCCGCCCGCCTCGTACCCGCCCGCCTCGTACCCGCCCGCCTCGTACCCGCCCGCCTCGTACCCGCCCGCGCCGTGGGTGGCGGGGGTCTGGGGAGAGCCCTCTCCCCGGGTTCCCCCGGAGGCGCGCCCCAACCTCGGCCACAGCCGAGGACCTAGTCAGCCATGGGCGGACGGGGCGGAGGGGGCGAGAAGAGGCGGAGGGGAGAGGAGCGTCGTCGACTTTTCACGAGCCCTTGAGCTAGGCGCTAGGCGTCAAACACTAGCACTAGTCACTCTGTTGCCGTACACTGGAGGTGGGATAGAGATGGGAGGGCAGCTTGAACGCGTATGAGCAACTGCAAGAGATTCGCGACGAGCTTGAGGAGCGGGAGGCCGGCCCCGAGACGATCAGCCTCCTGGATCGGGCTATCGACCTGGCCGAGGGGGAGAAGGATAACCCGCTGAGCATCTCGCAGTCGATGATGCTGCGCCACTTGCTCAAGATGCCGCAGGCCGTCAACAACCACTACGTGTATATGGATCTGCTTGGCCTGCAGGGCGACATCGAGGATCGCCGCGCCGTGCGGCGCGAGGAAGACGCGCCCGACGCCACGGTCGACACCAACCGCGGGCAGCAGCACCTCTCGTCATACTACAAGAAACAAAAAGAGCGCAAGTAGGGTTGCCTACGTCGCAGGGCCTGCGGCCCCAAACGGCGCGTCCGCGCACCACCGATTTGTGATGAGTCCTGGCTCGTTTCCGGCGCCTTTCACGGGAACGACAAGGGCGGGGGGCGGCGCGACGTAGACCGCGCCGCCCTCCGCCCTTATCGTCGAGACGCCGGAACTCGCGCTACGAGGAGGACGAGGTGTTGCTCGCGCTCGTGGCCGAGCCGCTCGCGGGTGAATTGCCTCCGCTCGTGTTTTTGGCCCCGTCGCCGGCCGGCGCGGCCACAGTCGAACTCTTGTCGCCCGACGCGGCGGCCGTCTCGGTCGAGCCGCCCTCCTTCTTGTCGCCCTTGTCTTTGTCGCCCTTGTCTTTGTCCCCCTTGTCGCCGCCGGCCCCGTCGCCGTTGTTGGCTGGCTTCGAGGACGAGGACGCGTTGCGGCTGTCGTTGATGTAGAAGCCGCTGCCCTTGAAGACGATGCCGACGGGGTGGATGACCCGACGGATGGGGCTGCCGCACTGCGGGCATACCGTCAACGGGTCTTCCCTGATGCCCTGGCGCACCTCGAAGCGGTGGCCGCAGGTGTCGCATTGATAATCATAGAGAGGCACACAAACCTCCAGGGTTGTGGTAATTGGTTGAGAAAGCTCGAAGACGCTCACCACAATTATACATAACTCCGGGACCGGCGCGCCGGGCGCGTTGATGCTATAATTGGGGGACTCTGGGCGAAAGGAGGGCATGGCAATGGGCGATAAAAGTCCGAAGAACAAGGAAAAGCGCAAGCCTAAGAAGGCCGATGCAAAGAAGCAGCCTGTCGCGACGAAGTAACCCTGGCTGCGCTACCTCGCACTGCGCCGTGCCGCCCCTACCCATAGAGCGGCACGGTGCGCTTTGCCTCTTGTAGAAACGAGATCATGCCCGATAACACCATCAATCGCATTATCCAGGAAATCGTTATCCTGCTCGTCGCCATCACGTGGCACGAGCTCGCGCACGCGTTGACCGCGCAATACCTCGGCGATGATACCCCGCGCCTGACAGGGCACCTCTCGCTCAACCCGTTCCGGCACATGGACCAATACGGCATCGTGTTGCTGTTTCTCTCCGTGTTCGCCTCGGGGGGCAACGGCGGTTTCGCCTATGGCTTCACGCCGGTGACCGAGCGCAACTTGCGTCCCAACCCCAAGACGGGGGGCGGCATCGTAGCCATCGTAGGGCCGCTCAGCAATATCCTGCTGGCCGTGCTCCTGGCCATCCCGCTGCGCTTCAACATGCTCGACCCGTTCTCGCAAGCCGGCATGTTCGCCTTCAATGCTATTTTCCTAAACCTCTTCCTGGCCGTGTTCAATATCATCCCGCTGCCGCCGCTCGACGGGTGGCGGGTGCTGCAGACGTTCCTCTCGCCGCGCCAGCTCTACGAGTTGCGCAGCGTCGAGCAGTATGGCCCCCTCGCGCTGTTCCTGCTCTTCATCTTCGGGAACCGCCTCGGCTTCTACGGCTGGCTGGACACGACGTTTATCGAGCCGATCCTGCGGGTGCTCTTGCCCAATATCCTCGCCTGACGCGACGCATGCCCTCCACACTCGCCTCGACGTGGCAAGTCGAGCTCGACCTGTTCCAGGGACCCCTGCATATGCTGCTCGAGCTTATCGAGCGACGCGAGTTGCCGGTCGCGCGCGTTTCGCTCGTCGCCGTGGCCGACCAGTATCTCGCGCTGGTCCACTCTTCCCCGGCGCTCGATCTCGACCTCACGGCTGAGTTCCTGCATATAGCGGCGCGTCTGCTGCTGCTCAAGTCGCTCGCCGTGCTGCCGCGCGCTGTCGCGGACGAGCCGCGCGAGGACGATGACGAGGAGGAAGACCTGGAGGCGCGCCTGCTGCTGTACCGGCGCTACCGCGACGGCGCCCGCCTGCTCGCGGCGCGCCAGGAGGAGGGGCTGCGCAGCTTCGGCTCCGTCGCGCCCCGGGATGCGCAACCGCGGACCTGTGCGGCGCCTGCGGCGGGTCTGGCCCCGGCGTCGCTGGACCCGCGGCGCCTGCGTCGCGCAGCCCAGCGCGGCCTGGCGCGCTCCGTCGAGCGAGCGCAGGCATCGTCCGCGGCCCCCAGCCCGCTGGTCCCGTTCGCGCAGGTGCTGCGCTCCGTCGTCGCCCGCCTGCGCGGTTTGGAGCGCGCCACCTTCCACGACGTCGCCGCCGAGGCCACGGACACGGTCACGGCCGTCACCATGTTCCTGGTCATCCTGGAGCTCGTGCGCCGGCAGCGCCTCCTGATGCGCCAGCAGGACCAGTTCGGCCCCATCGAGCTCGTGACGGGGGCGATGGCCGCCGATGACTGAGCTACTGGCGCAACTGGAGGCCCTGCTCCTCGTCGCGGGCGAGACGGCGACGCTGGAAACGCTGGCGCGCGCCCTCGCCCTGCCGGTCGAGGGGGTCGAGGCGGGGCTGCGCACGCTCGACGACCACTACACGGAGCACGGGCACGGGGCGCGGGTGCTGCGCCAAGGCGCGCGCGCGCAACTCACGACGGCCCCCGCGCATGCCGCGGTCGTGGCCCGCTTCCTAGGCGTGCCGCAGGCCGTCAGGCTCTCGCCCGCGGCCTGGGAGACATTGGCCATCGTGGCCTACCGTCAGCCCGTGACGCGGCCGGAGATCGAGGGTATCCGCGGGGTCAACTGCGACCATACGATGCGGCTGCTGCTGGAGCAGGGCCTGATCGAGGAGCGCGGCCGGGCCGACACGCCCGGTAAGGCGGCCGTCTATGGCACTACCGTCGAGTTTCTCAAGGCCGCCGGGCTGCGCGCGCTCGAGGAGTTGCCGCCTCTACCCGACGAGTCGCCGGTCGATAGTCGATAGTCGAAAGAGGGGGTGGGTCTCGCTCCTATGGACAACGACGAGTACTATGCCAGGTTGCGGGCCCTGGCGCAGACGCTGCGGCAGGCCGGCCGCGAGGCGGCGCGCGACCTGACGCCGGAGTTGCGCGACGAGACGCCCGAGTGGCTGCTCGAGCGCCTCGACAGCACACTGCGCGCGATCGAGGCGACAGCGGGCGAGGTCGGCCGCTTCATCCGCGAGGACCGCGCCAGCGGGTATACGGCAGCGCCGTCAAACTACGGTGATGAGGGGTAACAGGCGGTCAGCTGGGCGGCCAGGGCTACCGGGAGCGATGGCGCTCTCGATAGGCGGCGCTAGCGGATGCCGAGCAACTCGACGTCGAAGACGAGCGTTGCGTTCGGCGGGATGGCGCCGGCGGCGCCGCGCGCGCCGTAGCCGAGGTCCGGCGGGATGGTCAGCCGGCGCTTGCCGCCCACCTTCATCGTGGCCACGCCTTCGTCCCAGCCCTTGATGACCTGGCCCTGCCCGACCCTGAAGTTGAACGGCTGCCCCCGGTCGACGCTGGAGTCGAACTTCGTGCCGTCGGTCAGGTAGCCGGTGTAGTGCACCTCGGCCGTCTGGCCCACGCGGGGGCTGGCGCCCGTGCCCTCGGTCGTATCCTCGTAGCTCAGGCCCGATGGTGTCGTCGGCACAATCCTCTCCTCTACGTACTCTATTGGGAACCACTCTTCTGATCTGCACCCCAATTGTAGGGTATATCGCGCGCCTGTGCGGGCTGAAACAACCCCTTGCTCAGGCGCCACAGGGCGACCACAACTGCGCCCCACATACGTACCGGAGGTATGACGACGCATGCCCCTCAGTTCGATGCTCCACAGCCCCTTTTCTCTCCTTAATTCTGCACTATTGAGCAACCTCGGCCACCTCACGGATCAGGGCGTCGTAGCGCTCGGCCACGCGCGTCCAGCTCATCTCGCGCCCGTAGGCGTAGGCCTGCTCCTGCATGTGCTCCTTGAGGCCGGGCGTGCCCAAAATCTGGTTGACGCAATTGGCGATCGAGTCGCCCGAGCGGAACTCGGCCAGCAGGCCGCGCCCCTCGGCAAGCGCTTCCTGGGCGTAGAGATAGGGCGTGCTGATGATCGCCTTACCCGCGCCCAACGCGTAGGCCAGGGTGCCGCTGGTGATCTGAGTGCGGTTGGGATAGGGCGTGACGTAGATGTCTATGCTCTTGAGGTGCGCCACGAGCTCGCCCTGCGGCAAGAAGCGGTTGTTGAAGCGCACATGCTTCTGCACGCCGAGCTCGCGCGCCTGGTCCATCAGGTAGTCGCGGTAGCGCTCGCCCTCGCGCCGCCGCACGTCCGGGTGTGTGGCGCCCAGGATCAGGTACGACGTGTTGGGGTGCTGCGCGATGACCTGCGGCATGGCCTGGATGACGTACTCCAGCCCCTTGCTCGCCGAGATCAGGCCGAAGGTGCCGATCAGGTTCTGCTCCTTGAGCGCCTTTTTGAAGTTGTACGCGCGGCGCGGCATCTCCACCTGCGGCACGCCATGGGGGATCGTGTGTATCTTGCGCGGGGGGATGAACGGCTCATTCAACTTGTTCTCGGCCAGCCCGTAATCCTCGGCCAGGATCAGCGCGGCCACGTTGACCATCACGACCACGGCGGCGCTGCGCTCGTAGACCTCGCGTACCCAGGCCTTGAGGCTCTCCGACGGCTGCGGCAGCACCGTGTGCATGGTCACGATAGCGGGCTTCTCGAGCTCGCGCAGCATCGGGAGCAGGTAGTCCTCGGTGACCTCGCCGTCTTGCAAGGCGCCGAAGCGGCCGAACTCGTGCTGGACGCTCACGACCTGCACGCGGCTGCGGTTCAAGTAGCGCGCCGCCTCCACGTAGCTGTGCGGGTCGGACTGGTCGACCTGGAAGACGACGCGGCGCGCGTAGGCGTACTCGGCGTCCTGGTCGTTGATGGCCACGATGAGGCTCTGCTGGCCCCGCCGCACCTGATCGAGCCCTGTGTGCAGGTCACGCGTGAAGGTGGCGATGCCGCACTCGCGCGGCACGTACGACGAAACAAAGGCGACCACGGGGCCACCGCGGCTGGCCGCGCGCGCGCGCGCGTCGTCCTGTGCCTCGGGCTGTGCCTCGGGCGCGGCGGTCGCCTGTTTCGACGCGACCGTCGTATCTTCTATAGTAGTTGTTACCATACGTATCTACGCGGCCTCGCGCCCCCTCCTGGAGCGGGCGCGAGGCCGCGTACCTCCTCTCAACTAGGCCCTATCCCGCGCTTCCCCAAACACTAATTGTGGGCGCCCGGATAGGTATCGTCGGTACATTTCTGCCTTTATATTACATAATCTTGGATATCGCCAACGCCGCCTCGCAATTCGCGATCTCTCACGAGCGCGGCGCGTCATAGGGCTCCGCGCCAGGCCAGGGCGACGAGGGCGAGACCTGCGATGACTGCAAGGCCGGCCAGGCGCCCGGCGCGACCGTCGCTCCCATGGGCGGCCAACACGACTGCCCCTATGGCAAGTCCTATTCCCACGCCGCCGAGGAGAACGCGCGCGAGCGGCGTCAGCGTCCGAGGGGGACGACGCGCCGGCGCGGCCCGACCGCCCCGGCGCGCGGCTCGCCTGCGCGCGCGCCTATTGGGCATGATGGGCATGAGATGTAGCCGCGACCAGACGCGCACGGGCGCGCCCGGCGACGAAGGACAACAGTAGCACGCGCGACAGTAGCATGCGCGATCGCGTAGCCTCTCTGGCTACACCCGACGCGCGCCTATGAGCGCGCATACGCGGCTACGTCTCCTGCCGCCACAGGCGGCGCTCGAGCACCTGGTCCGGCGAAGAGGGGTCGAGCTGCAGAAAGGCCGCCGCGGCGTCGAGCAACGCGTCGAGCGGGACCAGCCCCACCACCTCCGAGCGCGTCACGGCCACGCCCCGGCGCGCCGCCTCCGCGCGGATGATGTCCATCACCGTCACGATCGTGCCCGCTCTGTAGTTTGTTAGGTTCATCGAGACCTGCGTCTCGCCCGTGCCCGCGAGCTCCAGGCCCAGCGCCTTGACCCCGCGCAGGCCGCCCGACGAGGCGCGCAGCCGTCTAGCGATGGCGCGCGCCACGGTCACGTCGGTGGTCGCCAGATGCACGTTGTAGGCGATCAGGCCCCGGCGCGCCCCGATCGCGATGGCGCCGGCCGTCGGGTGCAGTCGCCGCGGCCCTACATCGGGCGCGCGGGACAGGTCGACACCGATCGCCGCGCCCAGCCCCTCCAGCCCCCCTCGGCGTAGCGTCTCCAGGTCGCGGCGTCCGGCCTGCGTCGCCGCCTCCTCGTAGTAGTACACGGGCATGTCGAGCTCGGCGGCGACCCGCCGGCCGAGGGTGTGCGCCAACTCCACGCAGCGCGCCATCGGCGCGTCGCCCAGGGGGACGAAGGGAAAGACGTCGAGCGCGCCGATGCGGGGGTGTACACCGCTATGGTCGCGCAGGTCGATGTGCGCGACGGCGGCCGCGACCACGTCGAACGCCGCCTCGAGCGCTTGCGCGGGCGGCGCGACGTAGGTCAGCACCGAACGATTGTGGTGGGAATCGCTGTGCGCGTCGAGCACGCGCACGCCTTCGACGGCGCGCGCCGCCCCGACGATGGCCTCGACGATCGCGGGCCGCCGCCCCTCCGAGAAATTAGGGACGCACTCGACGAGCTCTACCGGCATATCAGGGCTGATTAGACCGCCGTCAGGCTGCGCAGCTTGGCGACGGTGGGAGGTAGGACGGCTAATGCACGATCGACGTGGGCGTCGGTCGTGCCGCGGCCGACAGTGAGGCGCAGCGAGCCCTGCGCCAGTTCGCGCGAGAGACCGATGGCGGTGAGCACGTGCGAGGGGTCGAGCGAGCCGGCCGTGCAGGCCGAGCCGCTGGAGGCGGCGATGCCGTGCATGTCGAGGTTGAGCAGTAACGACTCGCCCTCGACGCCGCGGAACGACAGGTTGAGGTTGTTGGGCAGACGCTCCGTGGGGTGCCCGTTGAGCGACACGTCGGGGACCGCGCGCGAGAGCCCCTCGCGCAGCCGGTCGCGCAACCGTGCGGAGTGCGCCGTGGCGCTCTCCATCGACTCGACGGACAGGCGCAGCGCCGCGGCCAGCCCCACGATCCCGGCGGTGTTCTCCGTCCCCGAGCGCCGCCCGCGCTCCTGGCCGCCGCCCGGCTGCTGCGGCAGCCACGGCGCGCCGCGACGCACATAGAGCGCGCCCGAGCCCTTCGGCCCGTAGAATTTGTGGGAGGAGAGGCTGAGCAGGTCGACGCCGAGCGCGTCGACGTCGATCGGCAGCGCGCCGCCCGCCTGCACCGCGTCGGTGTGGAAGGTCACGCCGCGTCGCCGCGCGACCCGGCCGACCGCGGCCAGCGGGTGCACCGTCCCGATCTCGTTGTTGGCGTACATCAGGGTGATGAGCGTCGTCGTGGGGCGGATAGCGCGCTCCACCTCGTCCGGGTCGACGCGCCCGTAGCGGTCCACGGGCAGCACCGTGGTCTCGAAGCCGAGGCGCTCCAGCCACGCGCAGGTGTGCAAGACGGCGTGGTGCTCCGTGGCGGCTGTGATGATGTGGTTGGCCCCCGCCCGCTCGGCCTGGCGGGCCATGGCCACGCCCTTGATGGCGGCGTTGTCGCTCTCGGTGCCTCCGCTGGTGAAGACGATCTCGGTCGGGCGCGCGCCGAGCGCTGCGGCGACGTCCTCGCGCGCGCGGTCGATCGCGGCGCGGGCGGCGCGCCCGACGCCGTACACGCTCGACGGGTTGCCGAAGTGCTCGTAGAGGTACGGCAGCATCGCCTCGACCACGCGCGGGTCCATCGGCGTCGTCGCCGCGTGGTCCAGGTACACCGTTTCCATCCCCGTTTGCTCCATCGACAAATCCTCCTCGCCTCGTGTACTGCTTTAAGGATACCCGAGGGTAGCCTGCGGCTGAAGTCGCAGGCCCCGGCCCTGTACTATGCCCGGCCCTGTACTATGAAGGTATGCCCAATCTATCCGTCAACCTCGCCCCGCACAATCCGAGCGGGCTGACGCTGCGCAATCCCGTCGCCGCGGCCTCCGGCACGTTCGGGTACGGCACGGAGTACGCGCGCGTCGTGGACATCCAGCGGCTCGGCGCCATCGTCGCCAAGGGTACCACGCTGCACCCCAAGCGCGGCGCGGCCCCGCCCCGCTTGACCGAGACGCCCGGCGGCATGCTCAACGCCGTGGGGCTGCAGAACCCCGGCGTGCGCAACGTCGTGCGCGAGAAAGCGCCCGTGTGGGCGCGCTGGCAGGTCCCGGTGATCGTGAACGTGGCTGGTGAGACCATCGACGAATACGCCGAGGTCGCGGCCATACTCGACGGCGTCCCGGGCGTGGCGGGCATCGAGCTCAACATCTCGTGTCCCAACGTCGCCGCGGGCGGCATGATCTTCGGAACCGACCCGCGCCTGGCCGGCGCGGTCACCGCCGCGGCGCGCGCCGCTACGACCCTGCCCTTGATCGTCAAGCTCTCGCCCAACGTGACCGACATCCGGCCCGTGGCCCTCGCCGTGGCCGAGGCCGGGGCCGACGCGCTCAGCCTCATCAACACGCTGCTCGGCATGTCGATCGACGTCGAGGCGCGCCGTCCGCGCCTCGGCAACGGGACGGGCGGCCTTTCGGGGCCGGCCGTCAAGCCGCTGGCCGTACGCATGGTCTATCAGGTCGCTGAGGTTGTCGACCTCCCTCTCGTCGGCATGGGCGGCATCACGCGCCTGGAGGACGCGCTCGAGTTCTTTATGGCCGGGGCCTCGTGCGTGCAGGTTGGTACCGCCACCTTCGCGCAGCCGGGGACCATGCTAAGCCTCGTCGACGAGCTCGCCGCCTGGATGGAGCGCGAGGGCGTCCGCGCGCTCGACGAGCTCGTCGGCGCGGCGCACTGATGAGTCGATAGCCGTCAGCCGATAGCCGTCAGCGGATACGTGGCGCCTCTCTCCTCCGCCGCGTGATCCAATTAGGCCGCTTAGGCCGCGCTGCCCATCCGCCTACCATCGACCATCGACTATCGACTCGTCCGGTGGTTCCACCACACGCCGGCCGCGCCGAGCGGCAGGCCCAAGCCGATGGTGGTGAGCAGAAGTCCCAGCACGTTGTTGCTGTAGTCAGGGGTCGGCAAGTAGGGCAGGGCGAGGATCATGAAGACCAGGTTGACCGAGAGCAGCACGGCCAGGATGTCGCGCTCGAGCAAGGTCATGGCTTCTTCCCCGGAACGGTTAGCGGTTAGCTGTTGGCTTTTGGTTGGACGCCGGCTATACAGGCGCGGCGGCGCGTCGCATTGGCCAGGGGCCAACAGCCAGTGGCTACAAAAAAGCGGCACCGCTCACAATGCGCGAACGGCGCCGCCGTGGTGGAGATGGGGGCGAATCGAACGCCCCGTCCAAGAGCATAGAACAAAACACGTCTACAGGTATAGCCGGCGCTTTATGTCAGGCCCGCGGCCCCCTCCGGCCGGGTCCGCTGGCCCCCTTCCTATAGTCTTAGGCGCGCCCTATAGGTGTCCGGCGCGCAGCGTCCCGACTAATTGACGCCCGGGACCCGGCCCATCGGGATGAGGCCGGCCGGACGCTCACGGCTTAATTAAGCGGCGAGTGCGTAGTTGTTGGTGCCAGTTAAGGCGTTGCCACCTGATTAACGAGGGCGATGGCGCCTCGACCTGCAATGCCCTGCCAAATACCCCTGTCGAAACCTAACATCCCCAGGAATGCCCCGAACGGGACAGCTATATTATACCACGAAAGAGGCTCGATTTGCCGAACTTGCCGCACGCGGTGTACCATTGACAGTAGGCCAGAGTACTACGGGCGTCCCCCGAAAGTACTATCTACCCGGCGCTCGTGACCTGGGGCAGTGGTAGATGGCGTCAAGCAGCAAGGAGGAGCGCGTCAGGTCGATAGAAACCGCCCGGGACGCCGATACGCTGATGCATTGACGCATCACGCATCGCCTGTCTCGATGGACACAGTACAGCACAGCTCTCGTCTCGGCAGCCTACTACGTTTGATAACGACATATTAGGAGCTTACGTTGCGACGGGTACAGCTACAGGGAACCGTGGAACGGGGTGCGCCACGAAATAGTGGGGCGAGCGGGAACAGAGGCAAAGGCGGTACCCTCCCGGAGGGCAGGGGCGCGGAAGACGCCCAGAGCGTGCCCGGGGAGGGGACCGATGGACAGAGACGAGCTGT
>JAABUH010000912.1_pt1 | contig 37781 bp, 33 predicted proteins | sample 5559121 | NCBI WGS metagenome assembly JAABUH01 (sample SAMN10711871, study PRJNA513364) | rock metagenome | isolation source: Antarctica rocks | place: Antarctica: Victoria Land, Battleship Promontory nord | collected 2015-12-28
TGCAGGACAAGGTGCTGGCATTCATCGCCTACGACAATCGGACGATGGCCCAGCCCTTCAAGTGGACCTACCAGGGCAAGGCCCTCATGGCATAATCCACAGGGCTATTCCAGCCGCGCTGTACTAGTTGCCCGATATTATCCTTGCCCCAGCCCCAAGCCGTGCCATCGCCTTTCAGGACGAGGTAGTGGCGATAGCCCGCGACGACGGCGGTGTTATTCGCGCCGAGCACGGCGACCTGGACCGGATTCGGGTGCGGTGACGCGTCGGTCGCCCCATTGCCTAGTTCGCCCTCACCATTGCCGCCGAAGGTGTAGACCTTGCCGTCGGTGGCGACCACGGCGGCATGCTGCTCGCCGCTCGCGACCGACTGCGCCAGCAAGGGGACACTCGGTGCGAGGAAAACTTGCTGCGGGGTCGTGCGGTCGCCTGTGGTACCGAGGCCGAGCTGCCCGGCGTTATTGTTTCCCCAGGCCCAGAGGGTGCCGTCGGTCTTGATCGCGAAGCTCGTCTCGACGCCGCCCGCGACCGCCTTGACGCCGGTCAACCCACCGATCGCCGTGGGGGTGGGGTGGGCGGTGCTATCGGTCGTCCCCTGCCCCAGTTCGCCGTGCGCGTTGTGACCCCAGGCGTAGACGCCGCCGCCGACCACAGCCAGGCCGTGGTCTTTCCCGGCGGCGATCGCGGTCGCGCCGCTCACGCCGACGACCTGCTGCGGTGTCGGGTGATTGGCGCTATCCTCGGTGCCGATGCCGAGGGTCCCGTAGAAGCGGTTGAGGCCGCAGGCGAAGATCGTGCCGTCCGCCTTCAGCATCAGGCTGTAGTAGCCCCCCGCCGCGACGGCGACGACATTGCTGCTCGCCGCGCCGATCGCCGCTGTCGGGGTGGTCTGCCGTAATGTCAAGCTACCCAGACAAAGACTCCCGCTGTCGTCGCCGCCCCAGCCCAGCATGCCGCCCGGTGTTGCCGCCGCGATCGCCGAAGGGATGAGCGCCGTAATCATGCCGAGACAGAGTGCCAGGAGCCCGAGCCACCGTGCTGTCGTCGCGAACCGTCGAGACATGTCGCCCTCCTCATTCACCGTACTCACCCGCCTTTTCACCGCCGCAGCGTTACGCCTCGTTGTCGTCCGGCGGCCCGTTCCTCGCCGGGCCGGTCTCCGCGTTCGGTGCCACCATGCTGTCGTCGCTGGCCGTGTGTCGATCGATCCAGCGCAGGGCCGCCGCAGCCGAAGCGACGACCACGCGCGTCCCCTCCTGGATGTGCTCGATCTCGATCCTGATTCCCCCGTCGGCGCGGTCCCAGCGGCGTAAGAGGAAGGAGTTGAAACGCCTGCTCATCGCCATCTCCGGCTACAACGGCGCGGGCAGGCGATACCCGCCTATCACAGCGTAGGGGGTGCCGCATAGCTGGATCATAGTTGGGGGAAACGCGGTGCGTGCGTGCCGGGGACCGGGATTCGGGCGAGGCGCGGTGGGGCCGCTGGCTACGTCAGCGCCTCGGCGAGGGCGTCGTCGAGCGCGAGGTCGAGGCCGCTGCTCCACGCCGTCGCGCTCGCCGCCTCGCCGAGCGCGGCGCGGGCCTCGGCGATCGCGCGCATGACGTGGACGCCCTCGATTTCAGGCATGGTCGTCCCGTGGCGGGATCGCAGCGCGGCGGCCACCGCCGCCAGCCGGAGCGCCCGACGTGGTTGGCTGCGAGCCAGCGCGAGGGTGGCGAGACCTTCGAGGCAGTAGGGGAAGCGTTGCGTGATCGCCAGATCGCGCAACATGGCGAGGCTCCGGGGCAGGAGTTGGGCGGCGGCGACATGGCGACCTTGCGCGAGCGCGAGGTGCCCCAGTTCTGTCTGGAAGATCGCCACCTCGCGCCGATTACCAAGTTCGTGCCAGCGCGCGATGCAGCGCTCGTAGTACTCTTGCGCCTGCGCCAATTCGCCGTGGGCAAAGGCGACCCTGCCGAGGCAACGGAGCACGAACGCCGCCTCACCGTGCATGCCGGTCTCCTCGGCGCGGTCGAGCGCCGCCACCAGCAGAGGGCGGGCTGCGGCGTAGTCCTCGCGCCGGATCGCCACATTGCCGAGGCCGCTGAGGTTGAGAGCCTCGCTACGCCGATCGCCACTGGCCTGGCCGATCGCCAGGCTTTCGGCATAGAGTTGTTGCGCCTCCGCCCGATCCCCTATGAGGGCGACGTGTCCCAAGTAGGTGAGCGCCGTGGCGAGGCGGTCCTGGTCGCCAGCCGCCCGCGCGAACGCCACGACCGCTGCGATGTGGGTACGAGCGGCGGCGATATCGTTGCGACAGTAGGCGAGCCGCCCCGCACCGAGCAGTGTGCCAGCGCGGAGCGTGGGCGCGTCGTCGGGTAAGGCGAGCGCCCGCAGGCACCAGTCATACCCCTCGCTGAGATAGCTATGGCTCTCCCAGAAGCGCCAGAGCGCGGCACAGAGTCGCAGCGCGAGCGGGGCGGCACCGTCATTGAGTGCCCAGCGCAATGCCCAGCGGAGGTTGTCGTGCTCGATCTCGAGCTGGCGCAACCAGCGTACCTGTTCGGTGCCATCGAGGCCCTCCCCGGATTCCTCAGCCAGCTGCAGATACCACTCCGCATGGTGCCGCCGGATCGACGCGGCCTCGCCATCGGCGGCGAGGCGCTCCCCGGCATACTGGCGCACGATCTCCAGCAGGGCATAGCGCGTCACCCCGCCGATGGTGGTGACTGTGACGAGCGACTGATCCACCAGTTGGGCCAGTATCTCCAACAAAGAGGGGCGCGCGCGGTTGGCCGGGATGAGCACATCATCCCGGCCAGCGTCCGGGTGCCGGGTCGCGCCCCCCGCCAGATCGCAGATCGCTTCGGCGGCGGCGAGGTTCCAACTCCCCGCGAAGATGGCGAGACGGTGGAGCAGCGCCGCCTCGCGCGGCGTGAGGAGTGCGTAGCTCCAGTCGAGTGTCGCGCGTAGGGTTTGCTGTCGTGCCGGGGTCGGGTGGTCGGCCCGGGCGACCACGCCGAGGGCATTGTCGAGTCGGGCGGCTAACTCCCCCACGGAGAGGGCCGGGAGCCGCCCGGCGGCGAGTTCGAGGGCCAACGGGAGGCCATCCAGCCGTCGACAGATCGCCGCGACCGCCGCCGCATTCTCCGTGGTGAGCCGGAAATCGGGCACGCGCAGGATGGCCCGATCGAGGAAAAGCCGCACCGCATCCCCCTCCGCCAGCGCCGCGACCTGCGCGGGATCGAGCAGCATGCCGTGTGGCGGATCGGGCAGATCGAGGGCGGGTACACGCCAGACCAGTTCGCCCGCGACGTGCAGGGCGACACGGCTAGTCGCCAGGATACGCAGCCCTGGACATGTGCCGAGCAGCGACGCCGCCAGCCGGGCGCACGGCGCGGCCAGATGCTCGCAGTTGTCCAGGATCAGGAGCGCGGGGTGCCGTCGCAGCGACTGGACGATGAGGTCGGTCGGCGAAGTATCCGGTTGGTCGCGTAGCCGGAGCGCTCGCGCGACCGCGTGGGGCACGCGCTCGGGATCGTCTAGCGCGGCCAGTTCGACAAGCCAGAGACGATCGGGGTAATGGGGTAGCAGGCGGCGAACGGCCTCGAGCGCCAGGCGCGTCTTGCCGCAGCCGCCAGCGCCAGTCAGGGTTACCAGCCGTGCGCGGGCCGTGTCCCCGTGCAAGAGCCGCCCAAGCGCGGCCAGATCACGCTCGCGACCGATGAAATTGGTGAGTGGCGTGGGCAGGCGGGCCTGCGCCGGTTCCGGCCTGGCGACTGGCGGTGCCCCCTGAAGGTGAGGGGCGCTTTGAACCATCGGGCGGGCGTGCCCGGCGAGGATAGCGCCGTATAGCTGCTGCGTCTTTGGATCGGGCTCGACCGCTAACTCGCGCTGTAAGGCTATGCAGAGGTGTGCATATTGGCGCAAGGCCAGGGCACGCTGACCGGCGCTGTCGTAGGCACGCATCAGCAACGTGTGGGCCTCTTCGTGCGCCGGGGCGATGGCGAGTACCCGGCGTAGCGCCTCGATCGCATCGCCCTGATCGCCGCGCGCCAGCAGCAACTGCGCCAGCTCGACGAGCGTCTGTAAGAAGGACTCGCGCAGGACTTCTCGGGGGATGCTGGACCATTCCTCATAGCGGTCGTCAGGGAGGAGTTCGCCGGTATAGTGTGCCAGGGCGGCGCGATATTCGTCTGGCTCGCGGGAGCGCCGCGCGCACGCGGCGGTGGCCGTGAAGCGCTCGACATCCACCGTAAGCATGCCCGACGTCGTCAGGGCGAGCATTCCCTCCCGTAGTTGGAGCAGGCTCCGCGCTCCCTGAACCGGACGATCGAGCGCATGGCGCGCGATATGGAGGGCGTAATCGAAGCTGCGGCGCGCGGCGGCACCATCGGCGGCGGGCCATAGCGTGTCGGTTAATTGCTCGCGTGAGAGGTGGTATCCGGGGGCGAGGGCCAGGAGCTTGATCAGCGCGCGCGCTTTCAGTAGTCGCCACTCCTCGTCGGTCACGGCGCGTTCCCCGACCTGGACGCGGAACGCGCCGAGGAGCCGGATCTGCACGGGCACGTTGGCATGGCTCGCCGCAGGAACGGGCGCTCGCATTTGGGTGCCTTGCCGACTTCAGCGATCCCCTGACAATGCCCCACCGAAGAGTGACTATCATACCACCCGCAACCGTCTCGCTCGGGATTCTCCGCGCGGCGATGGTAGGGGGGAGCGGGCACCCGTTCGCAGCCATAGCGGCGTCCGGTGGGGCCAATGGAGCGCGAAACCGCCGGGTATGCCGATCGGGCGGCGAGCGTGCCGGATGATCGAAAGCCCTTGGACGGAGCAGTGCGACCGCTTGCCCCTTCCCCTTCTGCCCCACATAATTGCGGGAAGATGATGGTGTAGTGAGGGAAGGCGCGATGGCGATACCGGCACAAGACGAGCTGGCACAACCCTACCTGATCGGCCTGACCGGCAATATCGCCTGCGGCAAGAGCGCGGTCCTGGCGGCGCTCGCCGCGCATGGCGCGGCGCCGATCGACGCCGATCGCGTGGCCCACGCCTTGATGGAGCCGGGCGAAACGGTCTGGGCGGCGGTGCGCGATGCGTTCGGCCCCGCGATCCTGACCGCCGACGGGCGGATCGACCGCCGCGCGCTCGGCGCGATCGTCTTCGCCGATTCGGCCCAACTCGCCCGCCTCGAAGGGTTGACGCACCCGGCGGTGCGGGCCTGGATCGTCGCGCGTCTCGCCGCATTCGCGCGCGAGGGGGTGCAGGTCGCGGTTGTGGATGCGATCCGCCTCTACGAGGGGGGGCTGGCCGAGCGGTGCGACGAAACCTGGGTCGTCACCTGCGACCCGACGCAGCAACTCGCCCGCCTGATGGCGCGCAACGGTTTCTCCGAGGCGGAGGCGCGGCAGCGGATCGCGGCGCAACCGCCGCAAGCGGAGAAGGTCGCGCGCGCCGACGTGGTGATCGACAACAGCGGCACGCCCGAGGCGACCCGCGCGCAGATCGACGCGGCCTGGGCGCGCTCGCCGCTCGTAGGGCGTCCGAAGTTAGGGTGATATGCGGGGGTGAAGTGGCCGGTGCGCGGTGAGCAGCGCGCGGATCGCCGTGCCGCACGCAGGCACCTCCGCCCCACGATGGTCGTTCACCGATCCTGATAGCGGCGGCACCCCGCGAGCAGTGCGCTATCGGTCGACAGTGTCGGGTTAACCACACGGTCAGGGCATAGCGAACGCCATCAACGACGCGGTCGTCAACGTTGGGCGTCAACACAACTCGTTGCCATTGGTCCGTTGCCGACGCGCGTTAGCCCGGTATCTCGACGAGGATATAGTCTTCTTCGACCAAGACCGGATAGGTCTCGGCGACATACGGCCCCTGTGTCAGGCCCGGTCCGGGTGCCTGCGCCTCGGCGACCAGGGCCGTCCCTGGTGCGACGCGGGCCTCGTAGCTGCGTACCCGGGTCCGTAGCGGGTCGAACCAGGATAACCCTGTTCGCACATCGAACTCCCAGCCGTGCCACGGGCAGCGGAGCACCTCGCCGCGTCGGCTGTAGTTGTACTCGCCGGGGACCGCCGCCTGGAGGAAGCCGGACAAGCGACCGGTGCAGAGCGGCCCCCCCTGGTGCGGGCAACGATTGCGGAGTGCGAAGATCTCGCCATCGAGATTGAAGACGCCGACCGAGCGTCCGGCGATCTCGACGATCTTGCGTTCGCCCGGTGGAACCTCAGCCAGGGGGGCGACCACGTATTTCGCCATACCGTATTCCTCCCGTTTCGCCCCATCCCGCGCGACATGGCGATGGGTAGGGGCGTTTTACTGCCCATCGCCATCGCCACGCCGCGCCCTCGCTCTCCGATCGCCGTTGCTTTGTTGCTTTGTACTTCGACCGCCTCTTCGGCGGTGTGAGGGAGGATAGTTCTCTCCGCCGAAGCTGCTGTAGCCGCTATTTCGCGGCGAAACGATAGAGCTGGCGGGCGTTGTCGGCCATGATAGCGCGCTCCAGGTCCGGCGCGATTCTGGTTGGGATCGCCTGATCGGGCGCATCGAAGTCCCAGTGCGGGTAATCGGTGGCGAACATCAGGTGGTCATTCATGTCGAGGTGGCGCAGCAACTGGTGGAACTGCTCGCCCGTCGGCGGCTCTTCCATCGGCTGGGTCGTGATCCAGAAATGCTCGCGGATATACTCGGATGGCAGCCGTTGCAGGTGTGGCACCTCCTCGCGCAGGTGGCCGTAGGCGCGATCGAGGCGCCACATCAGCGACGGAAGCCAGCCGAAGCCGCCCTCGATCAGGACGATCTTCAGCGTCGGGAACTGCTCGAAGATCCCCTCGGTCACCATGCTGATGACCTGAGACTGGAAGGTGGTAGGCATGCCGGCATGGTCCTCGATGTAGAAGGACGGCCAGCCCGCCCCGGTGATCGGGCCGCCGCCGGCACCGCCGAAATGGATGCCGATCGGGAGATCGTGGCGCACCGCCGCCTCGTACATCGGCCAGTACTTGCGCCGCCCCAGCGGTTCGCTGGTGCGGATGGACAACAGCACCTGGACGAAGGCGGGATTGTCACCGACGCGATCGATCTCGGCTGCCGTGAGGGCACCGTCCTCGTAGGGCACGACGATCGATGCGCGCAAGCGTGGCTCCGGCTCGATCCACTCGGCGAGCTGCCAATCGTTGGTCGCGCGGGCGTGGGCGGCTCCGTACTCCAGGTTCAGCTGCCCGCCCGCCCCGAGGAGCGGGTTCATGACGCCGTATTCGATCCCCCAGGTATCGAGCAGTTGCTCGCGGAGGAAGTCGAGATCCGAGCCGGGGGGCTGCCCGGAAGGGGGCCAGGAGTCGGTGCGGGCGGCATCCTGGTTGGCGCGCGGGTAGGCGGCACCGGCGGGACCGCGCAGCCCGAACAGCTCATGGTGCCGTCGCCAGCGTGCGGGCATGTAGGTGGCGAGCGTCTGCTTCGTCGCCGGTGCGGTGTGGATATCGCAGTCGATGACCGCCTGCTTGGTCCGTTCGCGCGCCGCTGGCCGCGTCGAGAGTGCTGTCATGGGTGCTGTCCTTTCCCTTGGTTTCGCTGCTCATCGCGTAACGCATCGGTGATACGTGTGGCGTGAACGTCCGGGTGGGTCAGAGGCGGTAAAAAGCCCGAGCATTGTCCGCCAGGATCTTGCGCCGCAGTTCCGCCGGCAGCCCGTCCGGCAGCGCCTCTTCGATGCGGTTGAAGTGCCGGTGCGGATAGTCGGTGGCGAACAACAGGAGGTCGTCGCTGCCGAATTGCGCGAGGACCTCGCGTATCGCGGCGGCGTCGAGTGGCAGATCGAGCGGCTGGGTGGTCAGGCGGATATGCTCGCGCACGTAGTCCGAGGGCAATTTCTTGGTCCAGGGGACCTCGCGGCCCAGGCCCTTCCACTCCTTGTCCATGCGCCACAGCAGCGCCGGGAGCCAGGTGAAGCCGCTCTCGATCAGGGCGATCCGCAGCGTCGGGAAACGGTCGAACACACCCTCGACGATCAGGTTCAGCACCTGCGATTGGAAGACCTGTGCCATGCCCGCATATTCTTCGAGGTAATAGGAGTGCCAGCCTGCGCCGCTGGGCGGGTTACCCGGGGCTCCGCCGAAGTGGATTCCCACCACCAGGTTGTGCCGCGCCGCAGCCGCGAAGAGCGGGTGATAGTGCCGGTTGCCGTAGAGCATCGGCGAGCGCACTGGCAGGGAAACCTGCACGAAACCGGGATGGTGCCCGAGGCGATCGATCTCTTGTGCCGCCATCTCCGGCTGCTGGCTGGGCACCACCAGCGACGCGCGCAGCCGCGGCTCGCGGTCGAGCCACTCCGCGACAAGCCAGTCGTTCACCGCGCTCGCCATCGCGGCGGCGGCGTCGGGATTGTGGATACTCTCGACCGCGTACGCACACGAGATGATGCCGATCGCGATCCCCCACGGATCGAGCACTTGCCGGCGCAGCGTCGCGAGATCCGAGCCCGGTGGCCCCCCACCGGGCGGCGCGGCGTCGGGGCGGGCCGCGATCGGCGCGCCCTTGGGATAGTCCGCATCGGTCGGTCCCTTAAAGGCCGACTGGGTGATATATTCGCGCCAGTGTTCCGACAAATAGGGGAAGAGCGCCCGCACGTCTGGCACGGCATTGTGGATGTCGCAGTCGATGACCAGCTGACCGAGTGGGGTGCGGCTGGGCGTAGCTGTCGCCTCTACCAAGAGAATCCCTCCTTCCCGGCGACCGACCCCCGGAGTTTGCCAGGAGAGTCGGCTGCGTCGGGCGCTGTCGTCGCCGCTGCCACAATCTTACCGCACAGCGCACGGGTTTGGTACGGCGGTATCAGAGGCCACTCAGCGCATCTTGGACATCTTTGTTCCAGCGGCTGAGCTCGGCCTTGATGTCGGCCTTGTTGAACATCACCGCCTCGAAGGCTTTTTGGAACCCTTCGGCGCGCTGGACCTGCGTGAGTAGCTCGACCTCCGAACGGATGCGCGGGACCGCCGCATCCGACATTTTCTTCCATATTGCGGCGTCGGGGAGTTTGGCGAAGCCGGCGTATTTCTCGGTCCAGCCCTGCACCGGTGCCACGATGCCGCCATCGAACAGGTCACTACCATGCTGGTCGACCACGAAATGCAGGAATTTGAAAGCGGTCGCCTGATTCTTCGATTTAGCCAGCACGCCGTAACTCCAGCCCGGGCCACTCTCGTACTGCGGCTTGGTCGGGTCCACCTGTGGGGCGAGCAAGGAGCGGAAATTCTGCCAGTTGTCCGGGGCGAGTTGCTTCATGGTCCCGTAGGCCCACTGGCTCATGCCCGCCGTGGACGAGGTTTCCTCCTTGGGGAGCTTCGCCGAGCCGGATTCCTTGTCCTGGGGTCGTAGCATCGACGCGCCGTCCTTGAAGACGTAATTGTAGAGGTTTTGCATGGCCGCGACGCCCTGATCGCTGTCGAGCTGCGACTTCTTGCCGTCGGGGGAAAGGAGCTTGCCCCCCGCCTGGAGGAAGTAGGGCTCCCAGAAGGAATAGGTGCGGTCGGCCCCATAGCCGTGCTGGATCATGAAACCATCGCGAGTGATGTTGTTGTTCGCGTCCTTCTTGGTCATCTTCGCCGCCCACGGCCCGAGGTCGGCCCAGGTGAGCGGGGTCTGCTGGTACTTGGCGATGTCGCCGTCGATCCCCGCCTGCTGCGCGTGCGCGCTATTGACGAACAGGTTGTTGGGGATCGCGGTCCACTCGATCGGGACCGTGGAATCCTGCCCATCGACGCGCAGCACATCGACGACGCCTTGCTGCCAGTACGCCTCCCACTGCGCTTTGCCGCCCCACGGGGTGTAGTCGAACGGGGCGTAGACCCCGGCTTTCGTGAACTTGATGCGGAAGGCGTCTGTGGCCTCGAAGATATCCGGCCCCCCACCCGACGCGAGCTGGGGGAGCATCGTCGTCTTATAGTCCGCATCGCGCTGGACCTGGAAGTCGAACTCGAGATTCAACTTCGCCCGCGCGTCCGGGAAGATGATCTCCTTGAGGACTTTGTCCGTGGGGTCGTACTGATGACGCCAGAAGACCAGTTTGGTCGGTGCCCCGCCGCCGCTCTGTGGCGCGGTACTGGCACCCGAACTGCTCGCCGACACCGCCCCCCCCGATTGTGCCGCCGGGGTGGTGCCCGTGCCGCCGCACGCGGCGAGTAACGCGCCGCCAACGCCCACCACGGCGGCGCTCAGCAACATCCGCCGTGAAAAGATCGGACCACGGTAGTGTGACATGATACCCCCCTTGTCCCGACCACCCCTAGAACTACAACGGGGCCAACCTGGCCTCGTGCGACGGATTACTTCAGCCCAGAGACCGCTGCCCCCTGGATAAAGGCTCGCTGCATCGCCAGGAACAAGGCCAGCACCGGCAGCGTGGCGATGATCGCGACCGCGAGGAGTTGTCCATACTGCGGGGCGCGCTGCTCCCCGATATAGAAGACGATGCCGAGCGGCATCGTCCGCATCGCATCCTGGTTGACGATCACCAGCGGCCACAGGAAAGAGTTCCAGGAACCGGTGAAGCTGAAGATCGCCAGGGCCGAGAGCGCCGGGCGGCACATCGGCAGCATGACGCTCCAGAAGATACGCGGCTCGCTGGCACCATCGATGCGCGCGGCGTCCATGTACTCGCTCGGGACCGATAGGAAGAATTGCCGCATCAAGAAGGTGCCGAAGGTGCTCACCAGACCCGGGATGATGAGCCCGGCATAGCTATTGACCCACCCGAGTTCCTTGATGATCAGGAACAGCGGCACGATCGTCACTTGCAGCGGCAACATGATGGTGCTGAGGATGAATAGGAAGATCAGCGTCCGCCCCGGATAATCGAACTTCGCCAGGCTGTACCCCCCCAACGAGCAGAGCAACAACGGCCCGAGGGTCTGGGCGAGCGCGACGATGGCCGAGTTGAGGAAGTAGCGACCGAAATTGGCCTGCTGAAAGGGGAGCAGGTAATTCTGCCACTGGAACGTGGAGGGGATCCAGCGCATCGGGATGGCGAAAATCTCCAACTCGGGCTTCAGCGAACCGGTGAGCGCGAAGGCGAACGGGAGCAGCATGAAGAGCGCGAAGACGAGCAGGATCGCATAGAGCGCGGCGCTGCCGAGGTGGCGCTGCAACTGCCAGGGGCCGTGGGGCTGGAGTACGATGCGCGCGGGCTGGCTGGTGCTCATAGGTCTCCGATCCTGAAGAACTTCAGCTGGATGACGGTCAACACCATCAAGAAGACGAACATCACCATCGAGATCGCCGCCGCCCGGCCCATCTCGAGCAGTTGGAACGCGCGCAGATAGACCTCGATCGGCAAGATGCGGGTCGCGTCGGCCGGGCCACCGCGCGTCAGGACATAGAAAGAGTCGAATGCCTGCACCGCGTTGACGAGCGCGATGATGGAGACGAAAGCGAGTTGTGGTCGTAACAGTGGCAGGATGATGTAGCGGAAGCGCGCCCAGGCCCCGGCACCGTCGATCGCCGCCGCATCCAGGTATTCGATCGGCACCCCCAGCAAACCAGCCAGCAAGATGATCATGTAGTAGCCGGTAGACTTCCAGATATCGACCGTGATCACGCTCGGTAACGCCAGCACCGGGCTCGTCAGCCACGGGATGCCGTGCGGTGCCCACGGCGAGACGAGCTGGTCGAGCAAGCCACGCGGATAAAAGAGCGTCAACCAGATCAGCGCGGCGACCACCGTTGGCATGATGACCGGGAAATAGAAGGCGACCTCGAAGATGTGACGGAAACGCGGCAGGGAGAAGAGCACGAGGGCGAGGAGCAGGGCGACCAGGACCAGCGGGATCGTCTGCCCGACCAGAAACAGGCCGGTGACCTTGAAGGAATTCAGCACGCGCTCATTCGAGAAGAGAAACGCATAGTTGTCCCAGCCGATCCAGCGCGGCGGCGTGAGCAGATCATATTTCTGGAAGGACATCACGATCGCGCGGAGCATGGGGTAGAGGCGGAAGACGAGGAAGAGCAGGAGAACCGGCGACACGAAGATGAAGCCCCACATCTTCTGTGTCGTGCGGTACGTGAGGCGCGGGCGCCGGATGGTGACCGGACGAGCTGTTGTCACTGGCGTGGTGACCGGAGATTGACCAGGCATGATTCCCCACCTCGATTGTCATGGTAACGATTACATTGCGATGGTATCAGCGTGTTTCTTTTTTGTCAAACGACTAATCGGGCGATACGTCATAGCCTTGGCAAGGCCAAAAGTTTTACGGTAAGCTCGTCGTTGAGATGGACGATCGCGGCAGGATGCCGTCATGTCCGCTCGCTGTCGTGCCGCGAACGACCGAACGTCGGCGAATTTCCGGTAGAATGGCCCCCTTGCGGCGGGCGTGGGCGGCGGACCGGAGGGCGGCATGATGGGACTATTCTTGTGCCAGGTGTTTCAGTGGAACGGGGTATGGTGCGGTCGCGATCGGAGCATGCGGTGATTGTGCCAACGGTGGCGTTTCGGCTCGCGCAACGAGAGGATGTGCCGGCCCTGCTGCACCTGCTGCCCGATCTCTCGCCCGATCCCGAGGAGGTCCGCGCGGACCTCCCCGCGCTCGATCGGGGCTACGCGATCTTCGATCAGATGCAGCGGCACGGCAACGTCCACATCGTCCTCGCCTGTCTCCCCGCTACTGCTGCGATAATCGGCTCGTGCATGGTGGTGGTCGTGCCGAACTTCACCTATCGGCGACCGTGGGCGATCATCGAAAACGTGGTGATCGCCGCGACGCACCAGCGTCAGGGGATCGGTGCCGCGCTGCTGGCCTATGCCTTCGAGTTTGCCGAACAACAGGGCTGCTACAAGGCGCAGCTCCTGAGCGGCCCCGACGAGCGCCAGATCCGCTTCTACCGGAAGGTCGGCATGGACGACAGCCATTGCCACGGGTTCAAGAAATGGTTCATCGCGCCCTGAACTCGCGTCCCCCCGATCGTGTGAGGAGGTTGCGCTTGAGTACAGTCGATCGCGGGGTATGCTGGACCCCCTGGGATGGCCCCGGCCTGGAGCATCTGCGGCTGACCGAGGAGGACGCCAGCGTGCTGGCCGATGGGCTGCTGATCGGCGTCGCGGCGGACGGGCCGTTTCGCGCGCGCTACCGGGTGCGCTGCGACGCGACGTGGCGGGTCCGCGAGGTGCTGGTGGACCCGCTCGACGGTCGCGCGCCGCTCCACCTCCGCGCCGATGGTGCCGGGGCGTGGACCGATGGGGCCGGGACAGCGCTCCCCGCGCTCGCCGGGTGTATCGACATCGATCTCGCGATTTCGCCCTTCACCAACACGCTGCCGATCCGCCGCCTCGCCTTCGCCGCGGGCGAGGCGCGCATCCTGACGATGGCCTATATCCGCGCGCCGGAATTGACCGTGGAGCCGCTGCGGCAACGCTACACTCGCCTCACCGCCGACCGCTACCGCTACGAGAATGTGGACGACGATTTCACCGCCGAATTGCCGCTCGATGACGCCGGGTTGGTCCTCGACTACCCCGGCCTCTTCCGGCGGGTGTGGCCCGATTGAGCGGCCGGCCCCGCGGTCGGCACCGCGCGCTGCTGCCGCTCCACCACCCCTGAATCCCCCGATCGCGGCCAAAATGAGGAAGAACGTACGCCTTTTTGGTAAAATTGTTCTGGTATGCGATCGATAAAGCGTGGCGTGCGGTCGGTACTCCGTCGAATCGCGTTTCCTGTAGTCGGCATCGCCAACAATCGAAGTTTGGCACGTCGGCCCCCGGACACCGGTGCGCGAGCGATGCCACCATCCCCCCCTACTATGGAAAGAGTGAGAGCCGATGAGCGCCGACCTGTCGAACCCTGCCATCGCCCAACGCCTCAGCGCCCTGGTGGACGCCGATCCGTCGCGCGTCCTCAGCCTGCCGACCGCCGCCGCGCGCTGGGAGGCCTTCGCCTGCCTGCGCGGGCTCGACGATCTGCGCGGCGCGGCGGCGGTGCTGGATGCGATCGCCGAGGTGAGCGGGCCACTGGCGAAAGTGCTCGACGCGCAGGCGCAGCTCTGGCCCTTGCTCGGGCGGGCCGAGGAGGCGATCGCGGCGGCGCGGGATCGCCTGGAGCGTTTCCCCTCCGCCTCCGGCGAGGTGGCACTGGCCCGCGCCTACATCGCGACCGAGCAATTGGAGGAGGCGAACGCCATCGCCGAGCGGCTGCGCGAGCACGAGCCGCAGAATCCGACCGCCCTGCAATTGCTGGCGCGCATCGCCCTCGAACAGGGGGATGGTGAGGGGGCGATCGCCTGGTACGACGAGTTGCAGGCGCTCAATCCCGAGGGCGGCGAGGCGCAGCTTGGCCCGGCGCGCGCGCGCGTGGCCCTCGGCGAGGAGGAGGAGGCCGAGCGTGCCCTGCGCTCCTTCACCGAGCGGAGCGCGGCGGTGACGCAGCCGGGCACGCTGACCGCCTGGGCCGAACTCGCGGACGATCTCGGCGATGCGGAGTCGGGCGCGCGCCTCCGCGAGCGCGCGATGGGGCTGTGGGCCGAGCGCACCGCCGCCCTCCTCCCCGATCTTGCCGCCACCCCCGTCTCTCGCGAGAAGGATCCCGCTGTCGATCTGCCGGAGGAGATCGCCGATCCCGACCTCGCCGCCGCCGACGCCGCGCCGATCGAGGCGGCGGCGGAGGTGCTCGCCGCCGCGCGCGATCTCTTCGGCTACGATCGGCTACGTCCCGGCCAGACGCGCGTGATCGACCAGACGATGCGCGGGGTCGATACGCTGGCGACGATGCCGACCGGCGCGGGCAAGTCGCTCTGCTACCAGTTGCCCGCGATGCTCCTCCCCGGCGTCACGCTGGTGATCTCGCCGCTGATCGCGCTGATGCAGGATCAGCTCGCCTCGCTCCCGGCGGCGGTCGCGGCGCACACCACGATCATCAACAGTTCGATCGGCGCGGCGGAGAATCGCCGCCGCCAGGAAGGGATCGCGCGCGGGGACTACAAGCTGGTCTACGCCGCGCCGGAGCGGCTGCGCCAGGCTCCGTTCTTGCGCGCCCTCGCCCAGGCGGGGGTCGCGCGTCTGGTGATCGACGAGGCGCACTGCATCAGCCTCTGGGGCCACGACTTCCGCCCCGACTATCTGATCGTGCCGCAGGTGTTGCCCGCGCTCGGCGAGCCGCCGGTGTTGGCCCTCACCGCGACCGCGACGCCGGAGATGGCGCGCGAGATCGCCGGGCGACTCGGGCGGCGGCTCGATCTGGTCCGTGTCAGCCTCTTCCGCCCGAACCTCTATTATGAGGTGCGGCGGCTCGATAACCGCGAGGCGAAGATGCGTGCGGTCGTCGATATCTGCCGCGAGCAGGGGGGCAACGGGATCGTCTACGTCACCTCGCGCGACGGCTGCGAGCAACTCGCGACCCTCCTCAACCGCGAGCTGAAGAAGAGTCGGTACGACCCCGATATCGCCCTCGCCTATCACGCCGGGTTCGGATCCGCCGATCGCGCCGAGCGGATGCGCCGCTTCATGGATGGCGACGTGCGGATCATGGTCGCCACCGTCGCCTTCGGGATGGGCGTCGATAAATCCGACGTGCGCTTCATCGTCCACCTCAGCCCGCCGAAGTCGCTCGAAGCGTACTCGCAGGAGTCGGGGCGCGCGGGGCGCGATGGCGCACCGGCGCGCTGCACCCTCCTCTACGCCAACGCCGATAACACCACGCTGCGAAAGCGCGCGAAGTCCGACGAGTTCGAGATCGAGACGCTGCGGAGCGCGTATTCCCAGTTGCGCCGCGTCCTCGGGCGCGGGTGGGGGATCGTCGCGCCGGATGCGATCACCCTCGGGAGCGGGGATAGCGGCGATCAGGATCTGCGCGTCGCCCTCGGTATCCTCGAACGGGCGGGGCTGATCGAGCGCCACCCCGACGCCCCACGTGCGATCGACGTGACGATGCGCCGCGCCCCCGCCCCGGAAGGGGACGCCCGCTGGGGCCGTTTCCTCGACGCGACCGGCCTGCACCCCGGCGACATCGACCAGCTCGATACGGTGGCGATCGCCGCCGCGCTCGATTGCTCCCCCGCCGAGTTGGAGGGGTTGTTGCTCGGGTGGGCGGACGAGACCGGCGCGCTCACGGTCAACATCGGGCGGCGCGATCTCTGCCTGCGGCTCGTCATGCCGCCGCCACCGGACGCGGCGGCGGCCCTGCCGCGCCTGCTGGACGACGTGCGCCGCGAGAACGAGAAGCGCGTCGCCCGCATGGTCGCCTACGCCACCGGGCGCAGTTGCCGCCACGCGATGCTCGCCGCCCACCTCGGGGAACGCCTCGCGCCGTGCGAGACCGCCTGCGATGTCTGCACCGGGCGGGTCGCCAGCGCCCCCGGGCGCGCGGCAACGCCGCGCCAAAGTGGCGGCGGGGCGGCCACCCCCACGAAACCGGCCCCGCAATCGGACGCGGAGGCGGCGCGGATCGTGTTGTCGGCGTTGCCGCTGATCCCGTTCAACGTCGGGAAGACGGGGCTGATCAAGATTCTTGCCGGGTCGATCACCGCCTCGATCAAGGAAGATCGGATGCCCCTCTTCGGCGCGCTCGGCGCGTGGTCGCAGGGGCGGATCGATGCGCTGATCGAGCGCCTGATCGCCGATGGCATGATCGCGCGCGGCGACAGCGAGTATCGTCCTCTCTCGCTCACCCCCGCCGGACAGGGGGCCGGGCCGGGCGAACTCGCCGCCTACGCCGCACCGCAGCGCGCCGCGCATACCGCCGCCGTCGCGACGCTGACGACCGGCACCGCCCGCCCCCTTACCGAGGATGGCGACAACGACGTGGACCCGCTCGACGCGGCGAGCGCGGCGCTGCTCGAACGCCTGAAAGCGTGGCGGAGCGCGGAGGCGCGCGCGCGCGCGGTGCCGCCCTACATCATCGCCAAGGACGCGCTGCTGCGCGATGTGGCGCTGCAACTCCCCGCGACCCCGGAAGAGTTACAGGCGATCAAGGGCTTCGGCCCGGCCAAGGTCGATACGTTCGGCGAGGCGATCCTCGCGCTCGTCAACGACGGCTGAGCGGGGTGACGACCCGATGGCTACGCCCACTCCGGGCGTAAAACTGCCCGCCCCTGGCTCCGTTCGCGCCCGCGTCGTGATCGTACACGACGACGCGCTCGCGCCGATCGAACGTCAGCGAGGCGGCGTGCGCTCCGGCGTTTCCCCCGGTGGCGGCGTGGAGCCGGGCGAGACGCCGGAGCTGGCCGCCGCGCGCGAGGCATACGAAGAACTGGCGTTGCGGGTCGCGCTCGGCGTGTGTATCGCCGAGGTCATCGTCGGCGACACGCGCCAGCACTTCTACTTGGCGACCCCGCGCGGCGGTACGCTGGGGCTGGGGCTTGGGGCCGAGATGGTGGGTGAGTATCCGCCCGCGCGCGGCACCTATCGCGCGGTCTGGCTGCCGCTCGCCGCGCTCCCTGCGGCGGCGGTGTACCCCCGCGCCATCGCCGAATTGGTCAGCGGGGGTGCCGAGCGGGGCTGGCCCGCCACCCCATTGCGCCTGCGCGAACCCGCGCGGCAATCGTGCCAATCTGACAACCGGCGGCGTTCTCCCTTTACGCCGCCGCACGCCGCTGGCTATACTAGTACACGGTCGCGGAAAAGGGTACTGGGTTGGACGTGCGAGTGCTTGCGACACACCAGCACAACCTCCCTGCCAGACGGCAGATTAACCAGGCAAGGACTTCCGCGACCGTGTACTAGCTCCCCTACAGCGCTCTGGCGAGTCACGATGAAGGAGGGATGCGGGGCCACCGCGCGGCGCTGAGTGCCGCGTGCGGTCCCCAGGATTATGGCGATGATCGAACCGTCTCAGCGCGAGAGTACCTGGCGGAATGCCGATCCGGCGATGCTGATCATCACGCTGCTGCTGATCGGCTTCGGGTTGCTGACCGTCTTCAGCGCCGATGGGCAGCAATTGGGCCTGACCGCCGCCGCGACCAAGCAGTTCCTCTTCGCGAGCATCGGGGGGATTCTGATGCTCGCCCTGGCGGCGTTCGACTACCGTTTCCTGAAAATCCTGGCGACCCCAATGTATGTCGCGGCGTTGCTGCTCCTGGCGATTGTGCTGCGTATCGGTAGCACGATCGCCGGGGCGACGCGCTGGATCGATCTCGGCCCGATCACCTTCCAGCCTTCGGAGGTAGGGAAACTGGCGGCGATCATCGCCATCGCCGCGTTCGCGTCTTTCCGTGGTCAGCGGATGCGCGGGCCATTCTCGTTCGCCGCGTCCGGGCTCCTCGCAGCCCTCCCCGCCGGGCTGGTCTTCATCGAGCCCGACCTCGGAACCGCGCTGATCTTTGTGGCGATCTGGTTCGGGATCATGGCCGTGTCCCGCACGCGGATGCTCTATCTCCTCGCTTGCCTGCTCGCCGCTATCCCGCTCTACTGGGTCGCCTGGTATGGTATCCCCGGACATAATCAACCCCTCTTTCAGGATTACCAGAAACAACGCCTCATGTGCTTCAATCATCCCGAGAAAGATACCTTCGACTTCTGCGCCAACGTCGTCCAGGCCCGGATCACGATCGGGCAGGCGGGGCTGACCGGGCACCGCTTCGCCGACACCGCGATCATCAACCAGGATCTACGCCTCGCGGTCGGCACCACCGACTTCGCGTTCGCCTACGCCACCGGTAACTTCGGCTTCATCGGCGCGCTGGCCCTCTTCACCCTCTATCTGCTCCTGATCTGGCGCTATCTGCGCGTCGCGCACCTGGCGCGCGATGAATTCGGACGCCTGATCGCGATCGGGGCGGCGTCCCTGATGCTCTTCCAGTCGTTCGTCAATATCGGCATGAACTCCGGGATCTTGCCGGTGGTCGGGATCCCCCTGCCTTTCATCAGCGCGGGTGGGACGCCGGTCGTGACGCTGCTGGTGACGCAGGGGATCTTGCAAAGCATCCTCATGCACCGCCACACCCTCAGCTTCGGGAAAGCCTGATGACGCGGCCCCGGCGCGACGGGTGGCGTACGCCCCTCGCGCCGCCCGATCAGGAGCCACCCCCACCCCCGCGCGCCGCGCCGCGCACACGGGCGGCACGTTGGCGTCGCCTGCTGCTGCGCGGACGCTTCTGGTCGGCGTTCCCCGCGTGGCTCGTCGCGGCGATCGGGATCGTCGGCCTGCTCTTCACCATGCGCCCGACCTCGATGGTGCCGCCAGTGCGCGAGCCGGTGCGCTTCGCCTCGGGCGCGCCCCTCACCGCGCGGCTCGTGGTCATCCTCGCGCCGCAACTCGACGAGCGTGGCCTGGCGACCATGCGCGGCACCCTCGGCACCCTCGGCGCGACTCCCGGTGCCGCCGCCACGATCGCGCGCCCCGGCTTCGCCTCATTCGATGAAGCGATCCTGCAACTCTTCGCCGGGAATGTCACCGGGGGAGCCGTGCCGCCGGTCGCCTCGGAGAGCGTCGGGGTGATCCCGGATACGGTGGTGCGCAGCGTCGCCGGGCAGGGTCGTGGGGTGGCCTTGATCGGCCCGCCCGCCTGGAAGGCGCTGTTCGGGGTCGCCGCCGCGCCGATTCCTGCGTCGAGCCCCGGTCCCTCTGTTGCTCCCGTCACGTCCGCCGCACTCATCGCGGAGGCGCGCGTGACCCTCGGTGCGCGGCAGACGACCTTGCTGATGCTGCAACTGTCCGATCTCACCGCGCGCGATCTCCGCGCCGATGGCGGGGCGCTCGTCGGACCGCTGGGCGATCTCGCGGCGAATCTCGATGCCCGCGATGGCCTGCTGATCGTTGGCGGCGGCGGTGGCAACGGCGATCCGCTTCACCTTAGTCTTGCCGGGGCGGGGATTGGTGTCACCTCGGGTCAGGATCTGGCGCTCAACGATTTCGCCCCCACCGCCGCCGTGCTGCTCGGCACGCCGTATCCCTCGGAAGTGCGGGGGCGGATCGCCTGGTCGTTGCTCGCGGCGGATACGCGGCGGAAAGCGGAGGCGACGGTGGGGCTGGCGCGGCAGCGTGCGGGGCTGGTCGTCAGCACCCTCCCGCTCGGTCGCCCCTATCCGCCCGAACTGCTGGCCGTCCAGGCGCAACTCCCGACCCTCGATGCTACCCTCGCTGGGGGGCAGACCGCGTACGCCTATCAGCTGGCGTCGAGCACGGTCGATCAGTCCGATCGCCTGTTGCTCACCGCCGCCGAGGCGACCCCCCTGCCGGTATCGCCGCGCGCCGCGCCGTGGCTGATGGCCGCCTGCCTGGGTTTTGCCCTCTATGCCCTGCTGCTCGCCGGGCTGGCACGCGCCTGGTTGGCGCTCGGGGCGGCGGCGGCGGGCGGGATCATCGCGCTGGCCCTCTGGCTCGCGATCGACAGCTACTTGCAGCAGCTCGTCGTGCCGCGTCTGGAAGTCGTCGTCGGGCTGACGGCGCTCCTGGCGCTCTGTGGCGGGGGCGGCTGCGTCGTGCTCGCGCGGTTCTTGCGCGGGCAGGCGCTGGGTGGTTGGGTGCGAACCTCGTGGCGCGCGGTCGAACTCCTGGCCCTGCTCGCCGTCGTGCCCGCCGCCTTCTGCGCCTATCGCTATGGCCTGCCCTGGCGGCTGCGGCTGGAAGAAACCGCGTCGCTCTTCCGCTGGCGGGCGGCGCTGCTCGCGCCCGCCGCCCTGCTGCTCGCCGGGTCGCTCTGGACGCCCCTGAGTGCGCGCCTGGAGCGGCGTCGGCGGTCGGCGGTCGGTGAGCGGTAGTAGTCCGAATTATGGCGGTGGCTATGGCGGGAAAGCCTTTTCGTCTCTCCCGCCACACCCCTCGGTGATGCCTCAGGCAAGGGTATCGTAGGCCAGCGCGACGAGCATCTTGGTGGAGAGGATCAGCGACTCGATGCTCGTCGATTCGTTGATGTTATGCGCCCCGCCCTTGGCCGGATCGTCGCCGGGGTGATTCGGCAGGAAGCCGTAGATGATCGGGCACTGCGCGCGGACGAGGCGCGAGTCGGTGAAACCGACCGTCAGGCTCGGCACGAAGGTCAGATCGTCGCGTCCGAGCGCGACGCTCGTCGCCTCGCGCACCCGCTCCGCGAAGTCCGCGCCCGGCCCATCGTAGGGCGAGGCGCTCGGCACTGCGGTGTAGTTGATGCTGAAGCTGACGCCCGGCAGCCCTGCCAGGAGTTCGTCCAGTTGCGCGCGCACATAAGCTTCGTCCTGGTGGGGCAGGGTGCGGACGTCGCAGGTGATGGTGCAACTTTCGGCGACGCTGTTGGACTTCACCCCCGCGTTGATCATCGACGCCACGAGGGTCATCCGGGTCATCGCCTTGAGTGTCGAGGCCCAGCTGATGTTGGTCTGCTCCAACTCGGCGGCGATCCGGTCGACGTTCTCGGCGGTGATCGTCTCGGTGATCCCATAGAGCTGCGCCAGCCGCGCGATCAGTTCGGGATCGACGTGCCGCTCCGGCTCGTAGGCGGCGATCCGGCGAAGCACCTCTTGCGACTTATAGATGGCGTTGTCGGCCCGCCACGGTTGCGAGGCGTGCCAGCCGCGCCCTTTCACCGTGATGACGATCTCCAGTCGCCCCTTCTCACCGGTGCTGACGAGATAGGCGAACTGGCCGTCCGCCGCCTGGACGAGCGCGCCGCCCCCCTCGTTGAGGCCGAAATCGGCGGTCAGGCGTTCGGGGTGGTGCTCGGCGAGCCAGCCGAAGCCCCACTTCCCGCCCGACTCCTCGTCCGCCCCGGCGGCGAAGATCACGTCACCGCGCAACGTGACCCCGGCGCGCTTGAGGAGGATCAGCGCCATCGTCTCGGCGGCGACGGTCGATTTCATGTCGTTCGCGCCGCGCCCGTAGATGCGCCCATCGTGGATCTCGGCCCCGAACGGCGGATAATCCCAGGCAGCCTCGTCCTCGACCGGGACAACATCGGTATGCGCGAGGTAGAGGAGGCGCGGCGCACCGGCGCTCCCCGGCAGCCGGGCGATAAGATTGCCCCGATTCGGTGCCGATTCCAGGATGTCGGCGGCGATCCCGTCCGCCGCCAGCTTGTCGCGCAGGACGATCGCGGCGGGGGTCTCGTCCCCGGTCGGCATCACGCCGGTATTGATCGATGGCACGCGCACGAGCGCCTGACAAAGCGCGACGATCTCCTCACGCGCGGCCTCGACGGAGGCCAGAAGTTCCTCCAGTGTCGCCATGTCTTTTTCCTTCCGCACGTTCATTCGTTCATTGACGCGGCGATCATAGCACGCCGCTGCGATCGTGCGAAATGACCCCCTGAGGGGCATACGTACACCGTACGAGCGTCTTTTAGTAAGAAAGTACCAGGGATTGTCCCGGAAATGCCTTGACGGAAGCCGCTTTTTGGCTATGATGGGGCATAGCAAACACGCCTGCACGAAACGCGAGAGCAAATCCAGCCGCACCGCCGCGCACAGGAACTCCTAATATTCCTGTGCGCTGGTCAGTTCGACGGGGATAGGGAGGCGAATCGCTTGGCCTTTTTACGGGCAGGGCAGCAACGCATCAGCACTCTCCCATCCGGCAAGTGCCTTGCGGGCCATCGCGTCGCCCGTAAGCAAGGAGAGTCGATGATGCCCTTGATGTACGCGAGACCACGCTCATTCGTCACGATCTTCCTCGCCGCCCTTATCAGTCTCCCCCTCACCTTCCTGGCCCCCACGATCGCCCGCGCCGATGTCGCCATCGGCGGCACTGCTATGGTCATCACGACCGAGGGCGATACCCTCACCGTACGCAGCGGGCCAGGGCGGCAATTCCCGACGATCGGCGCGCTGGCGCAAGGGACGATCGTCGCGGTCCTGGCCGGGCCGCAGGCGAGCGATGATGGGGTCTCCTGGGTGCAGGTGCAGGGCGCGAGCCTGACCGGCTGGTGCTCCGCCGAATGGCTGGGTGATCCCGCCAATGCGCCGGCTGCGGTGCCCGCGTCGCCCACAGCGACTCCCGCCGCCCCCGCCACGGCGACTGCCTCGGTCGCCCCGATCGCCGCCCCGACCGCCGCGCCCTCCAGCACGCCGGATCCCGGCTCCACGCTGAATGGCAGCGGCTCGCCGCGCGTCAGCGGCACGAATGGTCGCGGTGCCCGCCTGCGCGCTACGCCGAGCCTCAACGGCGCGGTCGTGACGGTGCTCCCGGAAGGGGCCGAGGTCGCCGTTACCGGGGCCAACGTGAACGCCGAAGGGTATGCCTGGGTGCCGGTGACGTACCTCGCCATGTCCGGCTGGGTCGCCAGCGGCCTCCTCGCGGCGGCGGCGGTGGCCCCGGCGCTCGCCGCAACCGCCACACCCACGCCAGCGGTCGCCCCGGTTTCCGTGCCGCTCCCGCCCGCGACCCCCGCCACGCCGCCCGCCGCCCCACCGACTGCTGCCCCGCCGACCGCAACACCCGCCCCTGTGAGCACCCCCGCCGGTGGTACAGGCCTGACGGTCGGCGGGAACGCGATGATCATCGATACCGATGGCTTCAGCCTGCGTATCCGCGCCAGGCCGGGCCTCGACGCCCCGATCGTCTCCTTCGCCCCGCCCGGCGCGATCGTCGGGATCACCGCCGGGCCGCAGAACGACAGCACCGGCGCACCCTGGTACGGCGTCAGTTACAGCGGCAGCAACGGCTGGGCGCTCGGCGAGCACCTCGGGCCGGTGACAGGCCCGACCGCCGCCGCACCGCCCGCTCCCACCGCCACCCCCACCGCGTCGGCCACGCCCGCGCCGAATGTCCGCCCCGCCCCGCCCGCGACGCCGAGCCCCGCGACGACACCGACCGCCACCGGTGATCGTGGGCAGAAGGTCGTGGCGACCGCGCTCCGCTATCTCGGCGTGCCCTATGTTTACGGCGGCACCACGCCGTCCGGCTGGGACTGCTCCGGCTTCGTCGGCTACGTCTATCAGACCGCCGTCGGGATCGCGTTGCCCCGCTCCGCCGCGCAGCAATACCGCGTCGGCACGACGATCGGCGCCGCACAGTTGCAAGCGGGCGACATCGTCTTCTTCTCCGATACCTTCGGGCCGGGCATCACGCACAACGGGATCGCCCTCGGCGATGGCCGCTTCGTCCACGCCCGCAGCGAGGGGTACGGCACGGTGATCAGCAGCCTATCGGACCCCTACTGGAGCGGGCATTTCGCCGGGGCGCAGCGTCCATAATGGCGCGACAAGCATAGGACAAGCGGCGCGGCGGCGTGGTGGGAGCTTTCCCGCCGCGCCGCCGCGCCCGTCATGGAACGATCGTTGCGAGCCCGCCACCCGAACCCGGCCAGGGTGCCGCACGATGCTGGCACCGTACCCGGCCAAGGGTGCCGCACGATGCTGGCACCATATCGAAACGAATAGCGAGGATACGATGACCTTTTATATCGCCCGTTGCATCTGGCGCGAGGATGGCACCTACACCACGCTCGATCCGTTACCCGATGCCTGGTCGCTGCTCGACGAGGAGTTCTATTCGCAGGAAGAGGCCGACCTCGCCGCGCGCGAGGACCGGATGCAGCAGGTGCAGCAGCGTGGCAGCTGGATGGGGGTCCATCGGATCGGCCTGCGCCACCTCGAACACCGGATCATCGAGGCGGAGGATTTCGATGCGGCGCTGATCGCGGCGCGGCGACTCCTCTCCCCCGACGGGGCCGCATACACCTGAACGACGCGCGACACCAGAGCGTATCGCGCCCACTTGCTTGATCGCAGGTGGGCGCGTCGCTTTTTCTGGCTGCGATGGCGGTGGGTGTACAATGGGCGATCAGGAATGGGCGGGACGCGCGAGCGCGTCGGCGGATGATGGGGAGGGTGGGCAAGATGGTGACCGCGAGCGACCCGATCACGACCCCCGGTATCGATTACTACCTGGTCGATGCCTTGCTGACGGCGGAGGAGCGCGCCGTGCGCGACCGCGTGCGGCACTTCTGCGATACGGAGATCATCCCGGTGATCAACGATTACTGGGATCGCGCCGCGTTCCCGTTCGATTTGGTCCCGAAGTTCGCCGAGCTGGGGATCGTCGGCGGGACGATTCAGGGGTACGGTTGCCCCGGCCTGAGCGAGGTCGCTTCCGGGCTCGTCGCCGCCGAGCTGGCGCGCGGGGACGGTAGCCTCAACACCTTCTTCGGCGTCCATTCCGGCCTGGCGATGGGGACAATCGCCATGCTCGGCTCGGCGGAGCAGCGGGAACGCTGGCTCCCGGCGATGGCGCGTCTGGAGAAGATCGGCGCGTTCGGGCTGACCGAGCCCGATCACGGCTCCGACGCCGTCGCCCTGGCGACGCAGGCGCGGCGCGATGGCGACGAGTGGATCATCGATGGCGCGAAGAAGTGGATCGGCAACGCCTCGTTCGCCGACGTGACGATCATCTGGGCGCGCGATGTCGCGGATGGGCATGTCAAAGGCTTCCTCGTCGAGAAGGGGACCGCCGGCTTCGGCACCGAGGTGATCACCGGCAAGACGGCCAAGCGCGCCGTCTGGCAGGCCGAGATCACCCTGGCCGGCGTGCGCGTGCCGGAAGCGAATCGCCTCGGCGGGGCGAACAGCTTCAAGGACACCGCCAGGGTGCTGACCGCGACCCGTTACGGCGTCGCCTGGGAGGCGATCGGGCACGCGGCGGCCTGCTACGAGTATGCGCTGGCCTACGCCAAGGAGCGCCAGTCGTTCGGCAAGCCGCTCGCCGCGCGGCAACTGATCCAGCACAAGCTGGCGCGGATGCTGGCCGAGGTGACCGGGATGCAGCTCCTCTGCCTGCGGCTGAGTCAGCTCCTCGCCGCCGGGCAGATGACCCCCGGCATGGCCTCGCTGGCGAAGATGAACAATGCGCTGAAGGCCCGGCAGGTCTGCGCCGACGCGCGCGACATCCTCGGTGGCAACGGCATCCTGCTGGCGAACCACGTCGCGCGCCATCAGGCGGACATGGAGGCGGTCTACACCTACGAGGGGACCGACACGGTGCAGGCGCTGATCGTCGGGCGCGAGATCACCGGCGTACAGGCATTCTCCTGACGCGGATGGGGTTTCCGGGTAACAGCGTTCGTGACAGACGAAAGGGGCGGGGCCGCATCGGCCCCGCCCCTTTGTTGTCTCGCCGCGCCTCAGGCCGTGGCCTCCGGCTTCTCCTGGCGGGCCGAGGGCTCGACCGGCCGGTTGTGCAGGTGGAGGATCGGGTTGTTCTTCCGTCCGCGCGCCCAGAGGTTGAGCGCCTCGACGAGGACCGAGAAGCCCATCGCGAAGTAGATGTAGCCCTTCGGGATGTGCTGATCGAAGCCCTCCGCCAGCAGCGAGACACCGATCAGCAGCAGGAAGCTGAGCGCCAGCATCTTCACCGTCGGGTGCTGCTCCACGAAGGCGCTGATCGGGCCGGAGGCGATCAGCATGACCCCGACCGCGATGATGACCGCCGCGACCATCACCGCTAGCTGATCGACCATGCCGACCGCCGTGATCACCGAGTCGAGCGAGAAGACGATGTCGAGCAGCAGAATCTGGACGATGATGCTGCCGAAGTTCGCCGCCGTCCGGCTGGTGCGCTCGCCCTCCTCCCCTTCGAGCTTGCCGTGAATCTCGTGGGTGCTCTTGCCGATCAGGAAGAGTCCGCCGCCGATCAGGATCAGGTCGCGCCCGGAGATCTCCTGGCCGAGCACCGTGAAGAGGGGCGCGGTGAGGCGGATGATCCAGGAGAGCGAGAAGAGCAGGCCGACGCGGGTGAACATCGCCAGCGCGAGGCCGAGGGTGCGGGCGCGCGCCTGCTGCTCGACCGGCAGCTTCCCCGCCAGGATCGAGATGAAGACGATGTTGTCGATGCCCAGGACGATCTCCAGGGCGGTCAGCGTGAAGAGCGCGACCCAGATATCCGGGTTGGTCAACCATTCCATCGCGTCGATGCCTCTGGGCTAGGCTGTGGGGACCGGGCACAAAAAAGACCCCCACGGCAACAACGTGTCGTGGTGGTCTTGCATCAGTGCGGTTTGCACTCCCCGATCAGCCGAGAGCGTATGCACGCTCTGTCTTGACGACCGATCGGCCCACGCTGTATCGCGCGGGTAGCTACTCCCCAACCAAAGAGGATGATAGCGTACAGTGATGGTGGCTGTCAACCATGCGGATAGCAACCTGCACGGACGTTTATGGCACACCATTCGCATGGCGACCCATTCCAAGGCCAATATTCGACCCCGCGCGTTATCCGACGACGGCCAGCGTCGAACAAGCGAGTGGTTTCGCGCGTTCTGAAGACGGGGAAGATCATTTGCAGCGCGCCCTGGATGACTTCGCCTGCGGGCTTCAGCGCGTGCTCGACGGGATCGCGGTGTTCATCCAGCGGCGCGCGGAGTCGCCTGGTCAGCAATAGTCTCCTGCATGCGGTTCTGTCGCGCGCTTGTCCGCTGACTCAGCGTGATAAACCGGTACGATCATCGGTAGCGGGCGAGGGACAGCGCGCACGCACGGTGGTATCCTCTCTGGATGTAATCCTTGGTGCCGTAGATGAACCGATGCCCGCGCGGCGCGGTTGGAGGCAGTGGCCGTGTCACACCGCATTCTTCCGATCTTCCCGGCACCGCGCGAGGTCGCCCCGCCCGATCTGTTGCGCGTACAGGGGCTGACGACGCGCTTCTTCACCGAGGATGGCGTCGTCCACGCCGTCGAGAATGTCAGCTTCAGCGTGCGCCCCGGCGAGGTGTTGGGGGTTGTCGGCGAGAGCGGCTGCGGCAAGAGCGTGACCGGCCTGTCGATCATGCGCCTCCTGCCCGATCCGCCGGGACGGATCGTGTCGGGCGCGATCGCGTTCCAGGGCGAGGATCTGCTACGCCTCAACGGCGATGAGATGCGCGCGATTCGCGGCAACAAGATCGCGATGATCTTCCAGGATCCGATGACCTCCTTCAATCCGGTCCTGACGATCGGGCGGCAGATCGCGGAAGTCCTCGAATTGCACGAAGGGTTGCGCCCGGCACAGGCCAAAGATCGGGCCATCGAGTTGCTGCGGATGGTCGGTATCCCCACCCCGGAACGGCGCGTGCGCGACTATCCCCACCAGTACAGCGGCGGGATGCGCCAGCGCGCGATGATCGCGATGGCGCTCGCCTGCAAACCGGCACTGATCATCGCGGACGAGCCGACGACCGGACTCGACGTGACGATCCAGGCGCAGATCCTCGATCTGCTGCGGCTCCTCCAGCGCGAGACCGGCGCGGCGATCATCATGATCACCCACGATATGGGCGTGGTGGCCGGGATGTGCGACCGCGCGATCGTGATGTACGGTGGGCGCGTGGTGGAGGAGGCGAACATCTTCGATCTCTTCGCCGATCCGCGCCATCCGTACACGATCGCCCTCCTCGGCGCGGTGCCACGCACCGATCGGGTCCGCGACCGGCTCATCCCGATCATCGGCCTGCCGCCCGACCTGATCGCGCCCGAGGCCGGGTGCGCCTTCGCCCCCCGTTGCCCCTTCGCCTTCGACGATTGTTGGAGCAAGACCCCGCGCCTCTTCACGGTGAGCGAGGGCCATACGGTGGCCTGCTGGGCCGACGTGCAGCTCGCGCGCTGATCGCGGTGTGCAGTTCTCGCCATCGTGACAGTTCGCGCGATCGCGAACCGGCGCAGGCGCTGCCCGCGATCGGAGAACTCTCCATAGCTTGACCGACAATGCGATCGGGGCCGGAGAAAGCCCACGCTGTCCGGGCGCGGCGGTATCCCGCCGCGCGATCGATCCGGCGGCGAAACGGATCGGCGGCCTGGCTGCCGATGGCTTCTCCATCGCCGAGCCCGACGATGCGGGGTGCTCGCTATCGTCGGCTCCGATACCGCCACGCCGCAACTGAGCGCCGACTTCGCCACCGACGGGCACGCGGCACGCGCGAAGGCGAAAGGCTGGGCCGCGCCGATCAGTAGCGGGTCAATGGCGGAGAGGAAAGTGCGAGGGCGCGACACTATCGCGCCCTCGCGCGTTTTAGGGAGTACTATCCGGTGCCGCTGGGCGGGAGTCGCGGCGTAACCTATTGCGGTGATTGCATTTTGGCGGTGTGACACTTATATTGTACGTACATACTGTGATGGGAGGTACGAACGATGGGCAATGGGCTGGTGTCGCCGCTGATAATCATCGGGCATGACATCATGGCATTGGGATTGGCGGCGGCGTTGCGCGCGCGCGGGCTGCGGGTGCTGGTGCGTGGTGACAGGGACAATGAGGGATTCCTCCCCGACGATACCCGCCCGGCGGCGATCATCGTCGATCTTTTGATGGCGGAACGGGACGAGTACGCGGTATTGCAGGCGCTCCGTGCCGAGCCGCACGCGGCGGATGTGCCGATCCTGGTCCTCTCCCCCGGCACGGTGATCGGGGAGAGCGCTGCCTTGGAGGAGCAGCTGCGCGCGTTCGATGCGCGCGCGCTCCTCACCCCCCACGATGTCGATGCGGTGATCCGGGAGGTGGAGCGCTCGCTTGCCCAGGTCGCATGAAGGCACAGGTGAGCGGCCCGTTCGTCGCGCGGCCGATAGCGCCCATTGTCGGGCGGGCCGATCCGCCTCCACCAAATCACTACCGGGGGGTGGCACAATACCGATCACCCCGCTGGCGGGGTACCCTGCTCGTGGGGGTGTGATCGAGGGGCGTAGCGGCGTCGCGAAGCCGCCTAGTGAAGTGGAGACGAGCGGTGATGGACGCGGCCACGTCAATCCCGGATGAATGGGTGCTGGGGTGCCAGGCCTTGCGCGATACGTTGGCCGGGCGGCTCGATGTGCGGACGACGGTGGCGGCACGCCATCTCGTCTGGTCGCTGCTCCAACGCCTGCGGCGTTCGCAATCGCTCGATGAATTACAGGACGAATTCCATGATGCCGGACGTTGGCTGCGCGTGATGCGCCCCTTCTGCATCGAGGAAGAGACCGTGCGCCGCGTCGTCCTCGCCGCATTCGCCGCGCGTCTGCTCGAACTTTTGCGCGGGCGCGATCTCGATGCGCTGGAATGTTTGCCGCGCCCGTTGCTCTCCGAGTTCATCGTCGGAGAGCTGTAAGCGTCGTTCGCCTTCGCGTGACGTGATTTACGAGCCCTCGGCAGCTATGCCAGAGGGTTCGTGCGTTCAGCGCCCCGAGCCTGCTGTGCCGCGCTCCGCGAGCCGTGCCACATCCCTGGCGAGCACTTCCGCCAATGCCGCATCGAGCGCGACGCCGGTGTCATTCGCCAGGCATCGGGGCGTGCGCCGGGTTATCGGGCGGGCGAGGGCCGGCAAGGCTACTCGATGCGGTAGAACTCCGCCTCCGGCCCGCCGTCCGCGATCACCGCCGCGATGTGGCGGACCGCCGCACGTTGCGCGTTGGAGAGGAGGCGCGCGATCGCTTCATCGGGATCGCACCAGACAAAGTCGCTGTAATCGGGCGAGAGGATCACCGGCCCCGGCCCTTCGAAGAGGGCGGCGAAGACCGGGGTGAGGGCGATCGTGTCGCTGTAATGGTCGTAGAACTGGCTGATCAGGTCGGCGCTGTAGAGGTGCGTCGGGATGACCCCGGCGGTCTGGCGCAGCTCGCGCAAGGCCGCGCCGTAGGCCGGCTCGCCCTCGCGCACCTTGGCGTGGAGGCCGTGCCAGGTGCCGCCGAGCACGGTGCCGGGGCGGCGGAGCAGCACCAGGAATTGTGCGCGGCCATTGACCCGGCGGAAGGGGTAGACATCGACACTGTCGCTGACGATCCGGGGCATAGTCCTTCTCTCTCGGCGCAGTCCCCTCCGAGCGCGAGGGAGCGATCCTCCCGAGCGGGCCGCGCGATGCTTACTGTAGGGTGAAGCTCGGACGGAGCTCGCCGACGAGCGTGTCGGTATGGTTGCGGATCTGCGGGCTGTGGAGTGCCAGGAGGCGCGCGACATTCGTGTCATCCCAGAGGCCGAGCTGTTCCAGGACCGCCGCCGCGATGCCCGGTAGGGCGCGCATGCTGCCATCCTCAACCTTGATCGCCACGCCCAGTCCGCGTTCCCGCAGCGCCATGCAGAAGACCCCTTCCGCGCCAACCTTGGCGATCACCGCCGGGGCGGCGAGGTTCATCAGGTCGGTGCAAAGCCGCCCGCGCCCGGCCACCATGTACGGGGCCGCGCCCATCGCATCGAGGACGCGCGTCGCCGCCGCGCGGTAGCGCTCCGGCGGGGTGACCAGCGTCGCCCAGGCGCGCGCGATGTTGGTGAGGGGCGCGGCGAAGGTCGGCACGCCGCAGCCATCGGTGCCGGTGGCGATCGCCTCGGGGGGCAGGGCGAGGAAGGTGCTCATCACGCCCGCGATCTCCTGCTGGAGCGGGTGGTCAGGATCCTCGTAGGTTTCGAGCGGCCAGCCGCGCTGGAGGCAGACCGCGAGCATCCCGCTGTGCTTGCCGGAACAATCGCACTGGAGCGGGGACGGGGCGAGCAGCCCGGCCCCGACGCGGATGGCGGTCTCGCGGTCGATCGGCGGCATGATGCCGCAATGCAGCGCCCCATCGGTGAGGCCGAGCTTTGCGAGCAACGTTCGCACCGCGAGCTGGTGGGTCGGCTCGCCGCTGTGGGAGGCGGCGGCGAGCGCCAACTCCTCAGCGGTGAACGCGAAGCGGTCCGCCGCGCCGCTCGTGACGATCGGGAGGGCTTGCAACGGCTTCGCCGCCGAGCGCAGAAACGTCACCAACTGCGGATCACCCGCGCTGGCAACGAGATGCCCATCGGCATCCGTGACCGCGATCGCCCCGTGATGTCGCCCCTCGATGATCGATCCGCGCCGCACCTCGACCAATACCGTGGACACCACACCCACTCCTGCCTGAACCATTCCTCGCCGCGACATAGCTCAACTGATAGTGCCCGATCTGCGGGCGAGTTGCAAGCCGGGCCTGTCACATGCCAAGGATTTGCACAGATTGTGTTGTGCGTTATCATTGACCAGCCCGGGAAGAGCGGGTATGCTTATGGTGCTGAGGGGGAATCGCGTGGCCGCTTGCCGCTGCGGTTTCCTGCTATCGAGGGCGGCGCGCGCACCTCAGCGGCAGCGCTGAGCGGTGGACGATACAAAAGCGACGGTGATGATGGCCGGAGATGATCTGGTGCGACAGCCGGAGGAGCGGGCGACCAGGGGGCCGACCGCGTTGGAATTCTTCTTCTTGCAGCGTCTGGCCTCATTCGTCACGCGGCAGGATGCGGCGCGTAACGAGCAGGAACGTTTGTTGCTGGCCCAGGCCGCATTCTCGACCTATCTGGACTGTGCTGCTCTCGGCCTCACCGCCGAGGCCGACGCGATCATAGGGCGCGATCCGCACGCGCGTATCCTCTGGCAGCGGAGTAAACCAATTTGATCCGGGGGCGTAGAGATGAGGTGCTCAATGGCTGCTCACCACGAGTTACCGGGCACCGTGCCGCCCGGTGGATCGCAACGCTACCACCTCGATCTGGAACGCTGGTGGGCGCTGGTGCGGCAGCACCTCGCCCATCCCAGTGCGGATATCGACCTCATGCTGCTCGATCCGGCGCATGAACTGCTGATGCGGAGTGGTTGGGATTGGGCCGGCACGAAGAGTATCCTCGATCAGGCGATGGCCGTCGCCACCACGCAACTCCTCCTCGAACTCGCTCCGGCAGACCTACCCCCGCAGGACGGTGCCTAATTGTTCGCTGCCAGCGTTTGCGCGTGCCGCGCCTGGTTGGCACGAAGCTTGCTTATTGGTCTGATAGAATATGGTATGCTGCCGCATAGTGAATATACAAGGAGTTACGGATGGATATCGACAAGCTTAAAGGAATGGCGATCGTTTCTGTCTCCGAGGGCTCGCGGTTGGGGCGGGTGGATGACGTACTGATCGATACGAGCGGGATCCAGATCGGCGCGCTGAAGATCGCGCATGAGGGCCAGCAATTCATGATCCCATTCAACCTGATCAAAAACATCGGGAGCGATGCGATCACCGTGGAGAGCAGCCAGGTGACCCAGGCGGAAGGCACCGCCGCCGGTGCATTGGTGGGCTTGCGCGACTTCAAGAAGCTGAAGATGGTTGATGAGTCGGGTACGCTCCTCGGGATACTCTCCAGCGTCGATTTCGACCAGCAGAGTGGCAAGCTGCTCCAGCTCTCCGTGCATAAGGGCGGCATGCTCGGTTTGGGCGGCACCACCACAGCGGTCGATACCAGCCAGGTACGTGGCATCGGACGCGAGGTTGTGACGGTGTCGGCGGAGGCTGCGGCTGCGGTACAGCAAGAATCGTAGCATCGGCGACATGGCGGCGTCGGCCGATTTGACAGCACCCACATTCGCGCCGTACAATAGGCTTTGCAGTCGCCGCTAGAGCGCGCTGCGAAGTTCTTTCTGCGCCTGTAGCTCAGTGGATAGAGCGCTTGCCTCCGGAGCAAGAGGCCACAGGTTCAAGTCCTGTCAGGCGTACCAGGGCGGCGGATTTTCCGCGATCCGCCGCCACTTTCCCGGGGTTGACCGGCCCCCATCCCCCTCACCGGAGGGGGCACAACATGCCAGATGGCACCTTAGTTCGGCCATTTTCGTCACCGTTCCGCCTCGCGCGGGACGAGTACATCCTCACGCTAGAAGTCGAGAATAAGTCCAAGAATACGATCGCGATCTACGGCTATGCCATCGATCGGCTGCACCGTTTCGTCGGCGATCTCGCGCCGGCCGCGATCGATACGGCCGTCTTGCGCCGCTTCCTCCGTCACCTCCAGCAGGAGGGCCTCTCGACAACCACGCAGAAGGACTACCTCCGCGCGATCAAGACGTGGCTGCGCTGGCTCGCCGCCGAAGGGGGCTACGGCGTGGCCGACGATGCCGGCGCGCGCGCCAAGGCACCGCGCGCGGTCTTGGAGCCGATCAAGCCGTTCACCGAGGCCGAGTTGAAGGCGCTCATCGACGCCTGCGAGAAGGATAGTTGGCGCGGTATGCGCCAGCGCGCGATCCTCGCCCTCCTGCTTGACACCGGCATGCGGGCGTCCGAGCTCTGCGGCGTACGCCTGCGCGACCTCGACCGCTGCACCGTCGATATCCTCGCAGTGAACGACAAGACGCGGAAGGGGCGTACGATCGGCCTCGGCCGCAAGGGGCGTCTCGCGCTCGGGCGCTGGTGGACGCGCCAGCGCTGCCGCGTCTCGATGGATCAATCCCCCGATTCGCCTCTCTTCCCGGGCGCTGACGGCGAGCCGATGACCCCAAACAGCCTGCTCAAGCTGGTCTCCCGCCTCGGCGACCGCGCCGGAGTCGCGGGTGTTCACCCTCACCGCTTCCGCCATACATTCGCCATCCTGTCTCTGCGGGCGGGGATGAATCCGTACACGCTGATGCACACGCTTGGCCATACGGATCTCACGATGGTGAAGCGCTACATGGCTATCGTGGACAGCGACGTGTCCGCCGACAAGGCCGCGCGATCGCCGCTCGACCGCCTCAAGCTCACCTTTTGAGCTTGAGGCGCGATCGGCCTTCGACCTGTCGATACTGATCGCCACGGTGTCGCCGTTTATCCCGAGTATGTAGATGATATTGGGTCGATGGCAAGCCAGTGACTGCCTGCGTGACGATGGAGTAATGAGGATCAGCGCATCGCTGTGTAATAACATTCAAAATAGAAGGAGCAGTGTATGACGTTGGTGATCGATAGGGTCGGCCGCCGCGCCCGATCCCCGGTTGCCAGCTCCCGATCGAAACCCTCGCCCGCGTCGTCCTGCCTCGAGACAGTCTGCTACTGCATCGCGATGAATCGCTACGCCGGCTATAGCCTCGCCCATGTCCTCCGGTAATTCGTGCTGGTTCTGCGCCAGCACGGGCCTAATCCCACCGCGCTATGGGCGGATAGGGGCCCGATGGCCGCCCGCCGATGCGCCGCTTCCGATGAATCTGTCAGTCGCCGCTGAACAGGATTGTTCCTGATGATATCGCGCGTTGTCACGTAAGTGTACAGGGTGTTGAGAGACTTTGCCGACCTTCAGGCGACAAGTATCGATATTCAAAATATGTGAACGCTGCCACCACACGTTAACTTCAACCATTTTTTGCCTCTGCAGCGATGGCGCGGGTATGGGCGACTATGACCACGGCATGAGCCAGGAGACTGAGGGTTATGTGACGGTGCCATCCATCCCAGCGCCGCACCTCGTAATCGGCCAGCCCAACCCCGTCCCTCGCCTCCGTGAATGCTGTTTCCATCTGCCCTCTTGCCTCAACGGCAGCTACCATCGCCCTCAATGGTGTTTCTGCCGGGGCATGGACGCAGTAATAGGCTCGCTCATACACATCGATAATGTTTCGGCGCGTAAGAAGCCAGTGCTTCCATCCTTGAGCAGATTTATCGGGCAAGGATAAGTACGCCCATTCGTACCAGCGCGGGCCTCGGTTTCCCACCCGCGTCGGCTGCCGGTGCCAGGCCTCCAGGGGAAGCCTTGCAGCCAGGGTGTGCGCATCGACCTCATCATCCGCTTTCCCAAGATTATAATCGCCGACAATCCTCAGGGCGTAAGCGCGGCGTTCCACTGCGAGCCAGTATCGAAGCTTTTCATACTCAAAGAGGTCATTCCCAATCACCCATGTCGCCGGAACTTGTGCGGTAAACGCCCGCTCCAACATTGCCTGAGCTAATGTCTCCTTGGTTGCGAATCGTACGGTCGATGGGACGCCCGCCGCCTCCCGTCGCGCTCGGTCAGAAGCCCATTCTGCCGGTAGGTAAAGTGCGCGGTCAATGAAAGCACAGCCACGCACGGTTGCATATGCCAAGAAGATGCCAACTTGTTGATTGTCTCGCCGTCGTGCGCCGCCGCAATACTGTCGCGTTACTCCTACCGACTGGCGACCCTGTTTGAGGAAACCGGTTTCGCCAATGAGCAGAACACCATGCGGAGAATTGAGCTGATCGACGATATAAGCGCGCAAGTCGTCGCGGATTAAGTCGGCGTCCCAACTAGCTTCGATTAGCAGGCGCTGCATCCCACGGGGCGTTAGCTCTCCGGCTTCGCGCGCAAGCTGCCAGTTGTTTTTCCTGGGCACCCGCTGTAGCAAGGCCATTACAAAGGCGTATGCCCGTCGCCGCGACTCGACTCGCGCAAATCGCGGTCTTAACAACGCCTCCATGTCCATTAGAGTGCGCTCGAATGCCTCTTCGAGGAATCGCAGATTATGATCCTCGCCTATGCTCATGTTCACCGGTTGTGTGACGTAACCCTATTTTTGAATCTCGACTGGGTATCGTAATACCACCATACCTCCCAGGACAACGCGATGATTTACCTTCTCCGCTTCGGACCCATAGGGGATTATCCCATAGATGTCGCAGGCATACACTGTTGGTATGAGCGCAACACCGGTATGTAGCGCAGGATCGAGGGAGCCAAAATGAGTTTGCGGCATTGGAGGCGCGCCGCAGGTTGGACCCAGATTGACGCGGCGTCCGCATTAGCAATTTCCCTGCGTACATACCAGCGATTGGAGCATGGTGAACCCGGCATACGAGATGAAATGGGCTTGCGCAGAGAGCTCGCCCGGCTATTGGGGGAACGATTGCGTCGGGATATATCGGCGCAGTGGGACCTGCAGCCGTCTCGTCCCGGTACCCGTCGTCAATCGCGTCGCTGAGGGCTGAGGTGGGTCAGTAATCCCGTTCGGGGGTGGGGGCCGGTCAGCCGCACTAGATCGCAGGGCCTGCAGCGACGTGACGATAGGACTAATTGTCGATCACGATCAGGGAGGGATTGTTATGACGGACATGACGGACGAAATGGAAGCAACCAGTCGAGGCAACGATATTAATCGAACTGACGGTAGAACCTACCGTCAGACTCCGGCCGGTCCCGAACTCATCGCGAATTATGGCGTCGTGGTGCATGCCAATATCGTCGAGTCCACCGGAATGACCGTTAATCACACAGTGGAACTGTTGGTTACCTGCAACGGCGAGACGCATACCGCGAATGTCCCGGTCGCCGCGCTCGATAGCGGTCGGTATATCGACGAGATCCTCGGCGCCCAGGCCGTCGGCGGTCCGGCGCGCGACGCCCGCGCCGCGATCGCCCGCGACGTACGCGCCCAGGCCGTGGTCGCCCCGGTCCGGCGCGTGTATACCCGCCTCGGCTGGCATGGCCAGACCTACGTCCATGCGGGGGGCGTGATCGGAGGTCTTCAGGCCGGTGACGTGACCGTCGACATCTCGCTCGAGCTGCGCGACTGGAAATTGCCGTCGGCGCCCGGGATCGACCCGGCGCGCGCCACGGTGGCGGTGATCGCGGTGACCCTCAACGATGCTCCCAACGCGCTCGTCCCGATCATTCTGCTCGCCCCGCTGACCCGCCCGGCCGCGCCCGCTGACGCCGCACCCGCGCACCGTCGCCGTCTCGCGTGATCGGAGGAGCCGATGGCCCGACCCCCCCTGCCCCACCCCGTACTCGCCGACCCCCTACACGCCGAGACCCTGCGCTGGCTCGCCGCGGCGACCACTGCCAACGGCGCGTCGGCGTATCGCCCGCACCTGTCCGATTTCGCCGGGGTCATGACCGCCCTGGTGCACCTCCTCCTCGACCCGGGGCGGGCCATCCCCGCCGCCCGCGCCGATGGCCTGCGCCGCCTCGTCGCGGCCCTGGCCGCGTCGGTCCCGGGCGTGGCTGACGCCGACGGTACCGCGACCTCCTACGCCGACGCGCTCCGGGCCCTCGGGGCGGTCCTGCCGCCCCTCGACGCGCGGCTCGTCGCCGAGCTCGATCGGCTCCTCGCGGCGCTTGAGCGCGATGGTCGGCTATGGGTGGTGGCGACCTATGAGCGCTGGTGTCAGATCGTCCCCGGCCCTAGTGCGCCGTTCCTCAGATACGGTAGATATAGGAATGGCGCAGGACGCGTGGCGGGCGCTGGGGGTGCCCCCAGCGCCAGGGCTTGGCGCGGGCATTTAATTGCTTCGTCGCGA
>JAABUH010000913.1_pt1 | contig 37780 bp, 27 predicted proteins | sample 5559121 | NCBI WGS metagenome assembly JAABUH01 (sample SAMN10711871, study PRJNA513364) | rock metagenome | isolation source: Antarctica rocks | place: Antarctica: Victoria Land, Battleship Promontory nord | collected 2015-12-28
TACGTCGCCGCCCCATCCGAGAGGACCGCCGAGGCCGCGTCCGTCCCGTCGCAGACGTACCCCCGCGTCCCCGTGCTGTCGGTCTTGCCCACCCGCAGGCCCAGACCGTTGTAGGTGAACGTGTTGCTTGCCGAACCGCTGATACTCGTCAGGCGGTGTTCCGCGTCATACGCCAGCGTCGTCGTCACACCTCCGCTCGTGATGCGGATCGGGCTGCCCGCGTTGTCATAGGCGTAGGTCTTCGTGCTCGTGGACAGCAGCTTGTCATGGGCATCGTAGCTGTAGGTATCCGTCACCCCGCCCTGCGTCTTGCCCGTCCGGTTGCCGTTGTGGTCGTAGGCGTAGCCGAGGCTGTAGGCCCCCGAACCCGTCCGCGCCTCGCTCGTGAGCTGGTTCGCCCCGTCGTAGCCAAAGGTCGTCACGCTCCCGTCGTTGTCGGAGCGGGTCGCCACATTAGAAGCCGCATCGTAGGTGTACCCATAGCGCCCCAGGGTCGTGCCGCCGCTGGTCTTGTGCCACACGTCCGTCTTGCGGTTCGCCGTGTCGTAGCCGAACGTCGTCACCGTGCCGTTGCCCGCCGTCTGCTGAGTCATGCGGTTGGCCGCATCGTAGGCCAGAACAGTCGTCTCGCTGTAGGGGTTGGTCGTCTGCGTCAGACGGTCGGCACTGTCGTAGGTGTAACCCCAACTGCCCGTCGAGGCCAGCATCATCAGGGTGCGCCGGTTGGCGTTGTCGTAGCCATACGAGACGGTGCCCTGCGGCGTCACCGTCTGGGTTAGGCGGGTGGCATTGTCATACGCCCAGGTCGTCGCGCCCGTGCCGTCGGTCATGCCCGTGCGCCGGTTGGCGGCGTCATAGGTCAGCGCCGTGTCCGTGCCCGATGGGTAGTGTGTCAGGGTCGGACGCCCCGCCGCGTCGTAGCCGTAGGTGGTGACCGCGTTGTTGCCGTCCGCGTGCGAGGCCTGATGGCCCGCCGCGTCGTAGGTCCAGCCCTCGCCGGTGCCATCGGGATAGGCGGTGCTGGACGGCTGGTTCAGGGCCGTGTAGCTGTAGCCCGTCGTGTGGCCGTTGCCGTCGGTCTTTGTGGAGAGCAGACCCTTCTGGCCCGCCCCGTCATAGGCGTAGCTCACCTGGTCCCCGCGCCCGTTCGTGGTCAGGGTCAGGCGGCTGTCGGCGTCGTAGACGTTCGTAGTCACATGGCTGTTGGGGTCCGTCACGGTCAGGATGTTGGAGTCCGCGTCATACGTCTTGGAGGTCGTCCCGGCGGGCGTGGTGATGGCCGTCGCGCGCCCCCAGGCGTCGAGCGTTAGCGTCGTGCTGTGGGAAAGTGCATCGGTGACGCCCGTTTCCCAGCCCAGGGCATTGTAGGCCGCCGTCGTGGCATGGGAGAGCGGGTCGGTGACGGTGGTGAGGGTGCCGTTGGCGTCGTAGCCGTAGGTGGTGACATGGCCCAGGGCATCGTTCAGGGTCTGACGCAGGCCGTTGGCGTCGTAGGTGTAGGTGATGGCGTGGGAGAGCGGGTCGGTGGCGGAGTTAAGGTTGTCGTGGCTGTCATAAGCCCAGGCCGTCTGATGGCCCAGTGCGTCCGTGACGGTGAGCGGCTTGTTGTGTGCGTTGTAAGTGCTGGTCGTCGTGTGCAGCAGCGGGTCTTTGGCCGTCAGCACGTTGCCCATGCCGTCATAGGTGTAGAGCCAAACGTTGCCACGCTTGTCCGTCACCTGCGTCTTGTTGTTGGCGCTGTCGTACCCGTAGTCCTCGTGGAACAAGAGCGCGTCCTTCACCTGGGACAGCCGCCCGCTGGTGTCGTAGGCATAGACTGTCGCCCGCCCGTTCGGGTCCGTGATCGTCGTCCCCGTGGAGGCGTAGGCGTAGCTCGTCTGGTTCAGCGCCGGGTCCTTCTCCCACACCAGCCCGTTGCTCGTGTCGTAACTGAGCGTCGAGACGTTCCCTTTCAGGTCCGTGACGCTGGTGATGTCGTGGGCGGCGTTGTAGCCGTACCCCATGCTGTAGACGCTGCCCCCGACGGCGGGAAACGCCACCTGCGCCAACTGGTTCGAGGCATCGTAGGTCAGCGTCCACACCCGGTTCAGCGGGTCCGTGACCGTGCGGATGCGGCTGCTCGCATCGTAGCCCAGCGTCAGCGTCCGGCCCGTCGGGTCCACCACCGTCGTCACCTGATTGGCGGCGTTGCGGCCCAGCGTGACCGCGTTGCCGTTCTCGTCGCGAATGGCATCGCAGAACAGGGCCGCGCTGAAGTGGTACTGCGTCTGGTCGGGCCGGGTCAGCGTGTAAGTGTTGTCGATGTTCTGCACCAGCGTGTCGTGGACGCCGGTGGGGGCCGTCCAGGTGGTCGTGAAGTTGTCCCCGAAGCTGTAGGATTGGCCATTTCCCCAGTGGACCGTCAGGAAATCCCCTGAGATGTCATTGTAGCTGGAGACCAGGAAGATGTCGTAGGTGTGGCTCCACTTCTGGCCCAGCTCGCTGTTACGGGTGCTCTGGCTGTTATGGGTCAGGGTGAAGGCGACCGGCAGCCCGCCGCGCGCCGTCCACCCGGCGAGGGGCAGGGAGGTGAGCTTGTTGCCGTTGCCGGTGTTGGTGTTGTTGACGGTCGCCACCCAGGGCATGGCGGCGCCGCCGCCTTCCGCAATCGGCCCGCTGGTGCCGACGATGGCTTGCATCTCGTCGGGGGAAAGGGCGCGGATGTGGCCGGGGGCCAGCGGTGCGCGGGCGGCGGCGGCGCAGGCGCTGGGGGCCAGGACCAGGGACCAGGCGAAGCAGAGGGCGGTCAGCAGCGCGCAGAAGCGCAGCGGCCCAAGCAACCGGCGCTTGAAAGACTGGCGCTTGAAAGCCTGGAGCTTGAAAGCCTGGAGCTTGAAAGCCTGGTGCTTGGTGATCCGTTGACGGTTTTTCATTGTGTCGTTCTTCCTAGATGTCGAAATCAGGAAGAAGCATGGGTACAATACCATACCTGCTCCTTCCCGGAGTGGGGTGGGCCGTCCGTTCCTCAGTCCCTGCCAAGAGATGAAGAGGAGCGGGCGGTCGTTCACGTCAGGGTCCTGGGCGCTCCCGCGAGAGCGTCAGCAGGACCCCGCCGGAACGCTGCAAGAGTTCGCGTGTGGAAGTAACCTCCTCCTTCGGTTGATTGGGATCGTGAACGGTGGCCTGCCGGCCCTCGACGGACAGCAGGGCGACGTAGTGGTTACCGTCGACCCAGGCGATGGCCGGCGGCGCCACCTGCTCCAGAGCCGGCAGGTCCACCTGAACGCCCTTGGCTTTGAGGCCGTGGGCTTGGGCGGCCTGGGCAAGTCCATGGAGGCTGGTGCCCGCAGCCGTCGTCCCCGCCTGGCGTCGCAGCTCGTCGAGCGTGGCAGGCGTGCCGAGAGCCTGGCAGACCAGCAGCAGGGCCCTGGGACCGCAGTCGGCCCGTGCCGCAGACCCGGCAAGCGGGGATGGGCGGGGGCTTTGCGCGTCTTGAGGGTGCGGGGCGACAGGATACGGAGCCTCGGGGTTGAGGGCGTGGCGGCAGATCGCCTGCTGAGAACGGAGGAAGCCGGAGCCAACCGGGTCCTGGGCGACTTGCGGCTCGGCCAGCAAGCGGTCCACCGCTGCCAGGGCGTGAGGGTAGTCCCGGCGGGCAAAGAAGCGCACGGCCTGCCGGTATTGCGGGGTACTCTGGACGGCGCGGGGAGAGCTGCCTCCTTGGACGGAGGCGGCCGGGGGTGGAACGGCAGCCGCTCCGACAGAAAGGGCTTCCACAGAAGGGGCTTTGTGGGAGCAGCCGCAGGAAGCCAGCAGAGCGGCGGCGCCCAGTACCGAAAGCCGTCGCGCTGCCGAACTTCGGGCTGCCGCGAGCCGTAGTGCCGTGGATCGCGGGCATCCCGTTCGCGATGAGAAAAAGGTCATTGTGCCAATCCCCCAAAAAGTCATGAGAAAAAGCCTCTAAAAGTCCCCAGAGCAGTCCCTATAAAGTGAAAATCTTTGTGCCGCTCCCCGCCTCCCGAGCAAAGCAGCTCACCCAAGGCAAGAGCGGCCGAGGAGCGCGCCGTTCCGGGACAAGCGCTATTCTGTTGTCTGCAAGCCCAGGCAAAGGCTCACGAGAAAGATACGGATCCGAAAGGTAAGGAACAAGGCGAGAAATGCCTGTGACAGACACAACTGCGAGAAAACAGCAATCATTCTGAAACAGCGCTCTCTTTTCGGGGTGAGGAGTGACGAAACCAAGAGCACGCCGAGGGTGACCAAGGAACAAGTCCAAAGAACAAGTTTAAAAAGAAGGACTAGAGAGCCGGGCCAGGGACGACCGCGTCGCTTCGTGACCGGTTCTGAGCAACATCCGCAGGCCTTGGGTTCATCCGGCGAGAGGATAGGAAATGATAACATACCTTCCGAAAAAAAGCAAGCATTTCTAACGAAAATCACGCCAGAAATTACAATCGTTTTTGCCTTAGAGATTACAATCGTTTTTGCTTTTCTCGTTGCTCTCTCCCGCCGATCCCGGCGGCACCCGGTTTTCTTTGCCTGCGTTCGTTTGCTCGGGAAGTGCCTTCATCCCGGTCTCTGGATGATGAGAAGCAGTGCAGGCGCTGCCGCACTTTGTTCCCTGCCCGAGCAGCATTCCCCGCCCGCTCGTACCCCGCCACCATACCTCGGCTGGATGCGTTTCCCCGGCCTCCCCTGTTCGACCGGCTCCTCCAGCCACGCCTGAAACGGGCCTTGCGCCGGGTTCCAGTTGCAGCCCCGCACCTCCGCTTGCCCTCGTTCGCCGCCTTCGATACGCTCTCCCCGAAGGGCACTCCCTTCCACCCGATGAGGAAAACGAGTAAGGAGGAAAGCACATCCCATGACACTCGACGAGGCCCGCCTGATGGCGAACGTCAACGGCCGGGCGCAGAGGCTGTTCGAGGACGGCTACCGCGCCCGCTGGAACGGCGTCGGTTTGCTAGAGATCCGCAGCGCCAAGGGGGCGACGTACCTGGTGGACACCGAAGCCGAGACCTGCGACTGCCCGTTCTACCGGGCGCACCAAGGCCGGCATCCGTGCAAGCACAGCCTCGGCTGGCGCTTGCTCGTATCCCGGCAGAGGGCCTGCCGCCGGCTGGTCCTGCTTCTGCTTCTGCGAGCCTGGGCCGATCTGGACGACCGGACGCCAGCCGGTTTCCTGGAGGTAAATTGCCATGACTGACACCATGCCGCCGGGTCCTCTGTTCCCCTACGGCCAGACGGTCGCCACTCCCGGTGCGCTGGCCGCGCTCACCCTTGCCGGCGTCGCGCCGGAAGCCCTGCTGGGCCGGCATGTCCGCGGCGACTGGGGCGAGCTGTGCGAAGAGGACCGGCGGATGAACGCCGAAGCGCTGTCTACGGGCGGGCGCCTGCTGTCGGCCTACGCCCTGCCGGACGGCACCCGTGTTTGGATCATCACCGAGGCGGACCGTTCGGCGACGACCCTGCTCCTGCCGCACGAGTACTGACCGCGCCGGACGCATCTTTGACTGTCGGATACTTTGACTGACGGATAATTGGTAGACGCCTCTCCGCCCGCTGGTTCAACCGGCGGGCTTTTTCACGCCGGTCCTGATCGGCGGCTCCCCCCAAGTTCCTCTTCTTCGACAGCCGGTGCAGCCCCGGCGCAACTGGCGTTGCCGGCGGACCGTCCGCGTGTCTGGATGGGAGGCATGACCGCCGACTTATCCCGCAATCCAATCCTCGGCACCCCCATCGCTCGCGACCTCGATCCCGCCGGGCAAGGCGCGGGAACGGGAGCCTCCCGGTTTCAGGTCCTCTACGCCGACCCGCCGTGGCGCCTGGGCGGCAGCGGCAAGGGAAGCCCGCCGTACCCGATGATGGCAACCGGGGACATCTGCGCCCTGCCGGTCAAGCGGATCGCCGCCCCGGACTGCGCGCTGCTGCTGTGGGCCGTCCACTCCCACCTGCCCGACGCCCTCGCCGTCGTCCGCGCCTGGGGCTTTTCGTACAAGACGGTCGCCTTCACCTGGGTCAAGCGCACGCCCAGAGACACCGGCTTCTTCCTAGGACGCGGCTACTGGACGCACTCCAACGCCGAACCCTGCCTGCTGGCGACCAGGGGCAAGCCCCGGCGCGTCGGCACGGGCGTGGCCAGCCTGGTGGTCTCGCCCCGGCGGGAACACTCGCGCAAGCCCGACGAGGTGCGGGAACGGATCGTTCGGGTCTTCGGGGACGTGCCTCGGGCGGAGCTGTTCGCCCGGCAGAAGGTGGACGGCTGGAGCGCCTGGGGCGACGAGGTCGAGTGCGACTTCCGCCTCTAGCGTTTTCAGCTAACGTCATCTTGGTCTGCCTTTATCTTGATCTGCCTCTTCGCTTGATCACCCGGCAGCTTGCCGGGTGCCTTTGTTTTGTCCGGCTTCTCATCTCTCAGTTGCCGCCGCGCACCGGCCCGTGCAATCAATCCTGCCGGCAGATACGATCTCTGGCGAAGAGCGCCGCGACATCCCGATGCCCACATCCCGATGCCCGCGTCAAATCCCCCTCTTCGCCCGCTCGTTGACAACGTGACCGACAGGTCTTAGAAAGCAAGTTTTGTGAAGCAAGCTTTGTAAAGCCTGCCCTGTCATGTTCGAGAGCGGTACGGAGCACACCATGCACCTGCCACACGCGCAGCGGCTCACCGGGCATGTCCCCGCGAGCCAATTCGTCCCCAATCCGATCCGGCCCCCACAGGGCCAGCAGTCACAAAGACAGCTCCCGCTGGGCCTCGCGCCCACAGGAGACCTTGCCCTGGTCCGTGAACGTGTCCGCAAGGACGCCCTGGACAAGTGGGACGCCCTGACCCCCCGCGCCCAGATCCGCCTGCACGGCGGAAGGCTCTGGTTCCCCGAAGCCGCCCAGAGCGACTTTGCCGCCAGCCTGCGCCCGACGCCCTGGGCCGTTGCCCAGTTCTGCCAGCGGCTCGGCATCCCTGCCGGCTACTTCCGCAAGTGCCCCTCCAGGCTGCAAGACCTCCAGTTCAACCACTGGATCAAGCAGGCACCGGGACGCCCGGAAGAAGACTGCGCGCCCGCTCCCGAGCGGACCGACGACGAGGCACCGCCCGAGGAACTCCAATCGGAGGAGCCGGACGGCCCTTCTCCCTCGGACCCCTGGCTGCTACGGATGAAGGGAGACGCCCTCCGGGGCGTGCTCTCTTCCCGCTACGCCCGGCTCGACCACGATCTGCTCCTGGACTGCCTCACGCCCCTGCTCCCCCAGGGCTTCGCCGTGGACTGGTTCTCGCTGGACGACGCCGGGCTGCACCTGCGCCTGGTGGACCCGCGCAAACCGCAGTCCGTGCTGGCGGGCGACGATCTGCTCTGCGGCATCCACCTGGCGAACAGCGAGGTGGGAAAACGGGCCGTGACGGTGGACGCATTGGTATATCGGCTGGTCTGCCAGAACGGCCTGATCCGGCTGGTGCGGGGCAAGAGCCTGCTGTACCGCCGGCACGTCTACCTCTCCGCGCCCCGCTTTCAGGAGGCGCTCGAAGGGGCCGTCTTGGGAGCGTTGGACGAGGCGGGCCGCTTCGTGGAGCAGATCCGCACGGCCGCGCGCACCCCGGTCCCGGACGTGCAAGCGGTGCTTGCCCAATTGGGCCGTCAGGAGGCCTTGAGCAAGAGCTTCCTGGAGGCCGCCGAGAAGAGCCTGCGCTCGGAGCCTTCGGGGCAGCAGGAGACGGTCTGGGGCCTTGCCAACGGGCTGACCCAGGCGGCGCAAGCGCTCTCTCCCGACGACCGGTACGCGGTGGAGGCGCTGGCGGGGCGGCTGATCGAGCACGGCCCGCCGAGGCTCGCCGCCCCGCAGGCGGCAGTTCCAGCGACGGGAAAGGAACATAACGGAAAGGAGCACGGGAATGGAGATCACTCGGCGCGGCCGCTTCTGGGCCGTGCATGACCGGCACGGGCAGCTCGTGTGCGTGACGGTCTACCAGAAGGGAGCCAAGGAAGTCGTTCGCCGGCTCTCCCTGGGTTCTCGCAACAGGCCGCCCCACAAGGCGTCCGCGCCGGCTCGCTGGACCGCTCCTTCCACAAGGAAGCGGCTCTCCCGCAGCCGGCACGTCCCGACGAGAGGTGCAGCCGAGACAGCTTCGGCACAGAAAGGATAGCAGCCCATGGCACGCCCCACGCATCTGACGATCTCGACCGCTGACCGCATCCGCCTGGATGGCCGCTGCGGCGAAGACGGAGGGGATGAGAACGGAGAGAACGAGGTCCGCCAGGAGGTGCAGGTGAGCGTCACCTACGCCCTAGAGGCTGGCGACACCAACCTGGTCGTCTTGGCCGAAGCCAAGGCGCTGGAGGTGAAGCTAGCGCACGAGGCGGTCTGGGATCGCATCGGCGCGTTCAGCAGCGGCAACAGCAACGCATTCAGTAGCAATGCGTTCAGAGCCACCAACAGCAACGGAAACGGCAGCAGTACGGGTGGTAGTCCGAACCGCTGCTCAGGCCGCCGCGCGTCAGACGAGGAGGCTGACGAAGACAGGAACGACGAAGACAGTGATGACGGCAACGATGACCCGGACGACGACCCTCCGGGAGCAGGGTTGCCACCTGATCCCCCGCCCGTAGACCCGCCCCTGGGAGGTCCGGTGCGCGGGTCCTGGTACATGCCGGGCGGCTCCGGCAACGGGATCGCAAGCCCGGCGCCTTCCCCCGCCTCTGATTCCCCCACTCCTGACGCGGACCCGATCACCGGTCCGCAGAGGATATTGATCCGCTCGCGGGCGAAGAAGGCGGGTCTGACCCCCTACGCCCTGGAGTCGCTGGTATACCAGCAGTTCCGGGTGTGGAAGGTGGAGAAGCTGACCAAGGAGCAGGCCGCCTCGCTGCTGGATGCATTGGAGCGGGACCTGAAGGAGCGCGAGTTGAAGAGGAACGACAAGGACGGAGCGCAAGGCTCCGCTACTGCTGCCCCTGTCGTGTAACTCCCCAAGGATTCCCTGACACGCAATGCGCCGACACCGACCCTCTCATCTTGTCCACCTGCCGGAACCAGCAGGCGGATTTTTTTGATATTCAAGCTTGATTTCTGTGGCTCCGCTCGGTTCCGCAACAATGGACATTCGGGCGGACAATGGTGTGGACAATGGGCGGGTTTCCGAATGTCCGTCCGAATGTCCACGGCTTTCAGATGGGGAAGCGGCCTTTCCGGGCCTTCCAGATCATGTAACTACTTCTTCCTTTTCCCTCGATCTCCCCGATCTCCCTCCAAGTCCTCGTACCGGGCGCACCCGGCCCCAACTGAGACTCACTCGTAGCAGCCTTGCCTTCCCCGGGCCGGCGAACAGCAGTGCGGCAGGAATCGAAAGACGGGCGTGGAACAGGAAGCTCAAATGCCATTAAGACTGAGCTATTCGGACTGAGATGATCGAACAAGAATTAAAAGCAACAAGAACACAAAGCAAGCAGATGAAGAAAGAATAATGAAGAAAGAATAACATGAAGAAGCCCGCGAACGCCGGCCGTGCGGCTCTTGCCCGGAACGGCAGCAAACTAACTTTCCAAAATCCAACCGCTCACGATGCGCCCAGTTCCTTCCCGCCCCACGTTGCCACCGTGCTCGCCGACGCCGACCGCGCCGTCCAGGGCCTGGCCGGCAGCAGCCATCACCGGCTCTACCAGATCTTGCGCCTGAGCGCCGGCCGTCTAGCCCCCGCCGACGCCTTCTACGTCGGCTTCTACCAGGAAGGCCGGCGCGTCTCGTTCCCCTACAGCTTCGACGGACGCGAGTACGACGATCCTTCCGCCATCCCCTACGGCGACGGCGGCCTGTCCGCCTGGATCCTGGAGCACCGCCGCCCCTACTGGTCCCGCGAGGACGATGGGAGGCTCCTGATGCGCGGGCAGTCGTTCGGGGACACGGAGAAAGTCACCACGGACGCCATCGTCGTGCCCCTCTTTGTCCTGCCCCTCTTTGGGAGCGCCAGCACCGGGACGCAGGGCCCCGAGGTGCTGGGAATGATGTCCATGCAGTCGTATACTCCAGGTGTCTACGACGCCGTCACCGTGCGCGCCTTCGCATGGCTTGCCGCCAGCCTCTCGACGGTCCTGGCCCGCGAGCGTGAGGACGAGCGCCGCCGGGCCGGGCTTGGCATTACCCTCGCGCCCGGCTCCCAGGCCGTCGCCGACGAGGTCTCCGGCCGCCTAGGGTCGCTTCGCCGGGAGGTGGAAGCGGTCGCACGGCTAGTGCCAGAGGAAGCCGCGGAGCTTTCCCAGGCGGTGTCGTCGCTGCGGGAAGGGTGCGAGCGGGCGCAGACGGAAATCGCCGAGCTGCTGGCCGGATCGAGATTGCCCGATCCTTGGTCGGGCCTGACCTCGCGCCAGCGCGAGGTCGCGCGGCTGCTGGCGGACGGCCTGGCTGCCCGCGAGATCGCGGCGCGCCTGTTCATCTCGGAGCACACGGTCAAGGACCATCTGGCGGGGATCCGGGACCGGCTGGGGTTCACCGGACGGTCTGGAGTGGCCGCGCTGCTGCATCGGGCGCTCTCCGATCCCAGATAATCTGGCACCCGGTGTCCCGTTTTCTTCCCGCATTGCGTTTTCTGGGATCCGCTAGATGTTTTAGGAGATATTATCTAGGAGGTTGGTTGCCATAATACGGGTTATCGCAGATCCTAACGTAGAAACCGCCGCCCGGTCCAACAGACAGACCGCCCATGGACAGACCACCCCCGGGGCCGACTGACAACCCACCCCCGGGGCCGACTGACAACCCACCCCCGGGGCCGAAGATGTCAACGTGTTTGCTTATGGTCCTCAACTTCTTCCAGGGCGCTTTGCATACATCGCGGTATCCGCCTACAAGCCGTCCGGCAGCCAAACTTTACGGTCAAACCTTGCAGTGCGTCGGGCCGTGTCGCACACTTACGGGATGTCAAACCCGGACAGGCCGCCCGGCGTGACGTTCGGGTCGGGGCGATTGTCTGGATAATGTCCTGACAGTTGGGCACTCGTCAGAACGGAAGCGGGCAGGTTCTTGACGTGGCCGTCGGCAAAAAGATAGTCGCGCGAGGAGGTCAGGTCGAGCGTCCACCAGCCTGCGACCGGACGGCCGTCGTGATTGTTCTGCCACTCGCCCACGAGGATCTTGCGTGCTGGGAAGCGAACCTGCGCCAGACTTTGAGAAATGGGCGTCGGAAAACCAGCGGCACAAGGCTTGTAGAGGCAGGTGAGGTCGGTCACGGAACCAGCGTCACTCGGCATCAGATAAAAGGCCGCGCTGTAGGCATAGGACGTCTTATCGAAGCCTAACGAGTCGGACGGACAGTGCAGGAATGCCGACGAGTTCGGGCCGCCAATGGCTGTATAGGCGCCCGTGTTCTTCTTCTGCCCGAGAGTCAGGTATGGCATGAGCGGCCAGCGGAAGTGCTGCCCCTGCCAGAGATAGGAGTCATTAGTGTTGCAGGGATAAAATTCGTCCGCGTCCTGCACATACTGGTCGAAGGCCAGCCCGATCTGCTTGAGATTGGACTGGCAGGTCGCTCGGCGGGCGTTCTCGCGGACGCGGGCGAAGACGGGGAAGAGGATGGCTGCCAGCACGGAAATGATGGCGATGACGACAAGCAGTTCGATCAGTGTGAAGGCGCGGCGCACTAAGTTCTCCCAGCCGACGGTAATTGGCCTTTGTAGGCCCGCACAGAGTCCACGTAGGTATCGGCAAGGCCATTATACCTGGACAAGTCTACCGGCCAGCCGCCGCCGGTCGCGAGGTTGATCAGGAAGAACAGTTGATCCTGAAGAACAGCGGCTGCTTCCTAGTGACTGACTGGGTGGGATGGTGTCCCTTCTCAACTCAGACGGCGCCCCATCTCAACGTTGTCGTAGTAGATCTTTCCCGCATCCCTCTTTGGGGGGTCAATCATCCCTCCTTTGGATGCCTCAATGGCCGTCAAATCTCCTTCCGAAATCCTTCGTGAAATCCCCCGCAGGCCGATAGGCACAGGACCTTCCTCGCCCGTATACTGTCCCTAATGCTCTCGGTTGTGATTGACCTCAAAAGATAGCCCGTTCAGACCCGCCTGCCATCCCGGAAGGAGACACCCTATGTCGGAGAACCAGACGACGCAGCATCCGGCGACCGGAAACGGTACGTCAAGCAACGAAGCACTGAGCAACGGGGGCCAACTCCCCGTGCCGCAGGGGAACGCCTTACGCCCGCACTCCCAGGGCCGCCCGGACGAGCCGAGCCGGCAGATTGAGCCGCGCATTGCCCGTATGGAGGCCGAGATGGACGCCGCTCGAAGCCGTGGCGTCCTCGGCCTCTTCCAGCTACGGTATGAAGCCTGGCTGGAGGGCAAGATGCAGGGGCCGGCCATCGCCAAGCTCCAGGCACGGCAGGCCCTGCTCGAAGAGCAGCGCAAGACCGCCGAAGCGGAGATCCGGTTGAAGGCCACCGTCGAGTCCGGCGAGGTTGGCGGCCTTCGCCACCGTATCGAGTGGAACGAGGTCAACCGCCAGCGCCTGGCCGGCGAGCTGCACTCCCTGGGCATGATCACCCTCTCGCCAGGCCAGGTCCCGGCCGCCTCGGCCGCGTCCGCCCCACCGCCAGTGTCCACGCACGTCACGGACGAGCAGGTGGAGGCGGTAGCACTGCGGGGCTTCCTGCAAGGGGTGGAAACAGAGGAGGACTGGCGGGTGTACAAGTCGGAGCTTGGGCAGCACCTCTCGCCGTATGCCGTCGAGGAAGTGGGATCCCGCCTGCGCGAGCTGTGGCGGCTCAACCGCCAGGCCGGGGTGTAGGCGATGGGCAACGCCTTCCGCAGCGAAGAGGCGGTGCAAATCGGCCGCTACGTCGGCTCCCCCCAGGACGAGAGCGCCGGACCGCGGTTCCTCTGCGACGCCCCCGACCTGGAGCCGCACGTCGACCGCCCGTGGTTCCGCGCCTACGCCGCCGAACGGCTGGATCTTCCGCCGGCGGGCGGCGAGAGCGCAGGAACTCCGTCCGGCGCGGCGGCGGTCGGCCACGACCTGCTGGCCCGGCACGCCTGCGTCTGCGGGGCCACCGGCAGCGGCAAGACGCGCCTCGCCCTGCACCTGCTGGCCGAGCAGATCAAGGTCGGCTGCTCGGTCGTCATGCTCGACCCCAAGATCGAGACCATCCGCCACCTGCTGGCCCTGGCCTACGCGGCAGGCATGGCTCCCGAGCAGGTGACGGTACTCTCCCCCTACCTCTCGGGTGCCGGAGCGCCGGGCTGGAACCCGCTGGACGCCAAAGCCTCGGGCGTCTCGCCAGCCCAGGCGGCGGCGGACGTGGTCTCCGTGCTGGCGAAAAGCACCAGCTCCTGGGGACCTCGGATGGGGGACCTGCTGGCGAACGCCCTGATCGTGGTGGCCTCCCACGGGCTGTCCCTGTTCGAGCTGGCCCGCCTGCTCCAGCGCGACGGCTACCGCGAAGGACTGCTCGAAAGGCCGCTCCCTCCCCGCAGTAAGCCTGGCGGCGCTGCGTCCAACGGCATCCCTCTGGATACGGTGGCGTATGATAATGTTGCCTATGACGAGGCCAAAGACTTCTTCCTCTCCGAGTTTGCCGCCTGGAGCAAGTCCGAGCGGGCGGCGGCGGCCGCCCCCGTCCTCAACAAGTTCCGCGAGCTCCTGCGTACCCCCTTCCTCCGGTCCCTGCTCTGTGCCCGCCGCACCACCCTGCACCTGGGCGCGCTCTGGCACAAGCCCGGCCTCGTCCTGGTCCACCTCGACAGCGCCGCCCTGGGGGACGAGGGCGTGCGGCTGCTTGGCGGGTTGCTTGCCCATCAGCTCCTTCGGACCGCCATGCGCTCGGACGGACCCATTCCTGTGGTGCTGGCCCTGGACGAGATGGGCGTCTCCGAGGAGTTCGTCGGCGGCGCGGCCGCCAAGATCCTGGCCATCGCCCGCTCGCGGGGGCTGCGGCTCCTGGTCGCCTGCCAGCACCTCGACCAGCTCTCGGGCGAGCTTCGGTCGGCGCTCTTGGCGAACACAGCGGTGCAAGCCTTCTTCCGCCTGGGCTACGCCGATGCGAAGCTCGTGGCGGCGTCGCTCTCGGCAGGGACCGGGGAGCGGGTGTCCCGCATCGCGGCGGACGTCGGGAAGCGGGACGCGGACGGGGAGCCGGAGGCCTGGGCGTCGGCCTCCCACACGGTGCGGGACGGGCGGGGCGAGCCGGTCACGCTCTCACCTGCCGCCGTCCAGGCTTTCTGGCACCTGGCGCGCAAGGCCGACGGAGCCGCCCAGATAGAGGGACTGAAGCGGTTGTCCAAGGTTTCGGGTATCTGCCGGCTGTACGTGCATGCGGCGGACACGAAAGCCCCTGTCGAACTGACGCGCTACGTGAAGGGACTCACGCCCGATTGCTACCAACTCATTGGGACCGGGCCGATCCGTCTTGTGGTGGCGTTTCCCCGCCCCCGTCTGTCCGTGCTCTCGCGGGAGACGGAGACCGAGCGCAGCCAGCGCTGGGTGAAGGCGCTGACCGGGCTGCCCGTTCGGCGGGCGGTGCTCCGGCTGGCGACGGGGCTTGCGGGAACGGTCCAGGTGACGGACATAGCCGATCCCGGTGCCACTCCTGGCTTCAATCTGGCTGGCTTCGAGCGGTTCCTGTCGGCAGCGATCGCGGGCAGCGGGCAGTCGGCCAAGGAAGTGGAACAGGCCCAGGCCTGGCGCCGGGAGGAGGCAGAGCGGGTGGCGGGGGGGCAAGATCCTGAGCCGAGGGGCCTGCCGAACGCGGGCGACCCTCCGGCAGGCCCGGCTGGTAGGAGTGTGGCTTCAAACAAAGGACAAAGTTCAAGACAAAGCCAAAGGCGCTGTCCCTCTTCCGACCGGATGACGCGCGAACGGCAACCGAACGGCTTCAACACCAGCGGCAGAGAGGGCAAGTCTCCCGATCCGCCGCCTGCGATGGGATCAGCAGCCGTCAACACTCCCCCAGCTCAAGCTCCCCCCACCGCGGAGGACGGCAGCCTTGCCTGAAGACACTATGCCCGAACCAAACCTTCCGAGCTTCACGGTGCCTGAACGGACAGGCATTCCCCGCAAGCGGCGTTATGCTCGTTCGGCCTCCCCAGCAGGCTGCGTGTCCCTCACCCCGGTCCGACTGGAGATCCTGCGCTTCCTGGCCGAACTGCGGTTCCTCTCCCTGCCCCAGATCGCTAAGCTCTGCTGCCCCGCCTCTCGGCAGGATCTGTCCGAGAAGAGTGCCCGGCGGCACATGCGCGCCCTCTTCGACGCGGGCCTGGTGGACGTGCTGCCGGTTTCGCGGGCGGCGCTGGCTCCCCTCGGTGCGCCCAACGACGCTTCCCTGCTGTACGGCTCCGCCCCCAACGTCTACGCACCTGCGGCGCGAGGACTGGAGACGCTGCACCGAGCGGGGTTTGCAGACAAGCAGGCAGAGGGCCGTAAAAAGCCGTCCTACGGCCCGAGAAACAGCTTGTTCCTGGCGCACGAGCTGGCGGTGCGGGACGTGCGGGTCTGGCTGGAACTGGCCGCCCGAAACGGCGGGCACGGGCTGGAGAACTGGCAGGATGGCGAAGAGGCGGCGATAGACCTGGAACGGGAGCGGGCGCCGCTTGCGGTCCGGCCCGACGCCTGGTTCGTGCTGAGGCTAGACCAGGCAGTGCTCGTGGGATTGGTGGAAGTAGATCGGGGCACGGAGCGCGGGGACCGTCGCTGGCAAGAGAAACTCGACGCCTACCGGGCGCTGCTCACGGGAGGACGCCTGCCGGCCGTGACCGGGTACGTCAACGCGCGGGTCCTAGTGATCGCTCCGGACGCACGAAGGCGCGACCGACTGGCAGGTGCCATTACGGAAGCCGGAGCGGACGTGGCCTCGAAGTTCTGGTTCGCGGAACGGACCGTTCTTGACGAGGCAAATCTGCTGCTGCCTCGGTGGCGTCAGCAGACCGATCAGCCATTGCGGTCGCTGATAGGTCCGGTGAGCGGCCTCTATCGTCATGTGAGTCGCTAATCTTTTCAGTCCTCTCAACTATCCTCAAGCTTGATTGCCTGTAAGTGCTTCACAAACGTTCATGTTAGATACGTTATGTTTCGCTGTCTAGCTCGCGCTGGGGCTTCCGGGCGTGGTGCTGGTGGGGCCGTGGAGGTGGACCGAGGGTGCGAGCGTGGGAACCCAGCGCTGGTGGGAAGGAACTGCACGCCTACGGGGGTGCAGTTCGCGGGCGGCGTCCTGTCCTCCGTGACGGGTAGACCTGAAGGCACGCGCTGCGATAGCCCGGCTTCCTAAGAGTCTGCGTCGGCCAATCTCCCCTTCATTCGGCTAATTTCCCCTTCAGCCGGGCCAGCGCCCGCACCTGAAGGCGGGAGACGTGCATCTGAGACATGCCCAGGCGCTCCGCCACCTGGGTCTGCGACTGCTCCTCCCAAAAGCGAAGGCGCAGGATCTCACGGTCGCGCGCGTTCAGGCACGACAAGGCGCGGGTCAGGTCGGCGTAGGCTTCCCACTCATGCATCCCTGAGTCCCAGGAACCCACCCGATCATTCAGGGTCATCTCGCCCCCGCCCTCTTCGCCTCTCAACGGTCGGTCCAGCGAGGCCGCGCGCGTGTTCCGGCCTGTCTCCATCGCCTCCAGGACGTCTTCCTCGGGTAGACTCATTTCCTGCGCGATCTCAGCAATCGTCGCATTTCGGCCCAGCCGTGCGGACAGAGCGGCCTCCGTCTTCCTCGCCAGCAGCAGGCGATCTTGCAGTGAGCGCGGCACTCTGACCGACCAGGTGCGGTCCCGAAAGTGATGCTTGATCTCGCCCACGATAGACGGCGCAGCGTATACGGGAAAGGGCACGGCGCGGGCAGGGTCGTACCGGTCGACGGCTTGGATCAAACCGATGGTGCCAACCTGGACGAGATCGTCGAGCCCTTCGGACGGGGACGAAAAGCGGAAAGCCAGCGCCCGTACCAGCCCCCGGTAGTGGGCGATGATGGCTTCCCGTGTGCGCCCGCATCGCGTCCGGGCATAGTGGTTGAGTAGGACGTGAGCGCCCGCTTCGGTGGTGACCAGCCCCGTCCGTTTTGCCTGGCGCGGAGCCGAGGAAGATGGAAAAGCCAGGTCGGGCGGAAAGGCTAGGTCGAGCGTTTCCGGAGAGAGATCGCCTTGAGCATCAACGGGCATGGAACTGACCTTCGCCTGTCCCGGCTCGGGATGGAAGCCGCGTGAAGCTGGCCTGGAGCAGCAGAGCGGCGGCGCCCGCGACGACCGGCGCGGCCATCGAGGTCCCCGACAGGCAAAAGTAGTCCTTAGAGGCCGTCGTACTCCCGTTCGTTTTGTACACGGACTGCGGGATGGAGTTGGTGCCGCCCGCGTAGGTGTCCAGGGTGCTGCCGGGGACGCCGAAAATCGGCGAGGCGCCGTTCAGGTCCGCGACGGGGGCGACGCCGCTGTCAATGACGGCGACGGTCACGCCCCTGCCGGTCAGGCCGTACTGGGAGTAGGCGAGGTTATCCTTGCTGGAGGTGGTCGTGAAGCCGTAGGCGTTGGTGACCGCCGCCGCGCTGTTGTTGTCGTCGTCGCTCTTCTGGACCGCACTGTCCAGCGAGAGGCGCGTGACGAACGGCAGCGCGGCCACTCGGCCCAGGCTGCGCGAAGGCACGCGCACAGCCACCGACCCGATGAGCGGCAGGCGGCGCGTAACGTCCGCGCCCAGCGCCCGGAGCCGGGCTTCCTGGGCGGGCGTCAGCGTGCCCGTCGTTTTCAGGATCACGGACGACCAGCCCGAGGCCGGACGGGCGGCCAGCGTCCGAGCGACGGACGGGTCGGTCTTGGCGGACGCCGGAGTGACCACGGGCGCGGCTCCCCCGGCCAGCGCCGAAGCCGCCAAGGAAGAAGTCAGAGCGGCCATGAAGGCCGGCGTGCGCCCGGTCACTCCCCAGCGGCGTGAGGCGTAGCAGCGTGATGTCGTTCCGAATGTCGTTCCAAGTGTAGTGGCGATCATGTGTCTTTCACTCCCTCGAAATCGCGCAGTTTGGTAGCCCGGCGGCCTTGCCCAGTCCCGGTGGAACGAGTGTGGACCCGTGGCTTTGCGTCCCGCCCTTTCGGGGAGCCGGCTGTGAGCCGGACGGTTTGCCTTTGTCAATCGCGGCGGACATCGTCTCGGGGGCCGCCCTCTAAGCGTCCGGGGGTCAATACTAAGACTTCGATACCAAAACTACAGTGCTAGGATTGAATGCGAGGATTGAATGCTAGGATTATCGGTCGAAGTGCCCCCTCACCGTAACCGGGTTTGTGCGGGAGCCGTGCGGCCGCCCTAGCCTGATCGCTCAAGGAATCGAAAGAAAGTAAAACAGAACGTGCTCCTCCAGCCGGGCGCGTGCTCAGCTGCGATGCAACCCCTAGGGGCCTCGAACAACAGCGTGCAGCAAAGCAGCCACAGCGACTGGCGGCCGAGTGACATCGTTCAGTCCAAGCCCCGCGGCGATCTGGAAGGGAGGCCAGCACGTTCTCCGAGTGGTGGCGCGGGGAACGGCTCCGTTCGCTGCCGCCCGCGCGTCCGAACGCGCGCACGTACACGCGAGGAACTAAAGCAAGTCAGAAGACAAGCGCACGACCAGCCACTGCAAATGAACTGGGCGGCTTGGAAGGCGGGCGCAGCACGAGCTTCTCTCTTGCGGATTGATGGGAGTTCTGGTTTTTGCCTTGTACCCTCGCCGCTCCTCACGATATAGAGCCTGGGCAATGTTCTCACAAGCTGGCCACAATGCCTTCGGGCAAGATCTGCGACTTGGCGGAGTAGGTAAACGTGTCAACGTCTCTGTTGGCCGAGCCATCCACGTCGTTGATCGTGGTCAGCGTGCCCGTGATCTGCTGGGCATCCACGGTGAGTGTCAGATAGCCGTGGTGTTTGTCGTCGCAGGTGAGAAGATGAGCGCCGGTGGTTTTGTCCGTCGTGCCGGCGGCTGTATTCATCCCATGCAGGTGATAGTAGCCGCCCAGGCCGGCGACAATGAAGGGAGTGGGCGGCCCGTCGATGACCTTTTCTATGCGCTGGTAGTTGTGGACGTGGGCGGCAAGCACCAGGTTCGGCACCCGGCGGCTGTCGTTGATCGCGTGCTGAACAACATCGGCCATTTTGGCGCTGCCCGAATGGTGGTCGTCGAACGAATAGATGGGATGGTGGAGGGCGACGATCAGCGCCTTGTCCTGCGGCGCGGTCGCGAACTCATGGGTCAGCCACTGCTGCTGGTCGGAGTCAACGGAGCCGCCCTCGGGGACGTTCGTGTACAGGCCGACGATCGTCGCGAACGGGCAAACCAGCGTGAAGTAGGGGTTGGGCAGCGACAGCGTGATGCGCGGGGCATCGTGCGACGCCGGGTCAACGTGCGGGGTGGGCGTCATGAAGTATCGCACCCAGCCGTCGAGCGAGGTCTGCATCGCGTCGGCGGGGTCACCGTCGTGGTTGCCGGGGATGGCAAAGATCGGCGCGTTGTAGAAATCATACGGCTCGTAGAACTGGTCGTAGTAGTCCTGGACCTGGCCGTTGTAATAGACAACATCCCCTAAGTGATAAAAGAAGCCGGGCGCTGCGCCCCCGGTCCGGTTCAAATCGGCCTTCATGACGGCGGCAACGCGGCGCTGGAAGTCGGGGTTCTTGATGCCGCCGGTGTCGCCGACGCAGTGAAAAATGATCTTGCCCAGCTTCGCCGCCGTGTCGCGGCTCTGCGGGATGGTGGCCGCCAAATCAACATGGTACGGCGGCTCGCCCAGCGGCGGGGGCAGCGGCTGGAAGCGCTGCGTCCGGTGTGTGTATCCACTGAGCGGGGCAACGCCGGGGTGAGCCTGGGAGCGGTCCTTGTGGGGGCGCTGCCGCGTGGAGCCAGAGATAAGCGTGGAGCCAGAGATAAGCATGGTGACTTCCTGATTTCTGAGACTGTTCCGCTTTTGTTGGGATATGCCTGCTCCGACGCGACTGTTCCGACAGTGGCTGGAACAGGAGGATGATCGGGAGCGGATTGATGACAGGATACCCGCTGTCCACACCCCATATCTGTTAAGGGAATGTTAAGTTTCTGCGCTCGTCTCGACTCCCTGCGGGGGATGTCTGGCATTATCACCTCCCGAGGAGTCTGTTGCTGCTCCCCGTAAGACTTCGCCAGCTTCTCGTGGTCCAGCTTGGAGCGCTCCTCCGTGCCCCTCCCAAGGACGTTGGTTCCGACCAAAATGAGAGGCAGTGACCAGAGTTGAACCCAGTTCGACCGATACAAAAGAGCTTCCTGATGGCGATGAGACAGGGAGAACGCGGGGAGCATCCAATAGGTCATGAAGGCGTGATAGATCCACACGGTCCCAAAAGCTTTGGTGAGCCGGATCGCAAGCATCTGGTTAATCCGATTGATCCCTGTAGTCATGCTTCTGGCTTCTGTCGAGGTTGCCCCGAAGTCGGGGCTGACAGAGAAGCAGTTAAAACAGAATGGCCCCGCCCTCAGGGACTAAGAGCGGGGCCTCTCTCGGGAAGCGGTGTTGCCTACTTCTTGGAGTGCTCGCTGGCGGCGGCCGTGTGCTCATGCGCCTTCGTGCTGTGCTCGTGGGCGGCGGCGGCGTGCTTCTTGGCTTCCTCGTGGTTGCCCTGGTTGTGCTCGTGTGCCGCCTCGTGATGGTGGTGCTCGGCGGCGGCGTGGTGGGTGGCCGCGTGCAGATGATGCTCGGCGGCGGGATGCTGGGTGGTTGCCATGATGGTGGTTCCTCTCTGAGCGGTCTCCGCATCAACTGAGATGCGGTTGTCCAAATGTACCAACAAAATCACCGCGCTCACACGGAGTTATGTTAAATTTATGTTAAGTTTTCACAACAGATATTTGGCTGTCAGGTGACTCAACCGACCCGCCTTTGTTACTCGCTGGTAGCTTCAGCATTCTACAGCCTTCTTCTTTAACGCAGGAGCAATGATGTTTTTCCCGTCAATGACGTCCCTGTGAGGAGATTTAACATTGTCTCAACGGCAAACCGGGTTACAATCAAGTATCACGGGGACCGGTGATCCCCTCTATGAGATCCTCAAGGGGTTTCCCATGAAGGTTCGCATTTCCATTCTGCCGGCACTATTGGATGTAGGCGATCAGTTCCCGACGGCCATTGCACTGCCCCCCATGAAATTTCCGCAGGAAAGTTTGTTGCAACAGAGTGAGTGCCTTAACACTGGTTTAACCTGGATGCGCTATACTCCGTCATCACTGACGATGCGCGAAAGGAAAACACCATGTACGCCACAGAAGCCACCCTCGACGCGAAAACCAACCTCCGGCGGTCCGCCGCCTCGGCCCTAGTCGGCATGCTCCTCGCCGGGCTGGGCGCTGCCGCCCACGCCCAGACCGTAATCGCCCCCGGCTACAGCCTCTCCACCTTCGCCGCCGGGGCGGCCATCCACGCCACTGGCGTGGACTCGCTCACTGTGTCTGGTGCGGATGTGTTCGTCGGATATTCCAACGGGGTGGATAGCGCGGGGGCGGGCGGCAAGGCCACCAGCACCATCGCTGAATACACGCTCGGCGGCAAGCTGGAGCGCACCTACAAGCTGGTCGGCGGCAACGACGGCCTGCGCGTGGACCCCCAGACGGGCCTGCTCTGGGTGTTGCAGAACCAGGACGGCAACTCGGTCCTCGACATCATCAACCCGCGCACCGGCGATGTGGACGCCTACAAGTATGTCGGCAACCTGCACCCCGACTACAGCGGCTATGACGACATCGTCTTCAAGGGCGACACCGCCTACCTCAGCGCCACCAACCCGGCCACGCCTAATGACGTCGTCCTGTACGAAACCAGCACCCGCCTCCCCGAACCGGGCGACCCCGTCCGGCTCACCTCACTCCTGGGCGCGGGTACCCTGGTGGACACCGACTCGCTGGCTTTGACGCCCGGCGGCGGCCTTCTGCTCGATGACCAGGGCGGGGTGCCACTTGGGACCGCGCCGCTGCCGTCACTTACCCTGGTGGTCAACCCAGGCCGGACCGAGCAGAAGACGAGCCAGCTCTTCCCCAAGGACGGGGCGGGCAGGCCCTTGTCCCTGGACGACACGCGGTTCGCCCCGTCCGGCGCGCGCCAGCTCCTCATCGCCGACACCAAGAACAACATCGTTTATCTGCTGACCGGCCCGTTCCGGGCCAATGCCGCTTATTCCGCCACTAAGGGCACCAGCACCGTCGGCGCCTTGAACCTGTCGAGTGGGTTGGTCACGCCCCTCGTCGGCGGTCTGGGCAGCCCGCACGGCCTGGCCTTTGTCCCCCGCCGGGACAATGACCGCTAGAAAAGACTAGGAAGGAAACAAGAACGGGCCGCGTGACGGAGGTGGAGGCCCTGGTGCGGTGGGACCACCCGACGCGCGGCCTGATCGCGCCGTCCCAGTTCATCCCGATCGCCGAGGAAACAGGTTTGATCCTGCCGGTCGGCCGCTGGGTTCTGGCCGAAGCCTGCCGCCAGGCGGTGGCGTGGCAGCGCCAGGACCCGACCGGGCCGCCGCTGACGATGAGCGTCAACCTGTCTGCCCGTCAGCTGCAGCAGGCGGACATCGCGGCCGAGGTTGCGATGATCCTGGGAGAGACGGGGCTGGCCGCAGGACAGCTCAAGCTTGAGATCACGGAGAGCGTCATGATGCAGGACGCCAAAAAGACGGCGATTCATCTGGAGGCCCTGCGCGCGCTGGGCGTGCGGCTCGCGGTTGACGACTTCGGGACGGGCTACTCGTCCATGTCTTACCTGAGCAACTTCCCGCTGGACACGCTCAAGATCGACCGGTCCTTTGTCTCCCGGATGGAGGAGCCGGAGGGGCTGGCCATCGTCCAAGCGCTCATCAGCCTCGCCCGGTCGCTCAACCTCCAGGTCACGAGCGAGGGTATCGAGACCGAGGCGCAGCTAGAGATCCTGCGTGGCCTCTGTTGCAGCCACGGCCAGGGGTACCACTTCAAGCGGCCGGAAGCCGAGCCGAAGCTGGAAAATTGGGTAGGCCCACAGCCAGATCTGGCTGGCGACACTGCCACGGGCAGGCAGAATCCCAGGCTGCGTGCGGCGTGAAGGCTACGCGAGGTATATGTCTACGCGAGGCGTTGAGCGCCTGGATGCTGAGCCTTGGGCGACGCCTCTCCCTTTCCCCGTTTCTTTCCCAGCATCAAAAAATTCTCCCTCTCAGGCTCCGTGACAGTCTCCGGCCCTTCCAGAACCTCAACCACTTCCTCCATCATTTAACCCACCCTTTTGATGTCCCCTAGCCACAGCCACTCCTGGGAGACACGATGCGGAAGAGCCATCAGCTCTTGCTCGACTTCGCGTATCTCGTTTTCCAAGGCTTGAACTTGAGACCGCAGAGAAGACCTGACCTTCTTCTCTACTTTCTTCTCTACATCTTGGATCGTCCGCTTCCCCTTCTTAACATGAAGCTTTTTCAGCAGATTCCCTGTAAGAACACCTCTTGTAATGCAGCGTTTCTTCATGGCGCCTCCTTCTCTCCGGAATCACCTCGGGACCGCCGCGAAGCAGGCGCTCGCTTCTGCACGTTCGGCCCGAGCGGGGCATGGTGAGGTTCACCGGCCTCGTCTCGTCGGGACATGAGCGCCCAAATCCCGCAGCGACCATAACAACGCAGCTACTATCCGGGTTCAGCCGGGCTACCGCAGGACGCAGGCCAGCCGTTGTTTATCGGCACTTGCGACACATGCTTCCTGTCGCCGTGCACTTCGGTCAAGCTGAAGGACTTCAAGACCAAGTGCCAGCCACGCCGCGCTCAGGTCAAAACTCTTTCGTGGTCTCTGTTGCAGCAATACAAGCTGCCGACGCGGCTGAAGCCCCTGCCACTGGCTGTAGGTGGCAGGGCGGAAGTCTGCATGACATCGATTGTTGACACGCATCTCTTAACACACATTTAACATAAGCTTAACACGCTCTTAATGGGCGAAGGCGTCCGGGTTTGGTATGATAGAAGTGCAAACGATGTCGTTCAGATCGTTCGGAGGAGCCTCTCTCATGGTCGCACTATTCCGCAAGCGTATCTTCAACTGGCAGTTTCTGGTGGTCATTGTCGTCGAGATGATCGCCACCATCATCGTCAAGCTAGTCACAAGCCTGCTCTGACCTCCTCAGCTGACGTTAAGCACGGCTGGCCGCCGGCACGGCCCCCTGCCCGCCGAAATCCGCTACGAGGGTAGGAGCCGTTGCCGGGGAGTCAGCTCTTGCGGCAAGCAGAGCAGAGGCGGCGAAACAGATTGCGGAACAGCCGCCCACATGCTCCCTGAACGTCTGCATGGGCCGCGTCAGCAAATCCTCACGATTGTACCCCGCCAGCCGTAAAACAGGGTGGGCGGAAGACGACGCTGACTGCGAAATTCGGGGCATCGGCGCCGTCTACGAGCCGGACTCTATAACCCGCCTCCTGACTACCATCGCCCGCCTCTCGGATGAACGCATGGTCATGTTGGGAAGGCGAGGGACATCCGGCCTGGGTCCTCCCGAGGCGTCCTCGCGCGGCACGAACGGGATGCCCGATCAGGCTGCAGAGCGGTCGCGCAGAGGAGGCTCGCATCTACCCGGCAGCGAATGGTGCGGCGGCAGGAGCGGCTCAGCTGGAGCGACGGCGCATTCTTAACAAGAAATTAACACAATCTTAACATCCTCTTAACAGGTTCCCTCTTCCCGGACGGGTATCCTATTAGCAATCTCGAACGGGAAGGAAATCACACCCAATGCAACAGCGCCGCCGGGGGTTCACCCTGATTGAGCTGCTCGTCGTCATCGCCATTATCGCGATCCTCGCCGCTATCCTGTTCCCCGTCTTCCAGAAGGTCCGCGAGAACGCGCGGCGCGCCACCTGCGAGTCCAATCTCAAGCAGATCGGGCTTGCCTACCTTCAGTATAACCAGGACGCGGACGAGTTCACCCCGACGGTCTCGAAGGCGCCCCAGCCCGGCGGCCTCGACAACACCTTCTACACCCCCGACTATTTCGTCATCCTCCAGCCCTACATCAAGAGCGTCAGCGTGTTCCTCTGCCCCGACCGCAGCGACTCTATGCCCACTTACCCGGATAACCCCCCGGGACGGGTCAAAAAGGGCGAGGACATCGGCGGGTGCTGGGACAACGTCAATGCGACCGGCCAGTGCATCGGCTACGGCTACGACGACGGCATCGTCAGCGACGGCGGCTACGGGCTGATCGGGGCGCAGACCCAGGATGCCAGCGGGAAAATCGTCCGCCCCGGCCGCAACATCGCGCAGATCGCCAGCCCGGCGGAACTGGTCGCGTTCGGAGACACCTGGGACAATCTTTCGGTGGCGATGGACAACGCGAGCGGGCGCTTCCACAGCACGGCGGCCCTCCGCCATGACGGCCTGGAGAACATGGGGTTCGTGGACGGCCATGTGAAGCCGATGCGGATGCGGATGGCCGATTATGCCGGCTTTGGCACGGTTGTCATTCCGGTTGATGCGACGAACGCCGTCAAGTGGTGCTATGACCCGAATGCCACCGGCGATTGGAGTGGCGCGGGTGGCCCTGGGGGGTATCCTGTCAAGGCCAACGGCGAGACCTGCTCTCAGGTGGCCAGTGATCTTTACGCGAATTCGACGCCATTGCCCTAGACTGCCCGCATAACCCAGGAGCGCCCCGGACTGGTCACGCATCGCCCGGTTCGGGGCTGGCCTCCACCCCCACGCCTTCAGGAGCCGAACCTATGAAACCTGTCCTCCTCCGTATTATCGCTCTCGCGCTCGTTTCCAGCGTTCTGCTGCCGCTTCTGGGAGGATGCGGAAAGAGCGAAAAGGCAATGCAATCCACGGATGGATCATCAAATCGGCAGCGACGTGATCAGAGACAGGGCAACGGTCAGTAGGCACATCCTGATACTTTCCCAAAAACAAACCGAGGAGTTCCGATGAAGTTTCAACGATTGGCCGCCGGCCTGGCCGCGCTGTCTGCATTCGCGATGCTGCCTGGTCTGGCTGCCGGCAAGCCCCTGCTGACGCCAAAAGCTCCGCTGAAAGTCCCCGGCGGGCCGGGGGGCTGGGACTGGATGTTGGTGGACGCGCCCCGGCACCGTCTGCTGGCCTCGCATCCCGGCACCAAGACGCTAGCGGTACTCGACCTCAAGAGAACTGACATGAAGAACGCTGGGACGGACGCGCTGACCCAGGTGCCGACCGGCGTCGCGATCAACGGCATCGCCGTGGACGCCGCCGACAACAAGCTGTTCACGGCGGGCGGCGGGGGGAAAGTGATCGTCTTCGACAACACGACGCTGGTGAAGACTGGCGAGATCGCCCTGACCGGGCCGGGCGACGACATCGTCCTGGACCCCAAGACGGACACCCTGTACGTCTGCCACGACGACGGGAGCGAAGATTGGATGGTGGATGCCAAAACGAACGTACTCACCGGCTCGGTCGCCATCGCCGGGGCACCCGAGTATGTCGCCTATGATGCGGGCATGGACCGGCTGTACCAGAACATCAAGCCGGCCAATGTCACCCAGGTCATCAACCCCGCCACCCACACCGTCGAGGCGAGCTGGCCGACCGCACCGATGACCTCCCCGCACGGCCTGGCAATCGACGCCAAGACGGGCCATGTGTTCGCGGCGGGTCAAGGGAAGGTCGTGATGCTGGATCAGAAGAGCGGCAAGGTGCTGGCGTCCACCGACATCGCGCCCGGTTATGTGGACCAAATCGCCTTTGATGAGGGCAATAAACGCCTCTACTGCGCCTGTGGTGACGCCGGGGCCATCTCCGTGGTGGGCGAGACGGACACGGGGTTGACGCTGCTCGGCACTGTCCCGACGCACGCCAAGTCGCACACGCTGGCTGTGGACCCCGCCACGCACGCCGTCTGGATCTCCTACACCGACGCCACCAACAGCTACTTACAGCAGTATTCGGCTCCCTAAAACTCAGGACCTAAAACTCAGGACCCAAATCACACGACGTCAGCTCCTGCACTCCGGCGATGGAGTAATCCTCCTCCTAGTATAATGGCCTAAAGAATTGAGACAGTGATTTGAGCCCTCCTAAGGTCGGAAGCACAGATCATGAGCAACGTCCGAAATCAACCAGCGCGGCCTTCAAGGCCAAAGTCATGACCGGAGCACGGCCTCCATCCGAACCTCATCACCAGATGGAAGCAGGCCGCCCTGGAAGCCCTGCCCACCGTCTTCGAGCGCGCCCCCACCAGGCCCTCCCCGCGCGCAAGCCATACCCAGGCCGAGGGCGACCGCATCCTGACCGCCCCGTCGAGGAACTCCATGCCCTGCACAGGCTGCCCGCCCAGCACCAGCGCCAGCCCCCGAGCGGCAAGAAGATCGGGCGAGTTGAAAAACTTCTCCAGGGCACGGATGCTCCAGGTGACGGCCTCTGGGTATTCACCGAGGCACAGCAGGCAGCGGCCCCCGGGAAGATGTTTTGAACCATGAAACCATGGACTGAATACTCACTAACAAATCCTTAATCTTTCCTTAACCTGCCCTTAAAGCTTCTTTAACATTGTGCCAGTAAAATGACCGTGTGCAATGTGATGTTCAATCGAACTAAAGGAGCAATCCCATGAAATCGTCGTTTCTTTCCCATGCGCTCCGGCAGGCGGCCTTGCTTGGCCTCGCCGCTGCGGCCTTTCTGTGCGCCGGAGCCGCGTCCGCCCAGACCGCGCCCTACACTTTCCAAGTCACCAACGGAACGCTTTCCGGAGGCGCCCCCATCGAGTCCGTCACCGATGACCTCACCTTCAACAACCTGGTGCTGACGGAGATGTTCAGCGACGGCTTTTCCTTCCCGATCTCCATGGGCAGCCTGGACACAGCCACGTTTTTTGCCGAAATCCCGGCCACCCTGCTGGATCCTATTCATGGAGCGCTTTCGTCTGCCGTGTTGACGGGCACTCTCGGCATTGATGGATTCCCCCCCGCGAACGTCCTGGACGTGACCTTGCAGCAGACGCCCGGCGGCCCGACGACGGACCAATTTATCCGCACCGCTTTCTCAACGACCCTGAGCACCAGCCCTTTCAGCTCCGCCCCGGCGGGCAGCATCAGCGTCGGGCAGTTCTCCCTGCTGGCCGGCGGCAACCCGCTTTTAGGGGCTGCCCCCACGGAAATCATCGTCGCCCCGGCCGTGCCCGAAGCGTCTACGGTCGTTTCGATGGGAGCGATGCTGGCCCTCGGCTTGGTCGGGCTAATCGTCACACGCCGACGGCGCAGCGCCGCTGCCACGAAGTAACCGCGTTATGAGGAGAATCACGATGAAGCGAAACCCGATGAAGCGAAATCAACCCAAGAACGGGGCGGCAGCCCTCGGGGCGGCCCTGCTGGGCCTGCTCGGCGGCTCCGCCGCGCTAGCGCAGGTGAACGGCAGCAACTGGGGCACGATCACCGCCCCCGTCTACGGCACATCGGAGACGGCGGTCGCGGGCGGCGCCTACAGCCGCGCCGAGCTGCTGGCCGGCCCGAACAAGGCGGGGGAGCTGTCGCTCCCGGCGGCTCTGACCCCGACCTACTTCGACGGCGTCCTGCCCAATGGCAAAAAGGTCACGCCCGCCGGCGTCGTGGCCCAGATCGGCATGCACCCGCTGGGCAGCGCGCTGACGCCCGACGGCCAGTACATCATCCTTTCCTGCGACGACGAGCGCAACATCACCGGCGGGCTGTCCACGCAGCCTTCGACGACGACGGCGGGGACCACGACCAACCTGCTCGGCGGCTACACGATCACTGTCTTACGAACGTCGGACCTAAAGGTTGCCGCCCAGGCCAGCGTCGGCCTGCTGTTCGTCGGCCTGCAAGTGGTCGCGAACGGCAGCGGCGGGTACACGGTCTACGCCTCCGGCGGCGGCGACCATAACATCAAGGTCCTCACCTTCACCCCACCGGCCTCCTCGACCGCATTGGGCACGCTGACGTCGGGCACCGCTATCAAGATCAACCCGATCTCGCCAAACGGCACCCCCACTAACTTCGCCGCGCTCCCCAACGGCGGTACATTCAATGGCGGGAACTTCCCGGAGAACAGCGGCTCCAGTGGCGGCGTGGTCGGCAGCGGCAGCGGCAACCGGCTGACCTTCCCGGCCGGCTCCGCGCTCAGTCCCGGAGGTCGTTATCTGTATGTGGCCTGCAACGGCGACAACAGCCTCGCCGTCATTGACACCACGACCAACACCGTCATCAAGCAGATTCCGGTCGGCTTTATCCCCTATGGCGTCTCGGTAAGCCGCGACGGCACCAAAGTCCTCGTCTCTAACTGGGGCGTCCAGCAGTACAGCTTCCTCGCGCCGCCCGCTTTGGACGGGAACGGCAATGTGACCGCCCTCGCCGGGATCATGCCTGGCCAGGACATCAGCAGCCTGTTCTTCGTGCCGATCACCAGCACTCTGGGAAGCAACCCGCAGACCTCTTCCATCTCCGTTGTCTCCGTCCCCGGCGGCAACCCCGCCAACGCCGCCCTCCTGGGCAGCATCTACGAGGGGCAGCCCTCTGGTCTGGATGACCGCTACAACGTCGGCGAGACCCACCCCTCCGCCACCGCCATCGTGCGGCGCGGGTCGGTGGAGGTGGAGTATGTCGCCAAAGCCAACAGCGACTCGCTGGGCCTGATCCTGGTCGCCAACAACCGCCGGCTGCAAGACCTGGACCTGTCGCCGCTGAACCTGAACCTGGACAACCACACGGTCCACGGCACCTACCCGAACGCGCTGGCGGTCTCGCCGGACAACACGCGGGTCTATGTGGCCGAAGCGGGGCTGAACTCGGTGGCCGTTCTGGACACGACCAACCCGCTGGCGCCCGTCCTGCTGGGCCGCATCCCGACCGACTGGTATCCCACCGCCTTGAGCGTGAGCGCCAACGGCAAGACCTTGTACATCATCAACGACAAGGGCGTCGGCGAGGACATCAACCCGAAGACGGATTTCGTCGGCAACCCGACGGCCAGCGGCATCGAGTCGTTCAGCAACTCAAACTCCATCTTCGGCACCTTGCAGAAGGTAGACCTAACCAGCCTGGCACTGAACAACACGACCGCCCTGTCGAACAACTTCGCCGTGCAGACGGCGCCCCTGGACACCTCGGTCGTGCCAATCGGCGGCCCGGCCTCCAACAAGATTAAGCACGTGATCTTCATCCTGCACGAGAACAAGACCTTCGACTCCATGCTCGGCAATCAGGCCCACTTCGGCGTCTTCGCCAACCAGAACTACAACCTGATTACCGGCGCAACCAGCCTGGACACGCAGTACGCCGTGACGGGGCCGACAGGCTTCACCGCCCTCGCTCAGAACACGCAGGCGCTGGCCGACACGTTCGCCACGGGCGTCAACTACTACTCGGACGCCGAGGAGAGTGACGGCGGGCATCAGTTCAGCGCATCGGGGACGGCCTCGGATTACACCGAAAAGACACTGCTGGTCAAGAGCGGGCGCGGCCTGCTGGCGAACAAGAACTTCGAGCCGGAGGACTACCCGGAGGGCGGCTACATCTTCAACAACGCCGCCCGCAACGGCGTCTCCTTCAAGGACTACGGCGCCCTGATCCGCGTTTCCGGCACGGACAACGGCTTTGCCAACCCGGCCAAGCTCATTGACCCGCTTTCCGGCCTCGCCGGAGTGCCGCTGGCGCCGGAAAGCAACCCGGTCATCAACGGCTTCAACACGACGGGCGTTCCGCCTGCCGCTGGGGCGCCGACCGAAGTCCCCGGCAGCGATGTCACCTCGGCGACGGTGGGGCTGGGCCAGTCGTACTTCCTGAAGAATCCAATCCTGGCGATCCTGGGCGAGAACAACGCAAACGGCGAGCCGCACCTGGACGTGAACTACCCCGGCTACAATTTCGGCATCTCCGACCAGCGCCGCGCCCTGGAGTTCAACAAGGACTTCGACCGCATGGTCGCCAACAACTCGCTGCCGCAGTTCCTCTACCTTTACCAGCCGAACGACCACACCGGCGGCGCGGCCACGACGAACATCAGCATCACCGGCGGCAACCCGTCGGGGGCCGAGCTGATCGCCGACGGCGACACGGCCTTGGGCATGGTGGTGAAGCACATCATGGGGAGCACCGCCTACTACAACAGCACCGACGGCACGGGCAGCGCGATCTTCGTGACTTATGACGATGCCCAGTCGGGCCGGGACCACCTCGACCCGCACCGGACGCCGCTGCTCGTCATCAGCCCCTATGCCAAGCCCGGGTTCCTGGCGACGCGCCACTACTCGACGGCCTCTATCGTCAAGACCGAGGAGCTGCTGCTCGGCCTGCCGCCGAACAACTACGGGGACCTGCTGGCCACCGACCTGCGCGACATGTTCCAGGCGAGCTATAACGGCATCACATTGGGGCCGGACGGCCTGACGCTGATACAGACGCGGACCGGCAACTCGCTGATCAAGCTGCACAGCAAGAGCACTTATGTGGCGACGGCGGAGGGCCGCAAGGTCTGGACGCTCGCCCGGAAGCTGGACTCGTCCTCCCCGGACCGGGACAGCCGCCGCCTGAGCCTCGTGACCTTGCTCTCGATGCAGGCGGACACCCTGTACCATCAGGCCGCGAAAAAGAACCGCCTGCACACGGCTGGATACAAAGCCGCCCAGACCCGCGTCTACCAGGCCGCCGTGTGCGTCGTCAACGGCCCCAAAGCTGGTGGCGGCGATGGCAACGACTAGAAAACCCCAGCCCCGGCTTCTCCGAGCCGGGGCTTTTTTGCCCGATTGGAGACAATGATGGTTTATAAACCAAATTTCCGTAAGCGCACCGCCGCGCTACTCGGCGGTGCCGCCATTACCCTGCTCGGCGTTCCTGCCCTGGCACAGAACCCGAACAGTTTAGTCACCGGCAAGCGCATCACCCTCCCGCCGCTCGGCGTCCAAGCCAATGTCGGCAGCCTGCCGATGCACATGATCCTGTCCCCTGACGGCAAGTATGTCGTCGCCACCGATATGGGATTTCGCCAGGCGCTCTCCGTTGTGGACACCCGGACCGGCGCGCTCCTCTCGCAGACGCCGTTCCTGACGGACGTGAACCAGAAGCTGCAAACGAACCAGACGGCCCTGAGCGCCTCCGACCCGAAGCAGGTCAACCTCTACTACGGGCTGGCCTTCGCGCCGACGGCCAACCCCGACGGCAGCTACACGCTATATGCGTCGCAGGGCAGCAACGCCGCCGTCGGCGTTTACACCCTCGCCAATGGTGTCCTGACCCCGGCCGGCGCGATCGCCCTCAAGCCGGGCGACTTCACGGCGGGCCTGGCGACAGACGCGCGCGGCTACCTCTATGTGGCCGTCAACGAGTACTACGGCGGGCCGAACGCCTTGGGGCCGGTGACGCAGCCGGGCCTGATCCTGGTCTACAATACGTCGGTCAGCCCCGCCGCCGAAGTCGCCCGCCTCCCGGTCGGACCCGTGCCGGGGCCGACCCCGCCCAACCCGCCGGCCAACTCCTTCCCGCTCGCCGTCGCCGTGCTGGGAGACGGCAGCAAGGTGTACGTTTCCAGCCAGCGCGACGGCGCGGTGTACGTCTTCAATGCTTCCGTCCCCGCCGCCACCGTGGCGTCCGGCGCCCTGCCGACCGGGGCGCACCCGGACGCGCTGCTGCTGAACCGGGCGCAGACCAAGCTCTATGTCGCCAACGCCCACTCCGACACCGTTTCGGTCTTCAACACGGGGGACAACAGCCCCGCCGCAACGATCCTGCTCCGCCCGGACAACACGCGCGGCCTCGTCGGTGCGACGCCGACGGGCCTGGGGCTGTCCCCCGACGAGGGCACGCTGTACGTCACGCTGGGCGACATGAACGCCGTCGCCGTCGTCAGCCTCGCCGCCGGCGGGGTGTCCGGCTACATCCCGACCGGCTGGTATCCCACCGCCGTGGTCTCTTCCCCACTCAAGAAGCAGCTCCTAGTCGCCGACGCGAAAGGCACGAAGACCCGGAACCCCAACCCCGGCCAGAAGGTGTACGACCTGCCGGGCGGCAAAAGCACCGACAGCGTGGGCCGGTTTTACGACCTGAACATCATCGAGGGACAGGTGCAGACCCTGCCCGTCCCCAACTCCACGCAGCTCTCGGCGCAGACGCAGCAGGTGATCGCCAACAACCGCCTGGCGGAGATCGGCAGCGTCCCCGCCCCGCTTGGGCAGATCGGCCTGAAGAGCGGCGGCATCAAGCACGTCATCTACATCGTCAAGGAGAACCGGACCTACGATCAGGTGCTCGGCGATCTGCCCCAGGGCAACGGCGAGCCGGACCTGGCGATCTTCGGTCGGAACGTGACACCCAACCTGCACGCACTGGCATCGCGGTTCGTGCTGCTGGACAACTTCTATGACTGCGGCGAGGCGTCCGGCGATGGCTGGCCCTGGTCCACGCAGAGCATCGCCACCGAATACGTCATCAAGAACCTGCCCTACAACTACAGCGGCCGGGGCCGCAACTACGACTTCGAAGGGCAGAACAACGGCTACCTCGTGGGCGGCTTCACGGCCAAAGACCCCAACGGCAAGACGAACTCCGTCCTGTTCCCCAACGGCGCCCCGCCCATCACGGATGTCTCCGAGGCGCCCGGCGGTCACATCTGGGACCTGGTCGCCAACGCCAAGCTGCCCTACCGCAACTACGGCTTCTTCACCTCGTTCGGCGTCGGCACGGTCCTGCCGGACAACTACCCGACGGCCAAGGGGCTGCTGCCGCCGGGGCACTACACGTCCGGCGCGCTGGACCCCGTCGCGAGCGGCATCTCCGACTTCGATTTCCGCCGCTTCGACGGCACCTACCCGGACAGTGATGCGCCGAGCCTGTACGGCTTCCTGGGCTACTCGAAGCAATCCTACGGGGCGTTCGGTGCCAAGAGCCGCTTCACCGAATGGAACCGCGAGTTCCAGCAGCAGTTGGCGGCAAACACCGTACCGACGTTCTCGATGGTTCGATTCATGAACGACCACACGCGCGGCCTGACGCCGGGCGCGGCCTCGCCGCAGGCGCAGGTCGCCGACAATGACTACGCCGTCGGTCAGTTGGTGGACACGGTCAGCCATAGCTCGATCTGGAACAGCACGGCGATCTTCGTCATCGAGGATGACGCCCAGGATGGCCCGGACCATGTGGACGCCCACCGCTCCACCTGCTACGTCATCAGCCCGTACATCAAGCAGGCCTCGGTGGACCACACGTTCTACAACACGGACAGCGCCTTGAAGACGATGGAACTGCTGCTTGGGCTGCCGCCGATGAGCCAGTACGACGCGGTGGCGACCCCGTTCCTGGACTTCGATACCGCGCCTAACAACGGGGCGCCCTACACGGCCCTCCAGCCGGCCCAGGCGCTCATCACGGAAACCAACCCTACCATGTCGTCCCTGAAGCCGGGCACGATGGCCTACCACCTGGCAAAGCTGTCGAGCAAGCTGGACTTCAAGCACCCGGACAGCGCCCCCGCCGCCCTGCTGACGGAGATGGAGTGGAAAAGCGTCAAAGGCATGAGCGCCAAGGTGCCCGCCTCGCACCACAGCTTCCTGGTCCCGGCCCACCAATCCTCCTCCACGGCTTCCCCCAAAGGGGCCCCCCAAGACGGCGACAGCGACTAGCCGCCCTCGCCTCCCCGCACACAGGAGGCCCCGTGTCCACTGCTTGGACGCGGGGCTTTCCCCTGTTGTTGATTCTGCGCGTCGCCAGGGTGTCAGCCTTGGAGACGCCCCGGAACACAAAAAGGCCGCCCGCCATTCTCGTGGCAGGCGGCCCCTGTCCTCCGAACTTCTCCTCCGCGCTCCTACATCTTCGCGCCGTGCATCTTCGCGCCGTGCATAGCCCGGCTCTCTTTGGCCTCTCGGCAGACGGGACATCGCGACGATGGTGAGGGCGTCGCCGCCCTTGTCGTGCATCCCATGCGCCTTCGCCCAAGCCACCGAGCAGTAGCGCTTGTCTTTGGCGTCATAGGCGACCACCTTGCGGCCATGACGCTGCTGGTGGGCGGCGTGGGCGGCAGGCAGGGCGGTCAGCAGGCCGACGGCGGCCAGTGCTGCCGCCCTGTGTATTTGATGCATTGTTTCCCCTCCGTACATCCTAATAGGTGAACTTGCTAATAGGTGAACTTGTCGCAGATATTGTTCGCGTTCCCGTTGGGTGTGCTCATGTCGGCGACGGGATAATCGTGGACCAGTTGGCACCCGGTCAGGTCCTTGCTGTTGATCAGCGTCGTCGGCCGATACCACTTGGCGTGTCCATCAAAGAAAGTGCAGTTTACGCCCTCGCCGTGCCGGTCCCCGATGAGGTCCATCCGTTTAGCGGCTACGCTGTAGGCGAAGTCGCCGTTGAACGGCTCGACCCAGCTATCCGTGATCGGCGTCCCTGTCCGCGTTTTGTCCCACTTCTCGGTGATGACGATGGTTTCGACCGGGTCGGGAATCTGCGCCAGCGCCAGTCCCTCGGCGGGGCGAAGGGCGATGTAGGAGCGGGGAATGACCAGGTTTCCCGAAGCGTCAGGACTCAGGGTTGGGCCGCCGTCACTGGGGCAGGTGAAGACGTTGTTGCTCTTGATGAACGGCATCAGTGCGTTCCACCAGCGCACCGGATTGGTAACGGCCTTCGGCACGATCGCACCCGTGCGCGATGCGGACGGAGCGGCGCTGCTGGCGAAGAAGAACAGACGCTCGTCCGACTCCTGCGTGTATTGGATCGTGGCCGTTCCGATCTGCATCTCGTTAGACAGGCAGGTGGTGCGCCGTGCGTTCTCGCGGACCTTCTGGAAGACGGGGAACAGGATAGCGGCGAGGATCGCGATGATGGCGATGACGACGAGCAGCTCGATCAAGGTAAAGCCGGGGGTAAAGCTCCGTCGGCTGCTGGATAAAATCGGCAGTGGGAAGCGTGGCATCATGGTGTCCTCTTGCGCCTGAATTGTGCTTGGGGGCAGTGTACCCCGGTAATGTAAAGAGAACATTAAGGAACCGCCTCCTCGCGTGGAGATTGTGTTCCGTCAGAGGCAGTACATGCGACCTAGTCGTGACCAAGGGCCGCCTGCTTGGGGCCAACGTCAGGCGGGATGTGAGCTGTCCGCCGGCCTCTTTAAGCGGGTGGTGCCAGGCAAGGCATGCCGTACCCTGCTGGGCTTTCTGGAGGGCCAGCCGTCTCCGAAATACGCCGCAGAGGGGGAAGAGTCGGGGATCCGGCCGTTCTGAGAGCACGGCGCGGCTCGATCGTGACGCCGACCGGCAAGCGTGCGAGGTCAAGGTGCTGAGGCGGGCCCGACGCAGGCGCTTCGCGTGCTTCAGCAGGGACGAGAGACGGAGGAAGGGTCCCGACCAGGGAAGGCTGGTCGGGACCGCTTTGCGAGGGGCGGAGGGCGGTAAGAGGTAGGGAGTCAGTTGCAGTTCGGGTGCGGGCCGTTCAGGTCGTTTGTCCAGAGGCAGATGTCGCCGACGACCTGCTCATAGTGGATCGCCTTGACGTGGCCATCCACGAACTGACAATTAATCAGGCTGGTGTGGCGCATCGGGACCTTCGTCAGCGCATCCGCGTCCGTCTCGGTCGCCCCGCCCCAGCTCCAGTTGGCGTTGCCGATGTTCTTCCAGTAGCTGACGTACTGGCCGCCCTGTCCACGCAGGAAGCCTGCGTCACTGTTACACGTCCCACCCGCCGCGCAGGCCCCGTCGCTGGGCGAGCCGATATTGTTCCTCAACAAGCCGCTCTTGTTCTGCACGTCTGGGCAAACGCCGTAGTAGCTCGCGTCGGTGACGAGGATTGTGCTCGAAGGGCGCGGGACCTGCGCCAGAGTGACCGCGTAGGGGGCGCCGCTCGACCCGAGGTAGCCGCCGGCCGGACTCATCCAGGCGTCGTTATGGCCGTAGCTGTTTTCGCCGCCGTAGCCGACGCCGCCGCACCCGTTCGCGCCGGCCGCGCTGCCCGCGCAGTTGGTGCTCGGGTTCTGGGCGTCGTACACCGTCCACGGGTTCGGGCTAGAGGGGCATTTGAAAACGTCGTAGCTTTTGAGGTAGGGCTGGAGGATGGAGATCCAGAAGGTCTTCTGCTGGGCCTGGCCCTTGATCGCGCCGACGGGAGCGGGACCGCCGTTCTCGCCCATCAGCGGGTTGCAGGGGCTGTTGCCGGGGCAGTTATAGCGGTGGGCATAGTAGCTCTCGTCGTAGTCCTGGTTGTATTGCAGCGTCGCCGTGCCGATCTGCTTGAGGTTGGAAGCGCAGGTGGTGCGCCGTGCGTTCTCCCGGACCTTTTGGAAGACGGGGAACAGGATGGCGGCGAGGATCGCGATAATGGCGATGACGACGAGCAGCTCGATCAGCGTGAAGCCCGCTCGACGTTCGGCACGGGGGCGGATCGGGTTCTCTGGCATGTGATTTCTTTCTCCTTGACATGGCTGCTTGGCTTTTTGAGGGCCACCTCTAGTTTACAGCCAGACGGGGAGAGTTTTGATTAAGACAGTGTTAAGGTTAGATTAAGCTTCTGTTAAGGAGGGAGGGAGTGGAAGGATTTGGCGGTGAGCAGCCGTGAGCTATACAACATTAAACTCTTAGAACTGAACTTTCGGGCCCGCCCGTGCCGGCAGTGGCTGGGCTGAACGTCGTGCGTGTGGTCAACTCCCTCGCCGGCCTGCCACTGGCAGAGACGCGCACGTCCCAGTTTGCCGGTTCTCCAGGTGGAAGCATAATGGGACTTTTACCGGCGCCGAATGATTCGCCAACAGTATTCGCCCCCTTGCAGGGCGTCTCAGAATCGTTCGTTTAAGAGACAACTCCCCCACCCTCCCGTAAGCCATAGGGTTACTCTCAACCCGCTGTCTCTTTTCTCGTCTTTATATCAACGTCTCCTAAAGTTGAGGTACAATGAGTTTTGAGAGCATC
>JAABUH010000914.1_pt1 | contig 37730 bp, 62 predicted proteins | sample 5559121 | NCBI WGS metagenome assembly JAABUH01 (sample SAMN10711871, study PRJNA513364) | rock metagenome | isolation source: Antarctica rocks | place: Antarctica: Victoria Land, Battleship Promontory nord | collected 2015-12-28
CCCTCCCCTCCCTTCCTCTCTCCCGGTTCCGCCCTCTCTCCTGCGGTCGCTCATCAACACGTGACACCTCACTACCCCTCGTCGACCTATCCGACCTCCCCGAGCACGAGCCCGAACCCGTTCGCACTAGGGAAGATCCCCTAACCTCCCCCATCCGCTCAACCGATCTCGCTCGACCTGCTTCCCCTGATGTCCTGTACACTGCCGCTGGCGCTGCAGGTGGCGGCCCCAAAGTCGGAGCAACCATTCGCTGATCCCTCGGTTTCGGCGCCGGCCTCGGGACACCCTTGATGACGACATCCTTCGTCTCCCTCCATGTGCCCAGTACCGCATGCCTAGCCTCGAGCTCCTCGGCTAAGGCGCGGCGGGAGGCGTAGATTGCGAATAGGAGGGCTAGGAGGATGAGCAGGACGAAGATGGCTGCAATACCTGTTCGAAGAGTTCGTAAGCTCTTTGATGAGGGTGTGAGGAGGAAGGGGACGGACAGAGGATGATGATTTGGGCGGTTGAGAAGCTCATCGCGACTTGGATACTTGTCGGCTCCTCATCGGTCTCGGCTTCGGAGGTTTGACTGCAGAAGTCTATCGTTCAAGTGTCTAGTCGCTGCTTTGGTGCGCGGGATCCGGTGACTCCATGCCGTGTGAAGAAGGGGTCCAAAGCGCGCCCTTCCAGGAGCAGATCCGGATCTGCTGCCGTCAAACCCCTCGACGCCTCAATCCCGTGTTTGGGCTGTCCTTCCTTTCATCTCCCCTTGTCGCCCGTCACCTGGCGCCCCGTTAGCCTGCTTGACACTCTTCGAGATCCGCGCGTCAATTTCGCTTGTGAGTCTCGCACAGGGACGATGCTTGAGAATACGCTGCATGCTGAACTAGGGTACAATCCGTCCCGACCCCCAAAATCCTATTGATATTCCTGATTCTACACCTGACCGATCTTCACCACATCCTACCTCTGCTGCTACCGTTGCTTACCCTCTCCGTTCCCGGTGCTCATCTTTGCAGACCAAAATGCCGGAAATCCGCTACTTCATTGAGCGATCGTAACATCCTGCTTCAACCGATAATGCAACAACATGTCCCCCCCAGCCCCATAATACTGCTTAAGCGTCGCCAGCGTGATCTTGGGATCCACCACCGAGTCCCCACACAGCAGCTCGATCACGTCCTCGGAAGCCATATCGCTATCGGTATTGAGCACGATCTGGCTGGATTGAGGGGTGGTAGTCTGAGCTTGGCCGCTGACGGATCGTCGAAGATTGAGGTTGGTGATGCGCGAGTTTTGGGAGACAACAGAGCCGGTGCGGGCGCGGGACGGTCCCAGTTCGAGCTTGTCATAGATGAAAGCGCAGATTTTGCGGGCTCGTAGCACCCGGCTGGCGGATAGACGAGTAGACCTGCGAAGCATCAGTTCATGAAACTGGATTTTGCGGGCAGCGTCTGCTCACCCTTCCGGCATCTCCTTTAGCGGGCTGCCTGGCACAGGCTCGAGGACGAAAGTGAGCTTGACCGGATCCTTGACCTTTGTCCGGCTCGTGAACAGGTAGTCGAGCAGCCAAAGAGGCGAGTTCATCTCGAGACTCTCCATATCCCGTTCGGTCGAAGATACCTGGCTGCGGTAGGTGACGACCCATGCACCGGCATCCCTCGATTCTTCCGAGATGAGCAGCGAGGTGGTCGACGGCAGGTCGAGTGGGGGTGCTTCCCATGGTGGTGGAGGATGGAAGGGGTGAGCGCGGACTATATCGAGGATCCGCATCTGGGACGCATCGTGCTCGGATAGCTTAGGACCCTGTGGGACCGTTTAGTCAGCCAAAGCTCCAGTCCATGCCTCTGATCAGGGTCACGTACCGTGTCCTCTCGCGGCGCCTCTTGCGATTCTACGACAGTCGACATCGGCGTCTCCGCATTCTTCTTCTTCCCCAGTCCCTTCAACTTCCCCATGAAACTCCCACCTGGTGTCTGAGGTGGGTTTTGTATCGTTCCACCTGGCGTCGGCGGAGCTCTGTCCTCCGGGGCCCTAGACGGCGATGTCTCGGGCTTTTTCCGGATAGAAAAGTAATCTCCCCTTGCGAGGTGATCTGCTGGCGAACTGGCGGGAACAGCTGTGGGCGATTGCGGGATGGCGGAGAGTGGACCGTTACGAAGCGCTTGGAAGGATTGGGGTCCCGGTGCACTGCGGGACATGCCACTCTCCATTTCGGGCAGGATAGCTGGCTTGGAGGCGGGTATAGCGAGACCTGGGGTGTTGAGGATTGGCGCGCTGGATGACGAGGGGTTGGTGAGGGCTCGTTGTCGGTGTGATGGAGGAGCGTTGGGTCGCTCGACGGCAATTTGTGATTGCGATGCGCTGCGTCCATTACTCAAATTGGATGGAACGTTTGATAGCGGCGTTGCTGTGCTCAGTTCTCGCTGCTCGGCCTTGATGAGGCCTGAACGTTCATCAGCGATGCAGCAGGGCAGATGATGACTCGCTTACCTTTAAATAGATTCGCCAATGCCCATTTGCCCAGATTGACTATCCCAATCATCAGCACAATGAACCCGCATATCTACAACAGGCACGCACTCCTCGCATCCTCCTTCATCCCCTCCATGCCCTCCATGCCCTCCATGCCCATCTCATCGGCGTACACCTCCGCGTCGAACACCCTGCCCTCCTCAAGATGCACCACGAGACTCCCGATCTTCGTGTCCACCTGACACCAGGTGATCACCAAAGTCTCCCCTTCCACGCGTTCCTTGACGAGTTCAAGCACCTCTTGAGAGTGCTTTCGGACAGCCGTCGCCGTCTTCACCCCTCGTTCTAGATCAAGAGCTGCCGCGACTTCCGCTGGCGAATACCGACCGATGCAGACGCCGCGGATGATGTTCCACGCAGCGACCTCCCCCTCCGTGTCCACGGTCAGGACGTGCTGACGGTCATTGAGGAGGAGGGATCGCACAAGCCCGCTTCGACCAGCGATGACGTCGTCGGGCTGTTTGCGGAGTGGAGTCGCCTCGGAAGCGACTTCGCGATCCTCGAACTCCATTCGTGCCATCTGAGCCAGAGTCTGCTCCCGGTCGAGCGTCGCAGAGGCTCGGTGTGGGGAGTCGCCCATGTCTGGTTTGAGTAGGGTGCTTGCAGCAGGAGGGTTAGAGAAGATGTCCACGGCTGAGCGGGCGCGCTGAAGCTCGTCCTGACGTGGCGAAAAGCCGAAGGAATAAGGTGAGTCGGGAAGGCCGAGGCAGACTAGTGATTGGTATGGCAGGCCTTTGAGCTTGAGCGAGTGTGCCGGAACAGGCATTGGTCCGTCGTCCGCATTGGCGGAAGAGTCGGACATGAAGGAAGTAGCGATGGGCGCCCCTGAAGGAGTTGCGCGACGCTGCTGAACCGGGTTTGGGCCATTACGAGTCGAAGGTGGAGGTGCGAAAGCGACTGAGCGGGAGTCCCGTGAATCGGTAGGGAGCAGTGATTGATTTTCCGGTACGCCGTCAAGTGGAAAGCTCTTGTTCGTGATCGAGGTAGGCGGGAGTTGACCACCGATGGCTGAAGGGACTTTGATCGACATCTCACCGTTGGGTCGATCGTTGTAGGACACCCCATCGTCCTCATCGGTGAGCCGCGTGATCTTCCTTCCCACGTCTCGCCATCTCTTGACATCCGCACTGCCGGTAGCCGACCAAACGAACTCGTCGTCCATCCCGACGATGCACCGGATGCCTTCGTCGCCAGCCTTGGTCTCGGCATCACCGGAGCGGGCTGCATCCCCTTCGCGAGCGAGAACGACGCATTCGCCATCAGAAATGTCGGTGCACTGCTCGACGTCGACGACGCAGAGGTATCCGTCACGCGAGCCCGAGTAGAAGCGCTCGAGACTGGGATGGGTGGAATGGAGAGCCCAGACGGAGGAGGTATGATGGTTGAAGGTATGGAGACAGCGGTGGGCGGCTAGCGACCAAAGCCTGTGAGACGGCATGTCAACATCCATCACGTTTCCTCAGGGAATATGACCTACTTAATGGTGGTGTCCGAGCTACCGGTGAGCATCTAGGGGTGTCAGTGATGAAGCGGTGACCGAGTAGAAAGCCACTTACATATCGACCATCTTCGCTGACAACGACACTCCGGACGCAATCCGAATGGCCGATGAGCTTGCCTATACTTTTGTCGCCAACTCGTGGATCCCACAGTCTGACAACCCGTTCGGGTGTACCAGCGGCCACGACCTTGCCAGCGGGGTCTGGCATCGGGTCAGCTCAGTATACCGCCCATTCCTGTCTATCCTGACTCACCGACACCGAGAGCGTACACACTCCCCCTCTCCCCTTCCAATCCAACACCGCCATAGTCATCCGCCTTGTTCAGATCAATGCTCAGTAGTGGGCTATCTGGATTGGGCGCCTGTACGTCCCAGATCGACAATGTCCGGTCCAGAGCACCCGAGAACAGGAGGGAAGGGTATCTCGCCCAAGCAAGGGAACGCACGTAGTCGCGATGTCGACCAACGAGGGAAGGTGAAAGGCCCGCTTCATCCGAAGCATGAGGTGACCAAGCGCGGATGGTCCGGTCGGATGAGGCTGTGATGACGGTTTGGTTGAGATTACAGAGCAGCATTGCGTTCACCCAGTCCGTATGAGTCTGGGCCGCTTGCCGGAAGGCTGTTGGCTGAAGCTAGGGATCGTCAGTCTAATCCCGTCTCATGGGATAAAAATTCGCACCTTCCGCTTCGCCAGCTCCTCATGATCAATCTCCCATCGATCCTCATAGTGCACCTCCCCTTTCCCCGCTCTCCTCCGCCTCATCCCATCGGCCACCCTATCCCCATCCACCCCTACCCATCCTTCCCCATCTAACTCCTCGTCGCTACTGTACCCCTCCTCCTCCTCCTCCTCCTCCTCCTCCTCGTCATCTACGTCCGCCCACATTTCGGCGCCATCGCCTATCCGCTCCCACTTCGTTCGTCCCCCTCGGCCGGGTAGGACTTCATATCGTCCTCCTCGTCGACGCTTGTGCGGGACACCCAGCTCCCAGCTTGCAACGAGCCCATCGCGGCCACCGGTGTAGAGTATCCCCCGCGGAGAAGAGGTATTGGCCAGAAGGGTCGAGGTATCAAGCGCAAGCGAGGAGATGCCAAGACAATGTCGAGGATGCGAAGACTGTTTCGGCTCGGGTGGGAGAGGTGACGCGAAAGGATTACGAGATGCGAATGAACCGGCATTCGCTTCTTTGGGAACGAGGTTGGGGCTCGTCTGACCTCTTCGCCGTTCTCCGAGTGGTGGGAGAGAGAGGAGTGGAGGTGGCTCGGAGGGTGAAGGGAGGATATAGGATACCCGACGAGATACATTCGCCATCTTGGATGGTAATGAAGTCGATGGTGGTCCTTGCGGTTCAGAGACGTTCATGCAATCATGAGGGCATATGCCCCGCAGGGACCGGGGTGATCCCTTTGACCCGTAGATGGGGGTCAGGGAGCGGCCGGAGAATCAAACTGACATAAACACACGTCATTTCTCTGCAAGCCGTTATGATTTGTACTAGCTAGCTATGGCTATAAGTCAATGCAGCTTGTATTGCGCGCCCTGGGACCTGTCTTCTCTATATGCTACCTGTGTCTGCGATCCAGCAATATCCTTGGGTTGCTTTGAGACCTGTCCCATTCAATATCATGTAAGAATGCTTCAGGCGACTGCATCAGATTGTCGCAATGGCCGTAGCTCGTATGTGAAGCTACTTCGCCACGGCACTAGGAGAACATAATGGGAAGGCATCATGTATCGTAGCTGCTGCTTCAGAGAAGGTAACCGTGTAGTCTCAAAAAGCAGCGATCCTCTCAGCGGCGAAACCTGCACGACGTCGATCCGGACGACCAGAAACACCTTGTGCGGATGGGGTTGAGAAGCGTTTCAAGCATGATCATTGCGGGCCGTCCAGTCTCCTTTGAACGACGTCTAGACGATTCAAGACGAGTGATCTCGATCCTAATGAGAGTATGGAAGAGCATCATGGCTGGTTTTGCAACGACAAGCTGACGGCGAAACGCGTGTGATTTCGAGGGCTATAATGCGTCTCCCTGTGGAAAGCGGTGCTCAAAATCCTCGACTTGTGTGCACAGGTAAATCCTAAAACTCAAAGGAGGGACCACTCCCCAGGCTCTGATCAACCAATCCTCCTTTGTCACATCAACATTCCTTAAACTTAGCTGGACCTCGGTCTGAAGACCCTGATCACCCCTTTCTGTCAACTCATTCCCCATCGTTTTACAGCGTTTCGAGAAGCGCAAACTCGCACCCACTATCCTCAACAGCGTCTGATTCAGTATCGACCCAGTTTCTCGTGAGGCGATGGCGGCGCAACAAAGATACACGCCTGTACCGGGGATGGCGCCGTCGTCGAGCGAGATGAGCCAATTGCGATACGGCGATTATTCTGGTGCTACTGCTAAGGGGTCCAGAGGGGGAACAGGGTCTGGTGAGTGAGCCTTCGTACGTCGTTGCCATGGAAGAGGAGATCGTGGATCCCTTCGCATCCCTTTGGAAGGGAGAGCAGAAGGGATGAGGAGGATGAAGGAGACAGCAAGGTCATCAGACCCATGTTCCCGACTAGATTCCAAAGCCAGCGGTGGCTGGGATCCTCATGTTGATCCGCTTCCTTGGACAATCATTGATTCCACAATTGTCATCATGTCGTCCAGTCTGCTCGTGCTCACAGAACCTTCTACCTTTCCCCTCGTTTGCGTCATTCTCTCCCCGGCTGGTCCGACATTTAGAGCTCGACAACTATTACGGCGGTGACGTCCCTGCTGTGCGTCCCGAATCACCATCCCTCCTTAGCCAAGCTGATACATCTCAGCCTCACCGCTTCTCAGCCTACTCCGACACCCCATCTCGTCCCGTCTCCACCGCAACCCTTTCGGCCCCATTCCTCCCGAATCGCTCCTCCGACCTCTCATCCAAAGATCTCCCTCTCCCACCCGGCCTTATGGGGTACTCCGTTCGATCGGGGCTCGCACATCAGAACGTCCCGTCAGAGGCGTACTGGCCTGTCTCCGATGGGGGGAGATTCGCTCCTCAGCCCGCTAAACGGGGCAGGAAACGGTGGCTGTTGATTGGTGGGATCGTGCTTGGGGCGATAGCTTTGATCGGGATCATCGCTGGAGTGCTCGTCAGTCGGAAGAAAGGAGGTCCTTCGTCAAGCAGCTCGTCGAACGCCAACACGAGAACGTCGAACTTGGGTAATCCGAGTGATTTCGCGAAGGATCCAAAGCTGCATCAGAGCTTCTACGGGTTTGCGTATACGCCAAATGTGGGTCGTTCCTCGGTACGGGCACATTGAGCTGAGTAAAGTAGGATGCTCAACCTCCTTGGTGTGGTACTACTCAACCCAACGTGACGCGTGATATTCAGGTGGCTCCACTCATGTTTTGAGGAATTAAGGTCTAACAACATGATAGATCCTCTCCCAGCTTACGACCCGCTTACGACTGTATGGAGGTAACTGCAATGAGACTGCTTTGGTGCTGCAGGCAATTCAAGATACCAAGGTCAACATGACGATCTGGCCTGCAATTTGTCGGTATTCCCGCATGGCACAACCGCCAGAATTGCTCACGAATAGCCAGACGTCGACTCGAACGAGACTGCGTATACTCAGCAGCTCGTAGCCGTTCAGAATGCTCTCAAAACGTACGGCGTCGACCACATCGAAGGCGTGCGTCTCCTGTTGCACTTCGACCCAAAAGTAGCTGATGAAGTCGCAGATCATCGTGGGCAACGAGTACATTCTCGACATTGCACCAGACCCCACTTCCGCCGCATACACCACAGCCATTGCCAACATCGCGTCAAAGATATCGAGCGTCAAGTCGACCATACAGGGCATGAATCTTGGCAAGACATTGCCAATCGGGACGAGTGATGCGGGTAGTATCTTGTCGAAGGCGCTAGCCAGCGACATTGACTTCTTCATGGCGAACGTCCACCCGTCAGCCGCTACGCTTCTGCCAATGTGCGTCAGCTGATGAAGTGACAGGTACTTTGGTTCGCTCCCGATTGATCAAGCTGCAGAGTGGACCAACAGCTTTTTCCAGGAGTTCGACGTGGTGGGTTTTGCGCTTGTCAGAACGTCCAGATACTGATAGCTTTTTGTCAACAGAGCGTCGCGGCGGAAGCCTCGAACAACCCGCAGACTTACATCGCCGAGACCGGTTGGCCGACCGGATCGCTCAATGCTAGCGATGCAAGCGATGGCGCAGGGAGCCCGCAAGGTGATGCTAGCGTCGCCAACCTACAAAGTGCGCCGACTATTGCACGACAGCCCCATGCTGATGGACCTCCAGCTTTCCTCGACACATTCGTCTGTCAAGCAAATACCAACGGGACCCAGTACTTCTAGTGAGCTACTTCTCTCCATCACATGTGGGCGACATGCTGACGAAAACAGCTTCGAGGCATTCGACGAGCCTTGGAAGTGAGATTGACTGCTTCACATGTCAAAGAAATGCGCTGATGACACTGTCATAGAGCGCAATATGGCGGCGTCGAGCCTTTCTGGGGGTTGTTCGATTCGAATCGGAACCTCAAGAACATCACGATCCCTTCGTGCTCATGAGGTGCAGCGGCGGCTCGTAAATTAGGCGTACTGTACAGTAAGTGACCGAATCTGTAACGTTGCAATAGCAGGGATATGTGATATGTATACATCCTCGCTTGTGCTAGGCCCGTCCAAGCAGAATTCCGAAACTCCCATTCATGCAGGATAGTCCAAGAAAGATGTCGATCGGCCTGGAACGAGCACGACCTGCAACGCGTGCGCCGCACAAGTGGACAAGGATCATTTCCTCTCGAACACAATCCAGGACGGAGGGCGACTGGAGCATGGTACTTTAGGCTGCAAGCGACCAAGAAGTAGCCAGCATCATTTCTAGCCCACGAGCCTTATCAGTACACCGAGAAAATGAAGTGGATTTCCGAGCCACGAGGCCACCGCCCAGCACCCGTGACGCATTGATGCCAGCCTCCATCTCCATCAACGCTTCTCTTCTCTCTCTTCTTTCACTTCTCTCCGTGGCGAAACGACCAAAGAGCAATCAAGATGGGTTTCTTCGGACATGACGATACTAATGAAGTTAGCTTGCAACCCTTGTACCTCTTAGCAACTCCGCTGATTTCCGGTACCTGTTGCCCCTTCGTCCTACCTCCACATCCTCCATCTTGACGTCCACAGCGCCAAGCGTACGAGCAGTTCCAAAGTACCCCACCGCGGGCCAAACACGAAGGCGCATTCAGTACGCTTCATTAAACATCCCCTTGGTACCTGCTGATGGAGGAATAGGCCACGAGCTGATCGCCGGCGCGGCGTCCTTTGAGGCGATGCGCGCGTATGAGAAACACGAGCAGCAGAACGGGTGAGTTGATCGTGATCCTATCCCTAGCCATTATGATTTAGCTTGGACAGACTTGATGGTGGCTGCTGGGTACACTAGCTGACGAGAGTGGTGTAGTAAACCCGAGAACTTCATGCTCGCCAAGGAGCTCATTGCGGGTTTCGCTGGGGCGGAGGTCGATAAGCTCATCGAGACCAAGGGTGGGTCTTAGCCCAGTTCTCAGTCTAAAGACCCTCATCACCATCACATCGTCCCACTAGTTCTTTAATTACGTTTCGTCATGCCTTCGGGCAGGCCTTGTGGGCCTCGCTGACCCTCGTCAGGCTTGAACGAGATCGACGCCCTTCGCGCCAAGCACGAAGCGAAAGAAAATGCAGCCCATGCCCTCGCCCAGAGTCAGCAATACGGCAACGTTCCTTACTCTCGCGAAATCTACGGTGGGGTTCAAGGTGACTACGGTAATCAAGAATACGGTGGCCAGCCGGGCTACGGTGGGCCTCCTGGTCCGGGGGGCGGTTATGGTCCGCCTGGAGGATTTGGTGGACCTGGCGGAGGCTATGCGGGGCAGGGACAGGGATACGGCGAGGGTGGGGTTGGTTATGGCCCGCCTGGAGGAGGATATGAAGGGCAGGGTGGAGGTGGATACGGCCCGCCTGGAGGGAGATACGGTGGGCCGCCTCAGGGAGGGTACGGTGGGCCTCCTGGAGGGGGCTACGGTGGGCAGGGTGGAGGTGGTCCCCCAGGTCCCGGGGGAGGGTACGGTCCAGAAGGCGGTTTTGGGGGTCCAGGTGGAGGATTCCCGGGTCAGGGTGAGGGTCATCATCACCGACATCACGAGAGGAGGGAGGAGTACTAGGTGGAAGCAGCGCTTGCATGGGTTCCGTATGAGAAGAAGCATGAGGTAGATGCATGTGAGAAAGGCATGGATGGCTTAGAAAGCCACTTCGCAGTGGGATTGCCGGAATCACGCTTTAGACCGAGGATTTTCCGGCGCCGATCTGTCGGCCCGCTGACGCCGGCCCGCAGACTGCTGCCGGCAATTCGCGGGAACGAAGCCAGACCGGCCGTTCTCTCCTCTTCTCGTCGTCGTTCTCTGACTCACACTCCTCCATCGTATCGAAACACCATTATGCCAGTCCCGACCCATACACAGACCACCTCGGACACCAGCACCGGTGTAGGTCACCTCAAGCTCCGCGGCCACCATGACGCACCCGAGACGAGCGCTTTCCCAGATCTCGATGCGAACGGTGTGAGTCTCTACCCCATCCTCATTCTTTTCTGCTTTCAGCTATTCCCGAAGACTGACGTCCGTACGTTTTGCAGTTCGCCGTGATCGAGCACGTCATCTCCCCTGAACAAGCCGCCATCTACGTCGATCGTGCGTACGCATGGCTCGAGGGTTTCGGCAAGGGGTTCGACCGCAACGACCGGTCTACCTGGAAAGTCCAGAACCTACCCGAGTTCTCAAAGTGCGTCTCCAACTCTGCACACTATCCAGACCGAATCCCGCACGGAAGGCATTGAGCTGAAAGTCGGACTTGGCAGGGGCGGACTGTTCAATCGCCATGGATCTGGACATGAGCAGTTCGCTTGGGATATCAGGAGCGAGCCGGGGTTGATCGATACGTTCGCCAAGATCTGGCGGACCGACGAGCTTTACGTCTCATTTGGTGCGTCCACCTCTCTTCTGGTCGCGGGACCAAGCATTGACGCTGGGTTGGGATGTAGATGGGGTGAACGTGTCGCTCCCGTTCGATAAGGACGACACGGTGGACCGGGCGCCGTGGCCGCACGTCGACCAGAGTCCGATGAGGCGGTTCAAGCACTGTGTTCAGGGGATCATGAACCTCGTACGTGGACTACCACTCCATCTCCCTTCCCCAAACAACCCTTCCTCACTCACCCAATCTGTTTCTCGTCTCAGCGTTTCGATCACGTTCCGCTATGTGGGAGTATTGCTCTGACTCGCTGTGCTCATCAGTACGATAACGGCCCCTCCGATGGCGGCTTAATGGTCCTCGAAGGCTCCTTCGGGCTATACAACACCTTCTTCGAGTCCCACGAATCGGACGCTCCCCCAGGCGGATGGTCACAGAGGGATTCCTACCACTACAAGCCCGAGCAACTTCAGTGGTTCTACGATAGGGGATGTAAGTGGAGGAAGGTGGAAGCTGGGCCTGGGGATGTCATCCTTTGGGACTCGAGGTGTATACATTATGGGGCGGCCGCGGAGGGGCATCGGCCACGAGTCGCCACTTGTGAGTTGGTCTGGGTGTAATAAGATCGGGAAATGCTTATGGGGATTCTAGATGTTTGCTATAAACCGGCGAGCGGGTCGACGAAGGAGATGGACGAGACGAGGAGGTCGTGTATGGAGAACTACGATAACACGGTGGGTCTCGCGAAATTGCGGGGTGGCCGTGCGTCGAGCTGATGCGGATCAGTCGCACGACCCGCTGATGTTCCGTGCGACTGGATCGCGCGTCAACGGCAAGAACACCGAGGACGAGCAGACTCAACCTAGGGTGTTGCCGGTATTAACGGACAGGGCCCAGCAGCTCGCGGGGGTCAAGGCATATTGAGGCGGTTGGAGTACACATAGAGGTCAGGGAGCAATGGGATATATATGGGATTGGGTCACTTTTGCTTGCAAACCCGAGCCGTTTATCTGGAAGTCGACGAGGCAATGATCCCCCTCGCGACCTCCTCCAGATCCATCCCGATCACATCCGGCTTCCCACCCCATAGCTCCCACCACTGGTCCAACTCTTCGTTCCCAAGCGGCGGCTGTTCGCTCAGCACGGCTCCCGTCTTGAAACTATCCATTGGGCCCGGCCCCACATCAGAATCTGTATATAGGAAGCTTGAGAATAAAACAACGCACCCAGCCTTCCGTGCGGCACACACGTCCCACATATGCGCAGCTACGAACCACCTCTCCCCCTCTCTCCCCGAGGTCTGCTCACACAGCTGGGTCGCAGCTTCATACACCTGCCCAAACGGTTTCCCCATCCCGATCTCGTCACAGCTCTGTACACCGTCCACGCATTCTCTCAGTCCTGCCTGGCGGACGTACTCCTCGGTCGTGCCCTTGGAGCCATTGGTGATGATCAATACTCGAGCACCTTCCGCTTTGAGGAGACGGAACCCGGTTTCAAGGCCTGGTGAGGGTGTGAGGGATTTAAGTCTTCCCAAGACGGGAGAGAGGTCGGGTAGGGGCGAGGTCGTGAGTGATGGGAAAGAGCGGAGAGCGTAGGTGAGTGAGCGAGGGAGGGTTAGGGTGAGGATCTTGGAGATTGGCGGAGGGGGTGGGGAGGTGATCGAGAGATACTTCATACCTGGTCAGCGGCTCCATTGTACAAACACACGGTATAGTCTCGTTGAGCGGAATGAAACTGCATGACACCGAGAGTCAGTCAAGAGCCCGGACTTGACTTGAAGAGGCATACCCAATCCATGACTACCATCCGCGCCCCACTACCCGCATCCCTCAACTCCTTCCCGAGAAGCTCTTCTAGCGCATCGACAAGCGGATCAACTGAGAAGCACGTGCCGAGAGCATCGAAGCAGATTGTGGGCGTCATGTTGGCAGCGTATTTTTGGCGATCAAGGCAAGATTATTACTTGCGTAGTTGTTTCTGGTCAGATGAAGGTCGATCCTCCTTTCCGGTTCGGGAGGTCTGTAGTCACGTGACCTTTCGAAGTTTCAAGTCTGTTGCTCTGATTTCCGTACGCTATCCGTCTACCTCGATTCCATTGCCTCGATTCCATTGAGTATGGAGGGTTTCCTGACAGGTACTGCCGATCCTCTCCCCGGAGGTTTCGATGCAGAGGCGGTGGAGCTACGCCGTGCGGAGAAAAGGCGGCGAAAAGAGGACAGAGCCCTAAGAAGAGAGAAGAAACGGCTGAAGAGGCTTCCGAAGGCGAGGATTGACGACGAGGACGAGGAGCAAGCAGATGTTCACCCGGAGAGCGGACCACGGATCGGAGCAGGAGTCACGACGATGACGCCGGAGTCGATGATTGACCCGGTACTGGTCCCTGTCAGCCCGCTTGTTCAGCAAGAAGCTTCACCTTCCTCCTCACCTTTACCCTCCGAGCCAGTGGCAAACAATTCCTCCACGATCCCCGGCCCATCCAAGCTCTGCAAAGCTCTCCGACAGCCAAAGCCAATATCCTCCTCCTCGACCTTCCGTAGACCCCGGCGGAAGGACTCACAGCCGACCGACGACGAGTTCCGCTCTCGCTTCTCTGTCCCGGGGGCTATGGAAGCGTATCTCGCGTCAAAGTGGCTCAACTTGCAGGAGTTGAAGCGCCTTGCCGACGCCGGTGGTTCGCTCCTTGCGAAATCGACGGAAAGTCCGAGGCTGATGGGGAGCCGTGCAGTGATATCATATAAGAAGGGCAAGTTCAGCGAAGGCGAAACGGCGGCGATCCGCCGACATCTGGGACTGTTCTCTCTTGTATGTTTCCCATTTGGTTGAGCAAGTCCAAGTGAGCTGACATCTCAGATCAACCGGGTGAACGAGGACGAGCTCGTCCGGATCATCATGGCAAAAGGGCGCTCAAGCGAGCGGAAGGACTTCGTGAATTTCTGGCTCGAAGTCGGTAGGGTCTACCCTCCATCTCCGCTCACTGTGTAGCTGAAGGTGGGACGGGTGAAGCGGTGGTCGTACCGGGCCGACCAGTGAAGTATGTCAAGGATCATGTGAAGAGGCTGTATGATCCCAGGGGGAAGAAGGGACCGTGGTCCGCTGAGGAGGACGCTACGCTACTCCGGTTGGTCTGGGCCTATCCTGAAGTCAAAACTGACTAACGGGGTGGGATCGTAGGGCATACGAGGTACACCCGAATGAGTGGACCAGGATAGGGGATATTGTCGATAGAACGGAGGTGGATGTGCGGGATCGGTACAAGAATGAATTACAGCACCGCTCCACCCGGAGATCCGGTGAGTCGCCCTCCTCACCTAGTCAATCTTGAGCTCACAGATCCTTGCTAAGGTCATTGGACCAAAGACGAGGAGACGCTACTGATTCAGTGTGTAAAGGAGGCGAACGAGGCGATAGGGAGAGATGCTACGGATGTCGAGACGCCGTGGGATATCATATCAGCGAAGATGGGGCATACGAGAACGAGAACCCAGGTCCGCAAGAAGTGGTGAACATCGCGATCTCCGATCTCGTGGCAGTGCTGATGGAAGATTAGGCAGGTTGAGCTGAGATTGACTGTGCTGAGTAGTGGGTCGACTGAGAAGTTTAATACCTCCGAACGACCGCTTCTGGTCCAGCGGTGAGCCTTGAATTTTCGCCCCTGCAGATCGTGGACGAGCTGACGGGTCGAAAAGGGTCAAAGCGCTGCATGCGGAAAAGGAAAACGAGATCTCATGGGACGAACTCGCTGTTGGCGAGTGGCAGAATTACAGCGGGCGAACGTTGAGGCAGGTATGGTGGCGGATGAAGCGGGGTTTACCTCACGACTCGCTGTCATTTCCTGGTGCGTCTGGGACGTGTACGGGAGCCGCATTAAGGCTTATAACTGATACCTTGCAGAGCTGGTCAGCACCTTGGAAAAGCTTTATCCTGTGGACGCCGAGGTGCGGACGCGGAAGCGGAAGAGAACCGAAGAGCAATTACGGATCGTCAGTAGCGCTGAAGTGGATTCTGAAGACGAGGAGATTGAGGCTGAAGAAACCGTTGAGAGTGGAGATGAGGTGGAGCGTGAGGAAGGCGGATGAAACTTGGAAGGAAGACGTCTTGGTGACACGGCCAGTTTCGCACCGATTCAAGCCGATGTGATTCATCATGTCTACATCGATTTTGACTGCCTCGATCCCTGGGCCGTTCACGATCGCGATGAGGTATCTGCATGTTTGAGAGACACGGACTATGCGCCAGGATGACACAACAACTCGAGGGCATGTTAGAGAGAGCATGATTCAGAGTCGTCTGAGAAAGGGTAATGGAGGTCAAAGGCTACAAGGCTGCACGTCACAAGGCGACAGGCATGCGAAGAAGCTTCGTTCGACAATGAGTAGGTTTTCCAGTCTTCTTCAGCCTCAGCCGTCGCGCTGCATGGGTCGAAGCGTACCGCCACCTGATCCCAAGCAGATTCGGAATGACTCGATAAGACTCGTGACGTGGAACGACAAGATCCCGCCAAGATCAAAGGGATCGCCGATCCATCCGACGCCTGTCTCACCCGGCATGATTCAATTCCATTCCGAGTCCCCACAAATGACCTCGAATGCCAAGCGCCAAATTGATCTTGCATAACGTCCGCGGCAAGTTTCGCAAATTCGCAAATTCCCGCGGGCCCCAGACTAGCACTTAACGTTCATCCGGGCCTCTCCCACTTTCCGCCAGCCGATTCAAAAGCAGCGGTGGGGGAATCTGATCAAGCGCTGTACCTTCTTCACCGGTGTCTGCCTTCGCAGGCATGCGGCACGGGTGTATTGTCTTGGAATCCCAACGGATCTCGCGGATTGCCTATTGCCTGGATGATGAATACCGATTGGTAGTCTCCGGCTGAGGGGCTATGTGTATACTCACATGTCTCGTTCTCAACCGTCATCGCTAATCCCCAGAACGTTCTTTGTTCTGTCTCCGACCGCTTTTGGCCACTTGACAACTGGAAGGTTGGTCAAGATGGTGAAGAGATCCCATCGTGTTCTGTTTCGTACCGTCCTGTGGGTCTCAGATCCGCATCTCGACGAGGAGGTCACTGACAATTTCTTTTTCAAGCTGGCGGCTGGGTGTCATTTTATGATGTTAGGCCCTGCTGGGAACAAAACAGTGACTTCCGTCTGACTTCATCAACTAGATCGGATACATCTCAGGATGCTTCATCATGGTAGGTCCCCTTCCCTTGAACCCTGGTATCCCAGCTTACATTATCTCCAGCCAGACTTCTTCAAAACGATGGGTGTGTGTGACACCACCATTGGAACAAATGTTCTCTCGCCGTGTGGCCTATTCTTGGCATACATCATCGATCTCGCCACGTAAGTCCCTATCCCCTCTTTGTCCTCACCACTTTCATACTCGCATAGTCATTCGATCCACGGTGCCGCATCAGTCCCTTTCGGCCTTCAGCTCATCTGGGGAATGATGCTCATCGGCGGGGCCTACATCCTGCCCGAATCCCCTCGACTCTTTCTCGGTCGAGGACAGCAGGAACGGGCGCTCAAGTCGATCGCCACGCTCAACGATTGCAAGATGGATGACCCGCTCACCCAGGAAGTATTGGAGGAGCTCGAGGATGCCGTCCGTGAGGAAATGAAGATGGCAAGGCTACATGGCTCGAATGCTTCAGTATCCGTTCCATGAGTGAATGACCTTGCTTGATTAAGATTGAGTTCGACCCTGATTTGGTAGATCAGTGTGGAAGACGATGAATGGGATGATGATTCAAATTCCTCCAGCAGTTGAATGGACGGAAGTTCTACTGCTACGTGAGCGAGACTTGCCTTCTATCGCCGATGTATGTTGATGAGGGAGCGGTACGGTCCCGTCTTCTTCCAAGCGGCCCAAACCTCGTTATCCCCTTGTTGTTCGTCATACCCAAGAATACATGAGCAATATCTCTCTCTGACCCCTCACAGCGATTCAAGCCATTCTAGGCGGTGTCTCCCTCGCCATGGTCCTCCCAGCGATGTGGACGATCGAGCACGTCGGCCGTCGCAAGGTTCGAGATCCTCTCTCCCTCATCCCGTAGAGCTTTCCGAGCTGATCTCGGTCTAGTCGCTCTTGATCGGGGCTGTCCTCATGGCCATATGCGCCGTGATCGCCGCCTTTGTTGGCCACTTCTACACCGATCGAGGCAGCGCTGTCCCCGAAAACAAGATCAAGCTCGGCGGTAACGTCCTCATTGCATTCGCAGTACTCCACGTCTCCTTCTTCAGTCTTCTGTGGGGCCCGACACCTTGTACGTCCCCTTATCCCCTTCTTGTTACCATGATTCATGCAATCGGTGTCAGGGGTATTGCTCGGCGAAACATTCCCGCTCCGCGTCCGGCCGAAATGTATCGCTCTCGGTTCCGCCACCAACTGGCCAGTCCGCCCCTCCCTCTCGGTCGCGACGCGAGAATATCCCTCCATCATATAGGTCTGGAACTTCATGCTCGGCTACTTCTCACCCAAGATCGCAAACGATATTGGCCCATAGATACGTCAATGTGATCCCCTTGTACTTGTCGTTCTGACGTGGTCATAGCATCCTACTCATCTTCTTTGGCCTTCCGATCGGCGCCTTCGTCTACGTCTTCCTCTTCATCCCCGAAACCAAGGGTGTACGTCCTCACCCATCCACGCTCTCATGGACGTGATCAATGCGCCAGATCTCGCTCGAGCAAGTCCGACGAGCTCTATCGCTCCAAGATCCCGGCGTGGAAGTCGACGAGCTGGAAGCCGGCCCATCACCGTGCTATGCTCGATGCGCCCGAGTCGGGACAGAGACCGGAGGACATCATCGAGAAACGTAAGGCTCAGGGAGCTGAAGGCGGTGATGGTGAGAGGATGGTGAGGCAGAGGACGTGAGTGGACTCTTGGGTTGCGGGAGATGGATAGCTGACGGGTGTTGTAGTGCTGCACATTGTGCACTGAGGATCTCGTCCCCTGAACTGAGACAAGAAAGCGCAATGAAAGAAAAGTGGAGAAGGTAGAAAATCGTGGAGACGAAAGGAAAGAGAAGCTGTTTACTGTATTTTTGGCTCCGACGAGTGAGCTGAGAAGGGTGGCATTTTCAATCGAGAAGAGAGAGACGTTATATCAACATTTCAGGCGATCGTCCTCAATGAGAGAGTCCCTTCTGTGTAGTGGCGCGTGTAGGGGTTGGTAGATCAGTGCGACGTCGATACTTTCCGGACTAAGCACAGCCAGTCTAAGTGTGAAAGCGAGCATTGATATACGCAGAATTCTACTCTTGAGGCCACAGGCTTAGCACAGTCATGGAACTGCTGGACAGTCTCCATGGACCCAGACGTGCGCTTAGTCGGCGTATCAGTATTTGGAGCGGATTCCATGTGAGTTTGGTTCGAAGACGAAGCATTTATCATAGAACGGTTCTGCTACGATCAGCTGGAACGCGTCTGATTCTTATTCGGAAGAAAATCTCACTCAGGAACCGGAAGCGCCCTAGACCCGAAGGACCACCGAAATTAAAGTCGTCGCTCCCACCCCAATCAATTTTGAACCGTCCGGCGTCTCGGCGTTCATCCTGGATCTCCCATCATCCAACGGTTGCCTCTCACCTTTTCTCTATGGGTCATGATGTCCGCTGGGGGTTATTCTTATCCGCAAGAATATCTTCAACTCGACCGATCAACGGAGGACACTACGGCGCCACTGTCCACTCCCGCAAAAGGCTCGAGGACCGCGAAGGTGAGTGGATGGTGTGAGCATTCATCGCCTCCTTCCCGCTACCATGTCATTCTGTCTGGTCTCATCGCCCCGTCGGTCGGAAGTCTCTGATCCCGTTTCCTAACGTATCCGACCCGGGACTTCATGGGGTAAAGGACAAGGCGTTGCCCCCCTCCTTATCTATGACGAGGTCCGCCGAGAAGCCTGAATTCTCGGCCCCGGAGTTCTCGGCGTTGCGGTGAGGGTCAAATCCCCCTCCTTTACCTCTCAGCTCGCCCCGCGGCCATACATAGCCAACCCCTCCCCACCCCTTTCAAATCTTTGCATCGCATGTCATCGTTTGGCTTCCCTAACATCGTCACAGAATCACCATCATCAGTCAGAGTATCTCTCGTCAGACTCATCGGTACCGATCGACCCATCCCTCCTTCCTCAGCCATACTCCGTGCAACGACCACTCTACCAGAGCTATCACTCTCACCTCCCACCTCCTTACGCCCCTATCGACAGCACTCCACAACCATCCGATTTATCGTATCTGCCGAACCGTTCAATTCCCTCGGCCGATCGAGCGGATAGATCATCGAAGCGAGGGAGATCATCCAAGAAATCGAAAGGTTATCGGGAATCCGCGGAACGTCATACCGCCATGGTATACCCACCGCCTCCGCCTCCGGGCGGGCTTCACACCCCTCCGCTCGATCAAGAAAAGCGCGTCTCCCTCCCAAGCATGGGATCATGGGCACCGCCCCCGCCACTCCCTTCACCGCATATGAATCAAGCCTCGCCCGGATGGAAGAATGGTCCACCCCCGATGAATCTTCCAGGGTGGAGGGAGCAAGCTTTTGGACCGGAACTCAACTCCACTCCGCGAGGCGCTAAGCGGTGCCATGGCTCGGATGCGGAACGACGACCGAGCGATGCTGAGGAGGTCGAAGCGGGCCTCGCGCTCGCTGGACTCGGGCTGGGCCTTACAGCGGGAGAGATGAAGTCGCGACGAGATAGCGTCACGAAAAAGGTCAAGACGGAGGATGAGAAACCCGCGAAAGATGGTAGGAAGAGCTGTTCGGAGTGCAGGAGATTGAAGGCGAAGTGTGATCGGGTCTTCCCATGCTCCAACTGTGCGTCGGAAAACGTTCCTTGCGACTTCTAGGCTGACGAGGATGGTCAGGTCGGCGACGCGGCTGTGCTCTAGTGTGTCCCGATGGCGATCTGAGCTGTATGCAGGGGAAGCGGCTCGTGCTCGCATCGACCGAGCAGCTACACGATCGAGTAAAGCAATCACCTGGATCTCCGTTTTGAGGAGGCTGATCGGATCAGATCGCGCAACTAGAGGCCGCTCTCTTCCAGTCTCACAGCAAGCAATCGCCAAGGCATCATCTGCTCCTCGCGCCAGAGTATCTCGACGGTGGCTTCGCCGCCCTTTCGCCATCGTACGAGCATCACAAATCCTCCGTCTCACCGCCCGAGCGCAGGGCATCTGCGATCGAGCACGGAGACTCTCGCTCGCCAAAGGATCGAGATTCAACGTCAAGCTTTACCCTCGCGACGCCCAAGTTGGTTCCCGACCGATCGTACCCGCAAGGCCGCATGGCTCTCGAGAGCTTGCTTCTCTGCGAAGATGCTGCCACGCCCGAGGGCAAACGAGAGGACGAGTGGGTTGGCGAGAATGCCGCTCCTGCCATGATTGTGAGTATAACCATTCCTTGAATGTCGTGCTCAGTGATAACAAAAACAGGTCGGCACCGTCGGCAGTGCTACGAATGACGAAAAGAGCGACCGCCACCTCGTGGTCGGGCGACTCAAGAAAATCCTGCGTGTCCTCCCGACACGCGAAGAGACTCGTCGCAAAGCCGAGGGATTCTGGCATACCTCAGTATGGTACAATACCATCCTGCGCCGTGACGAGTTCGAGGCGATCTATGAACCTGCAGTGTACGCGCCGACACCCGCAAACCCGCTGTCTCCGCACAAGCTCGCTTGCGTGCTTATCATGCTGACGCTGGAATCCTATTTCGACCTGTCGAGCGATGAAGAGAAGCCCTTGATCAAGGAGTATTGGGAGGGCGTGCAGATGTGCTTTGATACGAGGTTTGGCTGGGCGGCGAGCGTTGCTGGTGTCCAAGCCCTGGTCCGTTATTCACTCCGGACATCGCGTCTTTGCTGACGGTGAGAAGGGCCTCGCAACCCTGTTCGTCGGGTTTGGGTACAGTGGAGCGCGAGCGTCGAGTTACTACTGGCTGCGCCAGATGACTTCAGCCGCTCAGCAGGTGACTGTTCTCCTTGCCTTACCATGTCCTAGCTGACTAGTATCAGCTCGGCCTACACAAGGACCCCCACGCAACACTTCCCGAAGACGAGCGCGAATTCCGCCGTCGAGTCTTCGAAGAGGTTCGGATCCCCATTGTCTACGGATTCAGGTCCCGCTGACAGCATCGTCAGAGCTACATGATCGACTGCCATGTCAGTCTCACGCATGGTCAACGTACGGCCGTGCCGATCGAGAATGTCGAGGTCAAGGAACCCATCAAAGACACTACACCGCTCCAGTCGAAAAAGTACGAGGTAAGCTAAATTCTCAATCGGTTTTACCCAAGTTCTGACGGTTCCAAAAGCACATGCGCCTGGTCAAGAGCCGGATCATCGACTTTGTGCGTAAATGCTGTTCAGTCTGGTGATTCGTGCTGATTCACTACAGGGTTGCCGCCCCGACTCAGCGCCGGTAGGCTGGGATCAGATCCTTGACATCGAGGGGCATGTGATGGCAGTCGAGTGCGTCGACTTCCTTTGTTGATGAACCCTGCTGATGCAGTGTTGACAGTGTCGTCAACATGCCCGAGGTTCACTGTCCCTGGTTGTGGGGCAAGCAGATACCGGAGGCTGCGTCTGATCCCGCCAATTTCGACCTCGAAACGCTCGAGCAGTGTGTCCTGTCCAGTGAGTGGCGAGTTACGTCATGACATGATCCAACGCTGATATTCTTGTCTCAGTGTGTCACTTCAAGGCAATGAGTACGTTTAGCTCTCTCCCGCGACGGAACCCCTCTGATATCTCCGAAGTGTTCCTCTACCGTCCCTCGCTGCGCCGGCTCATCGCGCGCTTGCGCTCCCAATCCATCGAGTCAATCCGTTTCGACGATGCGGACCGCAAGACGATTTCCATGACCTACAAGGCTTGTCAGGCAATCACTATGACCTCCCTTTGCTGGACTAGAACCGTGAGCTCACCACATGTCTTGGCATGCCGCCGGTACTGATGCGATGGCTTTTCGTAGCATCCTCGCCTATCTTCGCGATGCTGGTCACTATGGGTGCAGACTTTTTCCGCAGCTGTCTCACTCTCGGCGCTTGCCGTCTGGTGCGGACCTCATCTTGAGCCAAGCTTTACCGAGGCGGCGTATGATGAGCTTTGCAAGTCGTGCGATACGATCAAGGAGAACGGCTCGAAGTGGAGTATGGGCGTTCTGGCGAGTTCACCCGAAACTCCCATTTGGTGCCATCAGAAGCTGACGGGATTTGCGTCATAGCTGTTACTGCCAATCCTCAAGTCCCTGGTCACCAGCCGGTTCCCGCAGCTCGAAGGCCGCGACCCTTCGACCGCCAACATCTCGCTCGAAGGCGAAGACATGCTCTTCGCCCTCCTCGGCGGGCAAGTCGACCAAAAGACTCCCTCCCCAAATCCCCACCAAGGACTCCTCACCCAAACACCCCTCCACGATTCCCCTCAAATCACCCTCAACCCCATTCCAGGCGGTATCGGGGACCCATTCCGCTCACTCGCATGGCAGATGAGCAATCCTCCGCCATTCCCTATGGGTTCCCATTACATGGAGGCGGACAGGAGTGTTGAGGATTTGAGCGCTACAGAACTTTGGGGGAGGTTGCAGACTTTTTATGAGCCAAGTCCGGCTTATTGGAGTCAGAATGCGGGTTTTGTGGATTTCCAGAGCGCGTTGGGGTCCATGGGGATGTCGTAGGACTGAGCGGAGGGAGGTGGTAGCGATCATAGGGCAATCATTGGAATTCGGAGTAATATACATTGGGGAAATCATAGGATGGCAAAGATGTAGGATATATGTGAGACGTGGATGTAGCTCAGGCTGGGTTCGAGGACTCTACCGGATGGATGGTCAAATGATCAGCCTGCAGTGACTGTCTCCGCATTGCTCTGGGGACACCCGACTTTCCGTCAGAGGATTATGCTGAGTACTCGAACCCAATTCAGTGTCCCGCGCCAAGCCGTGATGAATCGTACGGCGACGAGATGGAGGTCAACTCGAGGAGCTGATGTGCATAGTCCTCACGACAACGTGCTCTCCCACTCCACCTCCACCCACTCTTCCCCAAACCCCTCACAATCCGCCTCACATCCAAAGACGATCACAGTCCCCCATTCCATCTCGCCAATCCCACTCCGACTCTCCCCATCCCCACCTACATCCCCATTCGAACCAGCCGCAAGTCGGGCAAGCTCCTTCTTCCGCTCATCCTCCGTCTGACCTTTCTTCGATCCTTTGTTCGGGGAACCCGTCGTACTGAGCGTATCAGGCTGGAGTTTGGAGATGAGCTGCGGGACGAGTTGGAGTTCGAATACCCTTTTACCCTTACATCGTGGACAAGCGGGTATGGAGGAGTTGTCATAGTATGATTCGATGTGCAGGTCTTCCTCGGCGTCGTCGTGGGATCTGGTGGCTGTCGTGGGGGCATTGGGGAAGAGGCGGCGGTAGAGCGGAGAAGTGGACGAGTAGGGCATTGGGGTACCACCAAGCTCATGTCTGATACCTGTCAGCTCGAAATTCCATTTCCAAGTAGGGGACATACCGGAGAACCTGCTGAGCCCCGCCATCCGCGTTCTCCAACCGCCTCACGAATCGCTCAAAAATCACGTCCACATGCTGAGGGAGGAGCTGTTCCCATCGTGCATCCCTGAACTCCTCTTTCTGATCGAGAGTCTCCTCGTCGTCATCGTCGCCGACGGTTTCGATATCTTGCGGTGGAAGAAGGTACTCCTCGGTGGTTGTGAGGTACTGAGCTGGTTGATATGCGGGGAGAGGGGGAATGTGGGTCGTACTGGAGCTGATGGAGAGCTTGGATACGTCAGGCAGGGTAGAGTTGGGAGTGGTCGAGAATGGAGGTTGGCTGTTCGAGGAGGATGAGCCGAAGAGGGGTCGATTCCCGCCAAAAAGTGTCGAGCCGTTGACACCATTCTCAGACGACATCTGCAGCACTCCAGCGAGACCAACATAATCGATGCGAGGGGATGCTTACACTGAAGGGATTGATCCGTGCCCGTTCCCGCTCACTCGCAGCCTCCTTCTCCGTCACCACTCTCTTCGCCTCCACATCCCTCACATACTCCTCATTCCTCACCGAAGCTCGAAACGCCCTGACACTACTCTCCGCCCATATCAGCCCGGCTCACGCCCTTTTTAAGACGCAGATGACTCACCTCCCGTCTCGTCTCTGACACTTTGGTCTCGGACATCCCCAAACGTGAAGCGTCCGATCATTCTCCCCTCCCTCAGGCGGACAGTACACCTGTACCAAGAGCGGTATCGCCTCATGACACGTTCCGCACTTGATCGATTCTGGAACAGCTCCCTGTCCTTCGCGAAGAGGTGGGAAAGTGGGATAGCCGCCGATGAGGGATATACAGTGGGATTCCAGGTCGGGGTGGTCAGGCGGGATGGGGCCGTCGGGGAGGGCGAGAAGGGTGTGGCTTGTCGGTAAGGAGGAGGAGGAAGAACCGGCCGGGGAGCAGGGTGACATGTTGAGCTACTTGTAGGAGGTATCAGTTCAAGTACTGGGCGATTGAAGAGGACGGAGGAGGCTCGGTCATTCAGACAGAAGTCGCCAAACTAATGGAGAATCGGCACCGTCCCTCGCACCCAAACCTCCCATTTCAACCCGCCTTTGATCCCCCTTCAGGCCAGCCACACTCCAAGACGGAGTCAAGCTCAGTATGAGGCGAGGAAGCGGGAAGAGCTGGAAGAGAGATGCGAGGGACTAGGTCTCGTCATCGGTATCATCAAGTCAGACCGAGCTGGGTGAAGCTGGGGCAGGGGTTCTGTGGTGACTCACGAGGTGTTTTCAGCTTTAAGCTGCGAAAACGACCCGACAAGCGTGGAATTAAGGAGTTTCGAAGATGAGATAGGCTTGTACGAGGAGCGAGTAGTCAAGGAGAGCTGGAAGTTGATGAAGCTTTCGAAATCCCTGTCGACCGGGTTTCAAGAGACACGTGACCTCAAGAAAGCGGAGGCGGAATCGCAAAATATGGATTGCAACTAGCTGTAATTATGCGAATGGATAACTCACTCCGAAAGCTTTGAACAGAGCTTCAAATTACAATGCATGGTAGGTAATGTATGCATGGACCCACAGGCACCTGTTCGAACCATCCGTCTTCTCCCTTCGCCATCAGTCAACGCCACCGCCCGAAACACAGGATTCGCTCGAAGGGGACACCGAACAGCTCCCATCCCAACAAGGATAATCTCCCGAGGCTGGCTACTCAGTTCGTGGACCACTGGAATGTCCAGACTTTAGTCCAAGCCCGTTTCGACCCCGTTCGATTTCCGAAAGTGACTCCAGCGTTCCCCTTGCGCGGATCTTTGTCGAAGCTTGACAAGCTCGAGCGATCTTGTCGATTTGACCGTCCAGACTGTTCATTGGGTCTCTCAATCAGCGGAGAGTCATCGATCAGCCTATGTGGAGTGTATTCACAAGGATACCACCTCGACGCGCTCTCTGCGAGACCGCATGGGGCGCCTTCGTCAAGATACAGCAAAGAATTGGACGTTTCGTATCTTGTTGAGTGCTTGCAAGTTCTGATAGGAGCGAAAGGGTATTACCAGTCAGCTGACAGAGTTGCTTACTTGTCATATCTCCGGACCGAAGCTCCGCATCGTCTGCCCAAAGCGTGTGCTGCGAACGACGAAACTCGATGGATGTCCTCTCAGTGCTGTAGGTGTCATTTGCGGGCGGCGTCCTGTCGACGTCATTGCCTGAGCTTGACCTTTTGGGTCGATCCTTGGCTGATCGAAGCAGTCACCAATATTCCAATCCTGCGCTTCCTGGCGTGAACGCGACTAGCCCACGTATGCAGTGTGTCGTTGCTAGCGCTTTCACCCTCGAACCGGCAATCCTATATCCATTATCGTGAGGCCTTAACATGTATTCTTCTTACCGGAACAAGAATGATCTGCGCTGCCCAGTAACAACTTTGAACACGAGCAACGAGTTTCACCGAATGGTTCCAGGTACGTATTGATGTATGTTGAATAGCTAGTACCGTTACTTCAATATTGATGTAGTAGCAATCATGATCTCTCAGCATGCGGATTCGGAGGCCTACCAGTTCTTACTCAATGCTGTTCAAGAGGCTGTCGTTCGCAGTCCGAACACCTTGCAAATCCAGAGCAATGTCGCTACTCTCGTTGCTACAGGGACGAAAGATCGTTGCTGTGCGGCTGAAATAAGAAGACGATTACTGCCCGAACTTCATGATGATCGACGGAGATGATGCGGAACGCAATGCTAGCGAGCAAGTCTTTCCAGGACTGGCTATCCGGGTCTGCCAATTTCACCTGGTCCAGGCATGTCGATCCAAAGCTCGTTCGTTTCTCGGTCGCTCTCCTCGTGCATTCCTGGGAGCTCTTCGCAAGCTTCAGCGGTGTCCAATCGAAACCGAATGGCCGGAGTACTATCAACGTTTTGGCAAGACGTCAACAATATTACCCAGGATGGCGGTCAATCGACCATCAGTCTGACTTCCTATCTGAATCGCGAATTGTTTAGTCATCGGTGGAGATCCTACTGTGTGGACTACGGCATTCCGGCGCATTTGACTAGAGATGGAGCTCTGTCGACGAAGAATTTCGCCGAAGCCGCATCAAGACTTTCGATCGTGTCTTCTTCGGTTGGTTGCCGGGTAAACAAGAGGTCTGTTCCTCTAGAAGTATCAAGATGTGGTTCAGATTGGATCGACTATTGATCATCATCTAGCTTTTCGGGGGTTTCCTCATGCCTGGAGCGGACGAACAGCGGATGGGCGACCCCGAACAGTAGAGACTGGCGCCGCAGGAGTCTCACGTATCTCCTTGTCGGGACTGGTGTCCGCGACCTTCCATCTTGACAGTGGCACGATATCTCCTTCTTATTGGCGAGACAGGCGAAACGTCACGTTTTTTTTTCGGACGAGAGGAATTGTTGTCTAGGTCGACTTCGAGCAAGGGGTTTTCAAATAGAACGGTGGCAAAGGTTGAGGGATATTCCGACCAATCAGATTGATGCCACAATTTCTATGCTGAATAAGCAGCAGGAATTGACCAATCAGATTCATGCCTTTGGGTTAGGCATTTGATTGACCAATCAGAAAAAGGCCCCAAGGAGAATTACACAAAATAAGGTCGGGTGCTCAGGAACAAAGGTACGAGATTTCTTTCTGAGGCCAATACCACAATGCATTTTGGGTGTGTTGGTCTTGTTTGTTCATGACATTCTCACCACGCAGTTCTCTTCGTCCCTCAGGAACTCTTCGCGCACCGTAATGACCTTGAACTTGCTCTTCGAAAATCCGCAGGCGGAATCGGTAGTTGCGAAGCTCGAAAGACAAGCCTGGAGTGAGTTACATCCATTCGCATAATTACAGCTAGTTCTCGCGCAATACAGCTAGAATCCGGGGAAAATTAGAGCACAATTAAGTAAAAATTGTGGATGTCGAGCCGGGTGGTACAAGGGCTGAGGCAGGTAGCGACGGGACCTCTACCAAACTGCATCATTGCAAGCCAAGGATCCGCAGAGACAGCTGCATCACCCCTCCCGCTTATTTCCCGCAAAGTCCATCAACCCCCAAAGTGCAACCCTCCGATCCTTTCCCCCACTCGCCAACCATCTCTCTCTCGGCGGGACTCCATCCAGCTCGACTCCATCTTCCTCCTCGCTATCCTCCGCTCCCAGCTCAAGCGTTTCTGCCACACTCTCGGCATCATCCCCCCCGGGAATTGGGGGTTGGGCGAACGCGAGAGCTTGGACGCTGTCGCGGTGATACGCGAGGGTACCGAGGGGTTTGAATGTCGCTGTCGAGAATAGCCGGATCCTACCAATGTCAATCATCGATCCAGACCAGAAGGTAAGTGACGTACTTGCCATCCCATCCCCCAACAGCGACGATTCTCCCATGGCTAGAAATAGCGACCGAGGCATTCCCGATTTGCTTGACCGAGCACGACGATACCACTTCATTCCTCGTCAGACTCTTCGTAGCTTCGGATGTAAGGATCCTTGCAAAGTCGTAGCGGCATAGTAGATGATCTGCGGAAACGGTGAATGCACGAGACATATCTCGGTCGACGGCCATGGCCATGACTGCGAGCAATCCATCAGCTCATGGGTCGTCCAATTGTACAGTCTAGACGGCTGGATTCTGGAGTGATGGACTGACCAGCTTCGTTATGCCCTTTCCCCTCGGAAATCTTCTTCCACCTCCTCTCCTCGCTCAGCCGGCTATCCCAGCTCCCCTCCCATCCATCTTTCAGCGCGCAGGTCCAGAGCTCCACCCGTCCATCTTCGAGACCCATAGCCAGAGCCAGTCTTGAGTCCAGAAATCGTAGGTGGAGAGACATGATCAGCCCACTCCGAGCTCCTTTCGGATCCACCTTCGCCGGTCGGGATGTCGAGGAGGTTGCCAACGACGCATTGACAGAGGAATGTAGGCGTCTCATCGACGGGAGGTGGTAGATATCGGCAAGCCCGGAGTCGATCAGGTTCGGTACGGCCAGTAGTGCTTCCGCCTCCTTCTCCTTGGCCTTACCCTTCCCATTGCCTAACAAAGGGGCGAGGGAGAATCGACAGAAATTGAGCGCGTTCACGTCGAGAGACCTATCAGCCTTAGGGTGCTCGTCTTTCACGCCGTGAATAGGCTTGTATGGATGGTACAAATGAATCAGGTTATCTCGCCCATGACTACCTTCCCATCCATTAGTATCAGTCGAGTCCACCATAAGATCAATAAACAGACCTGATTAGTCGACCCTCCCATTCTTCTACACCTAGCACCCCGTCGCCGTGTGCTTGCCAATAGCAGACGAGACGACGGGTGCGGAGGTCGAGGATGGAGATGTGCCCGGTCTGGTCGGCGGAGTAGAGGATGGTATTTGTGGGGGAGAATGAGAGGGATGTAAGGGGGGAGGCGTGGATACGGAGGAGGTGGAAGGGAGTCGGAGGAGGGGTCATGGCGGTAACAGTAGAATTTGGGGAAGCCAGACGCTGATTGTATGGAAGGAGAAAGGATTGCATTGACGTTGGGCTTTCCTTACGTAACACCACCACGCGAGTGACTTATTTTGGTCCCGCCACGTTTCGTCTGTCGGCCGAGTCAATACTCACCTTATCATTCAACCTGACACACCCCTGGACCCCTGCCATACCTCATTGCTATTACCATGGCTTCTTCCAGCTCTCCAACTACAAAGAAACGATTGAATCCTTTCCAACCTACCCCCAAAATGTCTTCACGACCCGGGCAATTGCGCCTACCGGATGCTCGTTCCCCACCACTCACCACTTCTCTCAACTCCAACGCCCCACAATACCCCTCGCAGCACGAGCATCTCCTCTCAACCAAGGAAACAAACTTGAGGCTGAAGATCAAGAGTGCCCTGACGCCGGATGCTCGGACGAGATTGACTGTGAAGCCTGTGGGAGCGAGAGCAGCGGCACCGAACTCTCGGCTTGAAGCTCCGGCTCCTGCGGTCCGAGCGATGGATAGGGCGATTACCCCGAGTGATAGTGAAGGGAGCTTGGCGGAAACCTTGGTGACTGCGCCTCGGGGTGGACTGGGGGATGGAGTGGAGGAGCTGGGCGAGACTGAAGCGGTACTCGTGACAGTTCGGTACGTACGCTTATCGGACGTAGAACTTGACTGATACCGGTGATCCAGGGTACGTCCACCAAACGATTCTGAGATACGGACAGGAGAAGCTACTTCCATATGGACAACACCAATTTACGATCAACATGTCATCAAGCTCGAAAGGGGCAGGGAAGGGGGAAGGGATGATAAGGAATGGATCTTTGGTAAATACTCTCTCAATCTGGGGAGGATCTGGCTCATTCTGTTAGACCGTATACTACCGCCAGAATCGGATAATGCAAGAGCTTACTCCACCTCGGCTCGTGCCCATATCCGCTGTAAGCTCACCTTCACACCCGACGTTCACGCTGACCCCCTTCAGCCGCGATGGAAGGCTTCAACGCCGTCATCTTCGCCTACGGCCAAACGGCATCAGGCAAGACCTTCACCCTGACCGGCTCCCAATCGAACCCCGGTATCATCCCGCTCTCCATCACCGATCTTTTCTCCCAAATTCGCTCCTTCCCGGACCGCGAGTTCCTCCTTCGCGCTTCCTACCTCGAGCTATATAACGAGACGATCCTCGATCTCCTTAGTCCCGAAGCGGGGAGGGAGTTGAGCTTGAGTGAGGGAAAGAAGAAGGGGGAGGTGGTAATCAATGGGTTGACGGAGTGTGCGGTCCGGACGGAGGAGGAGGTGAAGAGGTTGTTGAGGGTCGGCGAAGATCGCAGAAAGGTTGGAGGGACGGACTGGAATCAGAGGAGTTCGAGGAGTCATTGTGTTTTCCGGATAGTATGTCCAGCCTCTCCGAGGGGACCGAGCTGATGTGAGACCAGGTGATTGAGTCGAGAGCTAGGTCGATGGCGGCAGAGGATTCGGGAAGCAGAACACCAGGAGGTCGGCTCAAGTCGGCGGGGGAGAAGATGACTCGCATTAGCACGCTTTCCATCATTGGTCAGTGTTCCCTGTCCGAACTAGTCAAGACTGATTGCTCATCAGATCTCGCCGGCTCGGAGAAGCATACTAGCTCAAAGGAGCGGAATGCTGAGGGGAAGCATATCAATCAGTCGTGCGTGAACTTGATACCGCTCATCCTCCTGAGAGCGGCTCAAGAAATCCTCAGCCTGCTCACTCTCAAGCTCGTCATCTCCAAGCTGGCCGACATCGCCTCGAAACGCAATGTCTCACATGTGCCCTTCCGGGACTCCAAGTTGTCAGCTTTGCTTCTGCCCTCTCGTACTGCTCATGCTGACTGGAATCTCACAGGACGCGCCTTCTCCAACCCTCGCTCTCGGGCGACGCCCTCATTTCCGTCATCTGCACTGTTTCACCATCATCCCTCAACCAAGCCGAATCTCTCTCGACCCTCTCTTTCGCACAAGGACTCAAGCGTGTCGTTCTTCACGCTCAAAAGAAGGAAGTGGTCGATCCACAAGCATTGATCCAGCAGTACCAAAATGAGATCGCGGAGCTCAAGGCGTTGCTCCGAGAGAAGGAGGGCGGTGGATACGACTTGAAGACCAGCAAGGGGGATGTGAGTGGCATCAAACGCAGTAAGAGGGTCTCTGACGGGACGCTACGCAGAAGCAGAAGAACGACGCGATGGAGAAGAGGCTCAACGAGTTGAAGAGCCTGATCTTGACTTCTGTCAACGTCAGCGAACCTCAAGTTGGAAGAGCTGAAGTAAGCGGTCTCTCAATTATCCTTCTGACGCATGCTGATTCATTCAGACCCGTCCACTGAGTCCGACGAAGCTCAAATACCCAAAGCTTGATTTCGATCGATCGTCCACGGAGGTAAGCTGCGCATTCGTAATGCTCGAACGCCCGCTAACGAGGTGCAGCTACACGAAGACCTGCACGCCGCAGAGCTCCGCAATTCAGAGCAGCAGGACGAGATCTCCCGTCTCCGCTCCGAGCTTGAGGCACGTCCTCTACACCCAGAGAAGCGGATTGTCGAGCTTCAAGACGAAGTCTCCGGCCTCAAACTCATCGCCAGTCAGCAATACCCCTTCTCCTCTGCCATCCCGGCCCCCCCTCTCTCCTCCACTCATAGGTTTATACTGATACGCGGGTCACTTAGCCGACTACGAGCGCCACCTCCGTGAGCCGAGCCGGAAAGTCCGTGAAGATGTTGAGCGGGAATGGTCCGTCAAAGTATCCAAACTCGAGGACATGCTCGAGAGTAAGCGTATCTGGGCGAATCGGCTGGATGAGAACGTCCGAGCCGTCACCGCCGAGAACAAGGAGCTCCAACTCGTGAGTCCCCCCTATAGACTACTCATCTCGCAGCTTGACTAATTGGGTGGGTGCAGAGGTGTAAAGAAGCGGAAAGTAAAGTCTTACAGATCATGGAATGGGTCAACGCCGCACTCCTCGATGACCCGGCCTCCCCAACTCGTCCGGTAGTGATAGTCACAGACGACTTCGCTCCGTCTCTGGGACCGAGCGCGAAGGAGACGATCACGAAGATGAGTCGCGCCCAGCTTAGTCATATGGATCTGGCCAGCTTCAATGATCGGTTCGGGACGTTGACACTTGGCGGCGGGGCGAGGAGGGGTTTGGGGAATGGCAATGGGCATAAGATGTTGAGGGAGGAGAGCAGGTTTGACCTGGCGGGTGGGATGGGGGATGATGAGGTTTTTTGAGGGGTACGGGGACGAGACGAGTCCAGCTCGGGGAGAACGGAGGGGGGGCGGGGATGCTGCCGGGGGGAAGGTGTCAAACGTCAAGCAGGACAATCATTGTACTCTCTTGTATCCCAATATTGATTTTCATTTTTGACAAAGCAGCAAAGCATCAATGACTACATAATGAGCTTGACTGCTTACTACCCCTATGCCTTGCTCTCCTTCTGCGACAACTCCACAGCAATCTTGAACGCAGCCAACAGCGCTGTCAATTGCATCTTCTCTGACCCGCCCACGGACAGCCTATGTCTACACGAGTCAGCAGAAACTCGGGGGAATTGCCAGCCAAATCGGCTGATTCTCGAATGACGCAGACTCACTCGCATGATCCCAGATGATCGAGCAGGTATATCCGACTCTGTTTCGGTAGTTCCACGGTCTCCAGGAAATCGTACGCTCCAGCTATCAGGTCCTGTAATGCTAGACCCCTTTCAATCTTGAGCGAGGTGATCACTAAGACGACGTCAGCTCTCCTACACGCGCTAGCTATCGCGGTTCGGCTGGGGCAGGTCAGGCGGACGTACAAGAATAGCTCGTCCCGAACTCATCCGACATCATGCTCTCTACTACCCGCTGGATATCTCTTGGATGTGGATTGCCGGTACAATTGTATACCGCAAGCTCATCGACGGTATCATACGCTGCATGGCACGCCTAGGGGAAGCGACGCAGATCAGCCCATCCTCGTAGCGCGGCATCCGGAGTTGAGCGCATTCGCGCCTCCAGGAGGGACTTGACTAACCTGTAAGACATTCAATGCCCGCCGCATATCTCCTCTTGACAGCTTCAGTAGAGCCGCCCGCCCATCTTCCGTTAGGTTCACCCTGTCTCGCTGTGTCAGCTTCAACAATGACCTCACCCAGGCGCACACTGCTTGGATCCACTTCATAACAGAACGCACTTACCCCTCCTGGTCAACTACCTCATCAACTTTCCGCTGCACCTCCTTCTCCGGCAAGGGCGAGAACCGGAACCTTGTACATCGGGATTGGATGGCCGGGGTGATTTTGTTCACGTAGTTGCAAAGTATGCAGAAGCGCACATTTTTGGTGTGCGTTTCGATCACTGTCCTCGCTGGTCAATATGGTCCAACTTGAGGAGCAGGTCATGCGTACCTCTTCGCAGTGCGGATTGAGCAGCTTGAGTCATCATGTCCGCCTCATCCAGGATGACGAGCTTGAATCCCTTCCTACAAAACCAAGAGGTCAGCTCCGGCCGTGATACACAGATTGAGCTTCTCTTCCGTGCAGGTGCGACCCGCGCCCGCGAACAGAGAGCGACGATCGAAAAGACGGCTCACGAGAACAACACCTTGGTCATGGCGAAACTCTTGATCTGTTCGCGCACGACGTCGATCCCACGATCGTCCGAAGCATTGAGCTCGAGGATGTGTTTCCGATAAGGTGGACCATATAGTCGTCTGGCGAGGGCTAAGACTGTCGACGTTTTGCCGGTACCTGAGGGTGAGTTGAGCGCAATGAAGGGGGGAAGGACAGCAAGGCTGACCTGGAGGACCGTAGAGGAGGAGATGAGGTAATCGGCCGGCTTCGATAAACTTCTCAACTGTATAAACTCTTTGTCAGCCCCTCACAGCAGCTACCCAAAAGGCAGAGCTGCCTTTTTGCGGTTTGCGACTGACTGGTACTTGTAATATCCTTGTGCGAGACGACCTCATCAAGCGTATTCGGTCGATATTTCTCCACCCTATCTGAAGTCAGCTCGAAGGGCATCGGATTCCCCAGCAACTACAGGCTGGCGGTCAAACTCCCGAGACTGACCATGGTAATCCCTCTCTCGCTTCCGCAGCCTTCAGCTCTGCCTCACTCATCGTACCGTTCCCATTTCCGTTCTCCGCTTTGGCTTTGCCCTTGGCATTGGACATGAGCACTGCCATAGCATTCCCGGGGACAGCAGCAGGAGCCTCATCGACATCCATTGCCGTAGCTGTCATCCTTCTCTTCGATGAGAATGGAGTAGACACGGGTTTGGGAGGAAGTTGGAGGTGTAAGGTGGAGGATTGACGCAGCGAAAGTTATCGGGTTTGGCGCCTACTGTTTGACCTGGTTGCAAGCCTAATCTTAGCTTCTTGGCCACCCCGACTGCTTTGTCCCGTAAGTTACCAATCTCGAAATCACTCAACCTTCCTCTCAACAATGTCTTAGCCCTCTTCGAGAAGCCGAAGTCGGCTCAACCAAGATGTCGTCTACTCCCTCACGGACGAATTCCCTACTCAAACTCCTCAATCCCTACTCCTCCATGTCCGGGTCCACCATCCCTCACCCCGACACAGACAGCCCTTCCACCATGCTTCTTCGAGAACTTCAGGGGGATGAAGCCGAGGTCGAAGGCGAAGAAGATCCGAGAGACCGAGAGAGGATGAGTCCGACGCCTACACCTACCAGTCGACCATCCAAGCGTGTACTCAAGTCGCCTAGTACCTCTTCGGAAGATGAGGATGGGGAACCTCCGAGGTCTATCGTCTTTGGCGGAGCTCGAGATCCTCAGACGCCGAACAATCCGATTCGAAGAGCTTCAGATGCGGCGGAGGTGATGAGTTCAGGTCCATTCCGACAACCTGGACCTTCTTCTTCTTCGGCATCAGGCAGTACCAGTCCCGGACCTTCGACTATCTCGGTATACGCCTCGGGCATGGACAGGACCTCTCGCGATCCCTCGACTTCGCCAGAACATGTAGTCTCTCCCCGTGTTGTTCCGACATTCCGAGAACCACCTCGTCCGGGACCTCCTCGACGTCAATCATCCGGTTCGAAGAAGGTGTCAACTCCATCACCGCGGCTGTTGAACGGGCAAGGATACCTCGACCCGACCATTCCCTCACCTTTGGACAGGAAGGGAAAGGTGAAAGCTGGAGATAAGGGGGGAAGAAGATATCATACTGTCCCGAACGGCGAGGATGATGAGGAAGAGCCACACCTGGGGCGATATGCTGGATTGGGGATGGTGAAGGGAGGTGGGACGAAGAAGACTGGGTTGGACGCGCATGAGAAGGCGTTGTGGAAGTGGGTTAATGTGGACGATCTGGATGGGTTTCTGCAGGAGGTGGGTCTGGCTGTCCGATTCAGCTTGGTCAAGCTCTTGTGAAGTGCGGACTGACTCATATTGCAGGTGTACGCGTATTTCAAGGGGAAGGGGATATACTGTATCGCGCTGGCGCGGGTCCTCAATCTCCTGTACGTGCCTTTGCTGCCATATGGCTGAAAGGCTGAAGCAAAGTACAGAACAACCTTCTTCGTCATTGCATTCTCGACATTCCTAAACTCATGTATCGATTATTCCGCTCTTGGGTCCACAACATCCGGAACGGATTCGATTGGGCGCCTCGATGATGTTCTCATCGGTCAGTGCTTGACAAGGTGAGTCCTCCGAGTCACTCAGGCCACAATACCTGACCGGACCTAGAGGTTCCTTCCCACACATGCTGTTCATATTTAGCGTCACAGGCTTTTACGTATTCCAACTCATCACCTTCGCCCTCTCCCTGCCGCGATTACTCGAGATGTACCGCTTCTACACCCATCTGCTGGGCGTCCCTGACGTGTGTCTTTGCCGCGATTGAATGACACGTCGCGCTGATAGCTCTCCTTAGACCGACGTTCAGACGTTGCCCTGGACTGAGATCGTCCGACTGATTGGCGAGATCCGCAAACACAATCCAGTCACCTCGCTGTCCAATGGCCAGACCAGCGCTCTTGCGGACATGGTGGGTGAGGATGTCAGCAAGGCGAATGAAAAGAAGCTGGATGCGCATGACGTCGCGAAGTGCGTCATCTAAACCCAGGATCCAATTCCTCCGCTGATAGTCCCGCCAGTCGCATATTGCGGCAAGAGAACTACCTCATCGCGCTTTTCAATAAGGAGCTACTCGATCTCCGTGTACGCCTACCCGTCCCTTTCGCTGCCTCCTCACTTGTACCACCCTCGCTGCTGGCCCCGCCATCCCAAGCTGCGCTTCCAACGAACGCGGGCGAACGCGAAAGGCGATTTATCAGCTTCGGTGCGAACACGCTAACGAAAGCGCTGGAATGGAACCTAAGATTCTGTCTTATGGGATACCTGTTCGATCAGAGGGGACAGGTCAGGAAGGAGTTTGTGCGAGAGCGTCGGCGTAAAGATCTTGTTGATGGGTGCGTTTCTGTGCTTGCTCATCTACTATGCGCAAGTTTGACCATGTCTAGGCTCAAGCGGCGATTCGTATTCATGGGGATCCTCAACGCCATCTTCGCTCCATTCATCGTCGTCTATCTCCTCATGTACTCGTTCTTCCGATACTTCGAGGTGGGTCAGGCTGCATTGAGTCCAGCCGAACTGACGGCTGCTCAGGAGTATCACAAGAACCCGTCATCGATTGGAGGCCGACAGTATACCTTATATGCGCAATGGAAGTTTCGTGAATTCAACGAGCTTCCACATCTTTTTGAGCGGAGGCTGGATAGAAGCTATCCCACGGCGAAGGAGTACATCGACCAGTTCCCGAAGGAGCGAACGGCGCTCATCATGCGGTCAGTCTGTCGTATTCATACACCTGTGAAAGGTGAGATTCTATTCGGAAACTGACCAGGAGCAGGTTCGTCGCTTTCATCGCCGGGTCTTTCGCTGCTGTACTCCTCGTGGCCTCGCTTATCGATCCCGACCTTGTGCTTCACTTTGAGATCACTTCACACCGCACGGTGCTATTTTACCTCGGTCTGTTCGGTTCCGTCCTGGCCATCGCACGGGGCATGGTGCCCGAGGAGAACCTGGTCTTTGATCCCGAGGCTTCCTTGCGGGAAGTGGTGAAGTGGACACACTATCTCCCGGGCGAGTGGAGGGGGAAATTGCATTCACAGATGGTCGGTATAGCCATCGTTTCGCGGTACTTCCCACTGATGCAAAGTCAAAGGTACATGCAGAGTTTGGCAACCTATTCGCGCTCAAGATCAATATCTTCTTCACCGAACTCCTGTCCGTCCTCCTCACCCCATTCATCCTCTTCTTCACCCTTCCACCCTGCGCTGGTGCGATCATCGATTTCTTCCGGGAATTCACCGTTCACGTAGACGGCGTAGGCTACGTCTGTTCCTTCGCCGTCTTCGACTTCCGCCGACATGGCAAGACCGACTCGGCCGAGGAGAAGGAACGGTCACGGTGGCGGACGAACGAGAATAAGATGGAAAAGTCGTTCTTGCACTTCAAGGCGACAAACCCGGATTGGCAGCCTGATCCTGCATCTTCTGTCTTCCTTGACAGGCTGAAGGATCAGTACTCTGGATCAGTATATGCTACAAAGGGCTTCGGGCTGGAGGATGCGAGTGCGAAGCTCAAGGAGAGGAGTCAAAGGTATGATAGGGCGTACGCGAAATCGAGTGTCCTTCTCCGAGGCAAGCTGGCGGGAGTCGGGGAGGTGCAGGAAGAGGAAGAGGATGATGGAGAGGAAGGTGAGGAGGAGGAGGAGGAGGAGGAGGAGGAG
>JAABUH010000916.1_pt1 | contig 37538 bp, 56 predicted proteins | sample 5559121 | NCBI WGS metagenome assembly JAABUH01 (sample SAMN10711871, study PRJNA513364) | rock metagenome | isolation source: Antarctica rocks | place: Antarctica: Victoria Land, Battleship Promontory nord | collected 2015-12-28
TGAATCGAAGCTCGGAGGGTCATCCGGCGGAGGGCCCCTCCCACGGATGCGGTAGAGCTCGTCCTTCAGGGCGTCATCCAGGTCCCGCCATAATCTCGCCGAACATCGCCGCCATCACCGAAGATCGGCCTGGAAGACGGTGTATAAAAGGGATGGACTTGAGAGTCGGGAAGAACCAGCGATTCGAGATTGTAAAAGTCATTAAAAGTCACTAAAAGTCACTAAAAGTCACTAACAGTCACTATCGTTACCTAGCCTACTCATAGCCTCTGCATTTCTAGCCCACGCTACTCGACCGGCACTTATCTCGGCTACACCCACGCGTGTCCTCGAGTTATTCCAGCTAAGTTCGACCGGTAGTCCAACTTTGCCGAAGCTCAGACGACCGTCGCCGATTCTATCCGCCCACTCCGTCGCCCTCGACAGCAGGCTTGCTAGGAGCTGAGCGTCGGGCCTATTTGCTGGTCGACGTAGCACCGTGATAAATTCCTATGCGAGCGAGTTGACGACAACGTCTTTCTCATGTTTGTTCCCTCAGCAGACAAAATTTGCAGATCTTCTCACCCAAAAACTGCCTTGTTAGTCATTTGACCGACGATCTACTTGGCGTGACCTTAAGTTAGATCAGGAGAAGACGATCTCGTTAAGGCCATGTGGCATCACGTAACTACTTGCGCGTAATTGTACAAACAACATGTTGAGGCTGCAACTTTCTCCCTCGTTAGGTCCTAACCTGATCTGCAGAGCATCATGTGAAGCCGAGAAGATGTACCAGACGAAGGCAGCAGAGGGTGGAGTAGATAGGGATAGCTTCTGCCATTAGAAAGGATGGTTCACGTTTTCGTCTCAATTTGTTGCTGCGTTGTTCATGCGATTTTAGCTAAGTCGCCACAGAGTCAGTTGTCCTCGGCCTTCGCAGGAAAATAGAATGCTACTTTGATAGCGGGACAAAACGAATTTGATTGTCCTTATTGTACAAGCGGACGGCGAATCACTAGCGACTTTCCAGTGACAACGCCGATCGCGCAAAATACAGACCAAGATCTCCCTAAGTAAACGTTCCCATCATTGACTACCGAAACAGAGGAAGCGCGGATAAAACCACGGCAAGCACATGCAGGACGATGTCATGAATGACACCACCAGGTCGTAATGGGCTTCAGCCAGTTCCCACTGGACTGGATATTGTACCGTTTGCTCACGTTACCCCATTAAGCGTGTTTATTACAGGTCTTGAGGCATTCTTCTGATTGGTCGGAAATCCCTGAACCTTTGCCACCCGTTCTGTTTACAAACCGCCTGCAAGGTATAGAAGTCCATACGAAATGGAGATATGTCAACCCCGTTCTTGATACCACACCTCTAGTCCTAGTCTAAAGTCCACCTCATTGGGTCACAGCCCGAGACACTCCGTGTTCCAGCTAGTCTGTGGCACTCCCCGAGCCGATCCGTCCTCCGTGACAGGATCCGTGACACACAGTTGACAAGGTTCGCGCCGAGCCGACCACAGATCCACGGATCAAGTTGAGATACTTTCAGTATTCGCCGCTCTTCCCTCCTGATGCATAACAAGCTGTTGATAGTGAAGTCAAAGAGTTGTCATCTTCCAAGACACCCTGGGCAGCTGAACAGAATGACACCACCAGGTTATGATGGGCTTCAGCCAGTTCCAAGCTGAATATTGTACCTTTTGTTCAGTGGTATCACGTTACCCATTAAGCGGGTTTATTACAGCCACCTACTGTATTTGCTATCTCTACCTCCATGATGCCGCCGCTCTACTGTATCCAAGAGCTTGTAAGGTACGTTCTAGCATGCTCAGATCTCCCTACTCTCGTCCATGCTCATAACCGGATTCATGAACCACCCTCCATTAGCTTTCTCGTCCTGACATCGTGTGTGAATTGACTTGACATGTACTCGTCCACTGTGTGCGCGTTGTTGAAGCCAGAGGAGCCCAGGAAATAGAAATGGAGCGAATCCGTAGATATTCTGCGTAAGATTGACATAACACCTCGTGTCACCGTTCTACTGACCCATCAGCTTCGTTCACGTAGTCTGGATGAAGAAGAAACGCCGGTAGGAACGGTCGGTGCCACTTGAATCTCTCGTTTGGGTTCGAGTGCGTCGCCTCTTTGCCTCGGAACGGGTACCGTAAACGCCCTTGATTGTGCCGGAGAGTAGTCTCCAAGCAGCGCTCTCAACACTATAAAAAGAGACTGGTGACGGATCGAAGCTGGATCGGATCAGATGATTTCCGATGAGCTAGCTTACGAGGCTTCCAGAATGACCCTGCCGGCTTTCGTCCCGTTCGTGTGCGCGGGGCAAACGGACAGATCGATGTGCTTGCCAAACGCTAGCATCGAAAGGTCCACAAGCACTAAGCCGGCATGGCAACCGGTAAATCGCCGTGGCAGCGGCCCCCCAGGGCCCCTCTTGGAGGCCTGGCGCCCATTGGTTACGGCAGGCCTCGGAGAGGGTGGCACTACGAAGATCCTCGATGAAACAAGCCATATGTCCGAACGGCGTTATGAACAGGGTTTTCCCGATGGGCGCCATATTACAACGGCGTTTTAGACTAAACTCGCCGACTCGAGGAGCGCGCCGCATGAAAGAAGGTCTTTTCAGACTCGATAGGCGATCGAAAGAGACAGAAGAACGCTAAGGCATTGTGAGAGCTGATGCTCCCGAAGTTTTAGCCGTCCCGTGACATCCTCTCTCCGCATGGTCTCTTGGTTAATGTAGCGCGGCGATACAAACCGATCAGCTAAGTGCATCGAGTCCCCGCTCTTTGTGAGCCGTATGAGTGGTCCAGTTATAGCAGTATTCGGCGGCACCCTCATCAGTGCAAACACTTCGATCCCATCATGCCTATCCCTGACTTTCCGATGGCGCGACAGCAATGGCAGTCTGGATTTTTCTTTTTCCCCAAGGTCTTCACCTCGGGTTTGGTACATGAGCTGCCGGGTATAGACCCTGTTATGGTCTAGACGAATCTGTACAAACGTTGAGCATGAGGTTGTACGAGAAATCTTGGGCGTCGATTCTGACATGAGTAGCCTATACAGCTGAAGTTCGAGCCGGAAATCATGCCTGTCCGATGCCCTGCAATAACACCGGACCGTAAGACTTTCGTGGTGCGGTCGCTGGCGAGAGATTTGACATCAAGGAGCTCAAAGGTTATTAACCTCGTCGACCGTTGATGGCGAGCGGAGACCTTGAGAGAGCCATCAGGATGCGTAACCGGTCCGAGGGTAGATTCTTAGCCCTCAATCTGATCGACGGCGCTTAGAAGAAATTATCAAACAAAAGCCCATTCCAAGTAAGGCGAAGAAGTGGGCGAGAACGACTGGCGTTTTGGTGCAAATGTAGGAACGGGAAGTGAAACTGAGCTGGAAGAAAGACTGGGGATCTATGAAACGGACTCGTGCCTAAACTCGCCTCGCATGAGCCGATTCTTCAATCTTAAATTATCATATTCATCGATCCCATCTGTGATCTTTTGTCTTGGACCCGCGTCCGCCCGGATCTAGCTCGGACTCCGCCGCTTGCGTTCGCATAGTCGACCAGACCGGAAGCCATCTGTATCGCTGTCGATCATCTAGTGATGTCGCCAAAGCCTTCTTCCTCGCCGCTCAACATCCCCTCTGGCAACAGCCCAATCACGCCGGACGCTCAACCTTCACGAGAAGAAGATCGACAGACCGGCGATCGTTGGCGAGATATCAAGACTATTCTCAGCGTAAGCAAACACCTCAAGATTACCCATGCATCTCTGATGTTCTCGATCAGCGAATCGATATCAAGCAAGAATTTCAAAATCTCGACAAGATTCCCTGTATCCGGAATAGTCTTTTATATGGGATTGGAGGTGGGACTGGTATCGGCGCGATTCGATTTCTTGGCACGAGAAGTGAGCCTCGATCAATGAGTACACGTTGAATGCCGAACAGGACCTCGCGCTGCGTTTCATTGGGCCCTCGGCAGCTTCCTGGTCATCGCCCCATTTCAATGGTGAGTCGATTGATCAAGTGATCCGGTTGACCCAAAATTTCCAGGGAATCCTGCAGACGAGCACGCTTGAAGGAGCTTCAGCAAATGCGAGTCATACAGGAGAAGTTCCCCCACCGTCATGCCTCCAAATTGATAAGGGCAGGTGGAACTGGAGAACCTCCAGACGCAGCAAGATGATCGGTGAATGCAGCTTATTCATGCACATGTCACTTCTACGTAAGGGTCTTCGCATCGTCAACCGTCCCCGCGCTTCCTCATTCTACCGACATCGAAATGACTCCCCCTCTGACCCGTCGCCTAGAACTCCGCATCGTCCTGCTCAACGTCAGTGTCCAACGGTTGTTTGCTGGCCCAGACACTCACCTCATCGGGTAAGGGCGCATTTGCAGCCTGCTTCAACTCGTCCTCGTATTTGGCGATGAGCGCAGGGTCAATCTGAACCTCTGGCGGGGCGAGAGCGGGGCCAGCCACGAATTCCAGGGTCTGGTTGCTGTGCGGAAATAAGCAGCATGTCGAAGCTATTACTCTTTCGCCTACCCTACAAGCTTCCTGGCCAGCCAAAGAAACGGCTTCTCGAAGTTGTACTGGGCCGGCATCAGTTCAATGGCGCATGATAGATACTCACGTTCGATTTGGCGGAGATCTCAAAGTACTGCAGGTTTTCTGCGAGGTTTGAGCGTAATTATGCGACACGAGACCGGATAACAAACTCTTGCGGTGAAACGTCACATTGCCAGTCTTAACTTTCCGCTCCTACAATCCAGCGTGAGCTAGCTGAACAAATGACTTTTGATCAACATACCTTCACGTCCACCTTGTTCCCGCACAAGACGATGGGAATGTTCTCGCAAACACGCTCCAAGTCTCGGTGCCAGTTGGGCACGTTCTTGTAGGTGATTCGAGATGTGACGTCGAACATGATGATACCGCATTGACCTTGAATGTAATAACCATCACGAAGACCGCCAAACTTCTCCTGTCCCGCGGTGTCCCAGACGTTGAAGCAGATCGTACCGAAGTTTGTGTGGAAGGTGAGGGGGTGGACCTCGACTCCGAGAGTCGCTTAGGAAGCATTCGTCATCGAGCAATGAGACGAGCAAAGAATCACTACTCACCAATGTATTTCTTTTCAAACTCGCCTAACAAGCTCATCAGCGCGTATGGTCAAGATGAGCCAGAAAGCGCTGACCTGTCAGATGACGTTTTACAAAGGTCGTCTGGCGATCCTGTCATTAAACGAATCGTCGTCCGATGAGATTGAACATACCTTGCCTGAACATGAAACCCCCAATAAGTCAGCAGAACGCAATTCGAAACGAAAGTTGACGCACCCTAAGGGAGGGATAAAGCTTCAGCTATCTTGTTCTCGAATGAGATCATGGCAGACACTCACCGTACCACCATCACCGCACAAAACCATCTTGAACACGGCCTGGTTCTCCATCTTGATGTATGAGCTGGACAAAGAGCTGATGGAAGCCAGAGTGAGGTTTTTTTTGGCGGGGAGAAATTCAGTGGGCCAAAGTATAGGGCGCGTTGGATTTTATTACGTGGATTTGTTCCATTTTTTCCGACAGTGTAGGACAAATTTGTTCGAGTTTACGGTATCATTTCGTTATCTTGCTCTTGGTCAAAGCCCCTCGACAAGCGAAAGGAAGACATTGGAATAGTTCAAGATCATCATGTCTGGTCGACCTGAAGAAACGCAAAGGCAGTTGGTACTCGCCAAGCAACGTGAACGAGAAGCTGTACGTGAAAATGCCAGCATGACGATGCCGCTCATGCAGCCAAGTGGTTCCATAGGCCGAGCACCTCCGTAAAAAAGAAGCTCTACTACGCGTACGTCTCCGAGCATCATGCAAGAGACTGCTGACCATTGCCCAGGAATCACAAAAGGATCATACGGCCGACCGATTCATTGGCATGACAGAGAATCTCGACGAGCGACTCAAGAAATCTACTATTGGTCTCGTCACCCTCTCGGACTTCCAAAAGACAAAAGATGAGCTCGAAGAGCAGCAACGGCAGCTTGCCGCAAAGACTTTGAGCGATAAAGCGTTGGTTGGATGGGCTGCCTGCGCAGAATCAGCTTACCTTTCGCAGTGGATCAACAGCTAAAGTCAAGAAGGCGAAGAAGAAGGAGAAATCAAAGCTGTCCTTCGCGGCTGAAGAAATCGAAGAGGATGACATAGGAGGCGTCAAGCGAGGTCGAGAGGGAGAAGATGACGGTGATGGGGGGAAAGATACGAGTTCGGGAAAGAAGAGATTCTCGAAGAACCCCAACGTCGACACTTCATTCCTTCCGGATCGGCAACGCGAAGAGCAGGAGAGGATAGAGCGGGAGGAACTGCGGAAGGAATGGTTGGCTCAACAAGAGAGTACGAAGCTGGAAGATGTCGAGATTACGTATTCCTACTGGGATGGGAGCGGTCATCGGAAAGCCGTAGAGGTAAGTAATGCATGAGATGTCTCCCTTTCTGATACCTTCTCTCGCAGTGCAAGAAGGGTGACGACATTGCTACGTTCTTGGGAAAGTGCCGGGCACAATTCCCGGAGCTTAGGGGAACAAGCATCGATAACCTCATGTACATAAAGGCAAGCCCAACTTAGGAAAGTCTGACCATGGTCTGATGATCATTAGGAGGACCTGATTATACCTCACGTAAGCTCGCTTTCGCGTGCTAGACTGATCATCAGCACTACACCTTCTATGACTTCATCATCAACAAAGCGCGCGGAAAATCCGGACCCTTGTTCAACTTTGACGTCCACGATGATATACGAATGATGCAGGACGCTACCGTCGAGAAGGACGAGGTGAGGAAGTTTGACCGATGTTGATGTTACCGATCCTAAAAGCTGTCATCAGTCGCACGCGGGCAAGGTCGTCGAGCGTTCCTGGTACAACCGCTTCAAACATGTGAGTTGAAGTTTCAAGCTCTCGCCATTCACATACTGATCCTCACAGATCTTTCCAGCGTCACGGTGGGAGGTGAATCTCATAAGAGAATCTTTCATCCATCCTAATACCTTACCAGGTGTATGACCCAGACAAGGAATACGGAGCATACGTCAGTTTATTCTCGTTCTCGCTTGGACTCTCTCCTTCTCTTCTGATCGCAATCTGCAGCGAATCGCGTGACTTCGCCTGCACTAAATCATTGACCTGCATGGGAATCTGCATATAATACACCTATTCCTGGTTCGGAGCTGTTGAACCAGTAGCCCAAGTCCCATTGCAGCTATAGCTAAGCTACCTAGCCTGGTCTGATGTGGATAAATCTCTATACAGAGCCCCATGTCACGTGACCCGTCATCCTTTTATCAGACGTCCTGAAGCTTGTGAAGAAAGGACGACTACTCACATTTGCATATGACGGGCACGTTCCGTCTCGCTAGATCCGCTACGATCTCGAAATCTCGACGACTGTGTCGTCACATACTCGTCATGCCAATCGCCACACGTCGAAGTTGCTCTCCCCTCGAATCCGCTCGAGCTATAAAACAACGTCGGATTGACGAGACCGACGGAGGACTCGATGAATCTGTGGATAAAGTGGATACCGCCAGCCTAGCCTGTTCACCGCAGGCAGGGCCCTCTACATCACATATCGATGAGGTAGACTCGATCGAAGAGCAAATGGCGATCCCTGCCGAGTTTACCAGAAGCTATGCTCATGAGCTGGACTATCGAAACAAATTGGTTCTGGCTCCAATGGTCCGCACTGGTACTTGTAAGCGACGCATCCGACCTGCTCATCAGGGCACAGAGAGCTGAAGATGTACCCAGTGCCGATGGTCAGAGTTCCTCATTGTATACGAATCGACAGGTACTCATCAACGTGTAGCGACTCCTCTCGCTGTACTATGGAGCGGGACTCGTGTGGTCGCCGGAAGTGGTCGACAGGGCGATCATCGGGGCCACAAGGATTGTCGATCGTAAGTCTCACAGGCGGCTGAGTGGCTTATACTTTAGCTGCGACTGGGGTTATCACCTACTCCAAGGGGCAGGGCCCAATTTTCTCCACGCATCCCATGGAGAAACCTTACCGTAGGTCCTTTTGGTCTTCATGATGCTGATAAGGAAGTCATCTTTCAGATCGGATCATCTGACCCTGAGCTAGCCTTAAAAGCGGCTCAGACGGTTGCGCAGGACGTTTCGGGAATGTGAGTCGGTCGAAGCGAGGCGGATCTGACCATAGTGATCTCAATTGCGGTTGTCCCAAACCATTCTCGTGAGTAAAGAGACGAGAGCTTCACTGACCGAAAGAACTCATTCGGGCATGGGCGCCGCGCTTCTCTCCACTCCGGACATCCTGATCAACATACTACGAAATCTACTGAAAAATATTCCCCTCCCTATCTCCTGCAAGATTCGTCTCCTACCCACTCAGCCGTCGACCCTCTTATTGGCATCACGGATTCTGCGTACCGGGATCCGGAATCTTACAGTGCATTGCCGAACTCGTGATATGCGCTCGGGCGAAAGAGCAATGTGGGAGAGATTGGGAGACATTGTCAACTTGGGCAAGCGCCGAGGAGTTTCGGTCATTTGTAATGGCGATGGTGACGGCTGGACGAACTGGGAGAAAATTCGTGGCCAGACCGGTACGTCTCGATTCATCAAAGCCGCTGACGACAGGCGCCGACTCCGTCATGCTTGCTCGAGCTGCTGAGCGAAATCCGTCGATCTTTCTTCCCACAGGGCCCCGGTGCAATCTGACCGAGATTATTCCCAAGCTGCTAAGCATCGCAGACCATATCAACAATCCATGGGGAAACACGAAGTTCCTCCTCACCCAATTCAAACCGTCACCATCACCGATCTCCAACATGACCAAAGATCAAAAGAAGGAGGCTCAGGAAGTAGTAAGCAGAAGCAAGGCGATTGGTGAAATCGCCTCGAAGCTTGGCGTCGAGCTTGGGAACGGGAAGGCGGTTATGGATGAGATTGAGGCCAAGATCGGATCGCGCAACATGACAGTCGAACCAGACATCTTTGAGGAGAGGCGGGAAGCAGAAAGGCTGGGCGAGGTGGTGGAGAAGCCGACCATTGTGGATGCTAAAGCGGATGTGGACGGATGGGAGGTCGGGGTGGGCCAGGCAGAGATTATGCATACATGATTCTTCTCTTCACGACGCTAGCCGAAGTATCCATCTGCGTCTTCGCGTCTCCCAAAACAGTGTCCCACCGTTTTCTGCAGCTTGCACATTACCCGCAACGTCGCTTCTCATCATGTCGATGACAGCCTGTGTCGCTCAGCTCAGCGCGACTAATCAGGCGGGGAGTTACCATGAAATTCTCTGGAAAAACCCCTCCCTCAAGGTGATACTGGATTTCATCGAGAGAGTCTTGTGCCTGTCGTAACCGGGAGACGCCATGCGCAAGAGCAACGGCACGCTACCGTCAGACGCGTCTTACGCGCGGCTCACCTTCGAGGCATCGAGGTCGTCACGGGCTTTGCACCAATCCCGAAACTTCGGGTGCCATCCTCCTCTCGCCTTTGTACCATCTGGATTGATCGGAGCTTTTCGAGCCCACTTATGTCGTAGGTTGAAGCGCTCCCGGGTCAGCTTTGTAGAGGGCCCATGAGGAGGCAATGCCGACAGAAGCTGCTGTCAGCTTTGAGAAACAGGCGTCCAGCTCACCGATTGCATGCCTGCCGCAATTAGATACCAGCTTCGAGTCCATTCTCCTCGCCACGTTCTGCCTAACGGGAGTCCGATTCTTGCAGTCGCAATAGAGTATATCCACCACCATGCCTGTCTTTCTTCGGCAATATTGATGAGATCAAGATCGAACGCAGCGAGGGCGGCTTCCAAGAGACAGTCGAGTCTCATGGCGTGAAGAGCTAACGCAACAGTCGGAAAGCTGGAAGAATAGCGAGAGAATCGCTCGGCCATGGCAGCACGCTCGAGCCACGCAAAGGAGAGAGAGAGGTACTCGCGGTATTGTCGGGCTCGATTGTGCAATGGGGTCGAAAGTGTTCTTGACATGTACTGAGAGTCAGAAGCCGCTGCGACAATACAGCTTACCCCTTCTACGAGATCACGCCAAACAGCCAAGTGCCGCCTTTCTCCCGCATCCTGGACAGTCGCATCTACATCCTCCAATATCGATGTTTGCAGGCCGGTTTGCTTGGCAATCCATAGACCAGCTAGACAGTCGGGATCGCTCACCCCAGGTGTTCTGCTACGCGGAGGAAAAAGTATGGACTCTGATCAGCTATGTCTCTCGGGCTATAATCACCTTATAGATGGACCGAGTGATGGGCGACGCATCCAGGCACCATGCTCGGGACCGAAGGAAGAGCTACCCATTAGCTCGCATCTGAGTGTATTGCTTTACCTCCCACTCTTCAGGATCTCCAGCATCATCGAGACCTTCTGCGAGTATCAGGTCTTCCAAGAGCCTTCGCATTTCAGTCCAAGCTTCGGTTCGGGAAGGCCGCCAAGCAGGGGGCAGTGGCATGGATTGCCGAACGTAAGCTTTCATATGCTCGTCAAATGCCGATTGCGCCGCCAATGGCCGGGGCTCTTCGGTATCGCGCATCGCGTTTGAAATGCGGAGAAGGCGGTGCAGATCGGCCTTCCGCCGAATTGCAGGTTCCGATAATGAATCAAGATACCGGATGAGCCCCTTGTTTCTTCAATATCGTTCTATGCAATCACTCACCGTTCGTAGCTTCAAGCGGTTAGCCAAGTCTTGCGACCAAGGATCTGCTCTTTAGCGGTGCTGAATTTTGGATGACTTGCCAATGTAAATATCGAGCCAACGTAGTGCTTGATCAACAAAATTGACGATCTCGTCCACTGAGTCTGTCAACCGGATCGGTAACCCATAATCGTCCAGACAGCAGTCCTCGCCGTCATTGACATGGTACTTGCTGAACTCTGCATATGCGAGATCGATCGACTTGCTATGAGCCAAGGCGAATGAACGAAGTACCAAAGTCACGAGCTCAGGAGGCGGAGCGTGACTGGATTGCACCGAGGAAGGCTGCATTTGATGTGGGTTCAGGTAATAGAGACTGGTGAAAACGGTCTGGCAAAGTGTAGCACCACGATACCAAGCCATCTCTACCTCAGCTATGGCTTCTCTCAAGGGACTCACCTCTAGAGCCAGCATCTCATCCATCACCCAACACACTTCCTCGGCTGATAGTCGAGCAAGGGGATCAAATAGAAGCTTTGACGATCTGGTCATGCCGGTATCCATCTTTGAATTCATAATCTAGTCGTATCAGGTCTAGATTTTCCCATGAGTGTGAGAGATATGATCACCTGGAGGGAGTTCATGGCATCAAGGAGACTGAGATCTTGAGCTTTGATCAGGCAGCCCGGAGGCAGCTCTATATGTCCGTCAACATCATTGGAAAGCTAATGCCAATTTGATTAACATGCCTGAACAGGATTGCTTGAGCCATGATGTGATGTCCTGCATCTTCCGCCTATGAAGGGGAGACTGCATACACCAGCGCTTTCCTAGCTTAAGGGTCTCACTTTTGGTCACGCGTCTCTGAACACGTGGTTTATAGCCGATCAACACCGCCTCGCCTAACAAGCTTGGTCCTTTATACTTGAATTGCTGTCGCGCCGCTCTGGATACATTCCTCAAACTTCCCTCCAGCATCCTTCATTGAAAAAGTCACTGCATCATAGAGACTTTTACCCACCAGTCCGAACCATGTCTCACGACAACCGTTATTCGGACCCTGATGACCGTGGCCAATACAAGGACCAGTCATACAACTCACAACCGCCAATGCCGCAACATGCTTCCGACAACCCTCACTCATATGGAGCTGATCCGAGCTCTTACAACGAGGAACCCCATTACCCTTCTTACCCCTCCGACCCCTCTGCAGGCAATTATCAGGCGTATGCCAGCAACGAGAAGATGGTCGAGGATGGAGCATACGGGCAGAGTACAGAGAGAGCACAGCCGGGACGATCCGGTCTACGTCAGCCGACGAGGTCATTTGCCGAGATTGGGCCTCCACCGAGGAGTACGGGTATCTTGAGAATGTGGAGGAAGGATGAGCGAGGAAAGCAGTGGTTGAGGGTGGGTCTCGCCTGGAGATATCACGAGCTGATAATCAAGGGGGGTGGCGTTCGGTCATGTCTGCGGATCTGTTGCTGCTGTACGACGATCGCTGTAATCATGGTGGTTAGCATCATCTTGGCGATCCTGCTAGTGAGTCGTTAGCCCTTGGGATCGGACTGACGTCAGTACGTTCATCCTCCCAACGTCGCGCTCAATAGTTTGAATCTCGGCTCTACCCCTGTCAACCTCACTACATCGGGTCTGATGGTCAGCTTCGACCTCGGCATCAGGTGGGCCTCATATGACGAGTCGCGCTGACTATCAGCGTCGCCAATCCCAACTGGTTCAGCGTCAACTTCAAGGAAATCCAGGCCACGGCCAGATATCCGGGAAACAACACCAGCAAATTCGGTGGTGGTACGCTGTACAATGTAGACTTTGCGGGCTATACAGACTCGACTTTCCAATTTCCGTTCACACTGAAGTGAGTCTCATACATAGCAGTCCACCTGACTTCAGCTACACCACCGCGCTTGACCCGAACAAGGTTATCCTGAATGATCTCATCAGTGAGCTCTATTATTGAGGAGCTGCTGACGCCAGGCAAATGCGGTGTGACCGGTGGAACCAAATCGGACATCACCGTGGATTATGACCTCTACCTCAAGCTACAGGTAGGTCCGCCCCCGTATACCGCTGACATCAGGTCCTCGGTATCACCGTGCATCCTACAATCAGTAGCAGTGCCAGTTTCGAATGCCCCGTAAGCGCGGCGGATCTTCAGGTACATATCGAACCGCTTGGCGAGCTTGAATGACCTGACTGATCTTTCTCAGGGAATCCTAGGTAGCGATTTATAACGTGATGCCGTCGATGCACCTTGAATTGTCCGCTTGTCCTGTATTGCCTTGTTATCTTCTCGAGTCAAAGATCATCCGTCCACCCGCACGACGATTCCAGGCACGCTCGTCCGTCGGACCGGCGGTAAGCTTCGGACCGCGGGCCGGTTCCCATTTCCTTCCGGTGCCGAATACCGTCATTTCCCTCTGGATGCAAGGCGATATCTCCTCCTCTTGTAAACGTTCACTTCGCATCGAGTTCCATCTTCTCGTCGTCACAGACCTCGCTTCCAATCGATAGCTCTTTACACCATGCCCACCCCCAATGGTACAGCCAATGGCCATTCTACGACTCGCACTCTTAAGCCTGGCGTTTGGGCACCGATCCCTACCTTCTTCCAAGATAACGAGGACCTTGGTGAGTAGGCCTGACTCTGACAATGTCTGATGGAGCAGATATCGTTACTTTCTAGTCCCACGTCGTTCGCCTCGCCAAAGCTGGCATGCAGCCAGTCGTGTGTGGGTCCATGGGCGAAGCATTCCACCTCAGCCACGATGAGCGCGTCAGCTTGTTCTCAGCTGCGAGGCTGGCGCTGGACGAGGCCGGATTGAACGACACTGTCCTCATCTGTGGAACGTGAGTTCCATCAGTAGCATCCTTGCTGATCCACAGTGGCGGCAACTCCACTCGCGCCACGATCGCCCTTTGCAAGGCTGCCGCTGAAATTGGCGCTGATATCGTCATCGTCATCACTCCGGGCTACTTCGCTGGCGCCATCACGAAGCCCGCTCTCAAGCAATTTTTACTCGACGTCCAGGCTTCCAGTCCGCTTCCCGTCATGCTCTACAATTATCCGGGCGCTGCAGGTGGCATCGATCTCGACTCAGACCTCGTCTCAGACCTCGTAGAAGCTATGGCCAAAGAGGGCTCAAACACCTGCGGTGTCAAGCTCACTTGCGGTGCGGTTGGCAAGCTGATCCGTATCACCGCTGCCACCGCTGTATCCTCGTTCGCCGCCGAATTCCCTCGCAAGTCCTCCACCGCTCCCGATTGGCTCACCCTTGGTGGCTTCGCGGACTTCCTCCTTCCGACCGTCATCGGCTCCCGAGCCGGTGGTGCCATTATGGGTCTCGGCAACATCTACCCCAACGCTCTGGCTCGACTCGTGGAGCTCGCTCTCTCCATCTCAACGTCGAGTAAACCCAATTCCGCCGACTTGGCCAAGGCTCTCCAGCTACAGGATCTCGCTTCCTCTGCCGACGCGTCTTTCTCCCGCGCAGGTGTCTCGGGTACCAAGTGGTTCCTTCGCAAGCACCATGGCTATCCCAACGACAGGGTTAGGCGACCTCTGCTCGAATTTGACGACGTCAGGGGTGCTGCGCTTGAGAAGGAGGAGGGTGTGGCGAAGTTCTGGGAGGTGGAGAAGGCATTGGCAGCGGGGAAGTGAGTCTCAAGGGTATCATCATTTTGTATTACTTTGACATGCAGGTTAGTGTATCTGATCTACAGATTGGTCGCATTGAATTCCGTCCTTCAAGAGATCTGAATAGCTCGGAATCGACCCATTCTATCGCGTAGCCCAGTCCATAATCCCGCCTCTCAGGCGCTTCCCGTTCTGTCCTCGTCCTCGTTCTTCTCCTCATAGCAGCCATAGATTGACTCTGTTGGACCACGATAAACTTGAATCTCGTTTGAGCTGGTTCATCTGGGATAACGGCACAAAGCCTGCGGCGAGAAGATCAGGATCGGGGATGATTGCAGGTGCTGGCTTGCGATTGCTCCCGCGCTGACTCGTCTTATCAATCCCTCTCCTCAGGTGTCTTCTGTCACCCTCTGACGTGTCACCGACCCTCCTCAGGATCCCCGGACATCATTAATCTTCCAACATCTCTTGTGCCGCTGATGCTGACCGGACGCTCGGGTACGGGATTCGGTGAAATCCGAGGAGATTCGAGCGGTCTGTATGCTCCAGGAATAACCGCCGATCTGGAATTCGATGCTGGGAGCGAAGAAGTTGTTGCGACACCGATTACCGAATCTCACAATTCGCTAGAATCCTTTGTCAATGGAGGAGTCCGTTGTCTCCTCCATCTCACTCCTCGACTGGGACTGTCTTCAAAACTGGGATGGTCGCGCTAGCGAGGCCGCCACCGCTGATGGTCGATACCCTTTCCGCCTCTGCTTTTCAGCCCCTCTTCCCTCATCGATATCGACAAACGCTTGGATAACTCGATTTCGACCTCGCCGCAGGACTCGCCGGATGAACCAGGACGCGGCGCAGAGGACGATGAGACCGATGATGATCAGACATGCGACAAGAGTGGTCGGGTTGTATGCGCTGCGGCGTTGCCCTTATCTCGGGTGACGGGGTCGAAGGAGGATGGTCCCGCAAAAGAGACACTGGATCGAGTGCTGGATGCTGTGCTAGGGGAGCTCGAGGCCGATATGGAGGTGGAAGACGTCGGTGAAGGGCTGTTTTCGGATGTTGTGGATAATGCTGGTATGGTCGAGATCGACGACAGTAGTGTTGGCAACTGCAGGAACGCCGGATATTGTAGTCGTGTCAAAACTCCTGCGAATGACTGTGGTGACGAGCATTGAGTGGATTTCAAGATGTGCCCAAGCCGAAGGGCTCGGACGAAGCGACTGGTCGGCTAAGGTGGACATGGTATTACGAAGGTGGCAACGAGCGCAAGCTGATCAGGTCTTCTTGCACTACCTTTGGCAGGTGAGAAAGGAGAGACAACGTCTACTCGTCTTGACATGCAGCTTGTGGGGTGCATATTGACGCGTCAGTTGTGAACACGACTAACCTCGTTGCCTTGGCGTGAATATCAGTGAGCTAGCATGGTCGTATACAGAATTCCTTGAGCCAAGGTCATGATGGCCATGACTGTTAGTACTGATTACAGATTAGTCGGAATGTGAAGGCAGGCTCAGATCCGAGGCAGTCGTTTCATCACTTCGGCGGAACGAGAAGCATCGGGACGCCAATATCCAAAGTCTAGTCGATGCGATACGTAGACGGAAGCGCAGAATGCCCAGAGACCACGGTACGGGAACGGAACGGAAGCAAAGCGCGTTCGACAGCCGGACAGGTAGAGAAGAGGTCACCGGAGACGAGACAAAGCGGGTGGGAAGCGAGGGCGAAGACGGCTCAGATTGATTGTTGGAAGGGTCAGACATTGCTGATTACACGAAGTGGTCGGGTCGAATACGAGCGGAGCGAAGCAAAGGCGATTTAGAACGGGAAAAGGGAATGGATATCGATGAAGCTGGGACGTTGTCGTCACTGTCAGTGCGGATTGCCGGACGAAATCGACTTACATCGTGCTTAGTACTGGCCACCACCGCCGTAGCCGCCTTGACCGCCTAAATATAGCAAGATCAGTTTGTTGCTGCCAATGATCACACCGAAAGCACCGCCATAGCCGCCCTGAGCACCTTGATTGTAACCTCCTCCGCCATCTATCAGTTGACGGGATCGAAACAGCGCGAGGTAAAGCCGGGAGAGTATGCACAGCGCGGGAGAACAGGCACAAGGACACAGGCGGCAAGAGACCCAATCGTGACCGAAAACGGGACGCGATACCAAGACCGTCGCGGAACGTTTTGCAACAAGCACAAGACGGAGGCGAGCGGAGATAATCAGGCGAGACAGTAACGAGTCGGCGATTGGACCAGACACCGCAGCATGGAAGCAAGAGGAGGAAAGTGTGGCTCACCGCCCTGTTCTCCGCTGTAGCCACCGCCACCCGGGCCACCGCCATCTGCTGTCCTGTCAGCGCGAGGTACTTCAGGATGATTAAGACAGACTCACAGCCACCATGACCCCCGCCATAGCCACCCTGGCCGCCACCGCTGTAGCCGCCCTGACCTCCACTGTAGCCGCCTTGACCACCGCCCCCGTAACCGCCTTGTCCGCCGTAGCCACCTCCACCGTAAACACCTTGGCCACCACCACCACTGTTGTAGCCGCCGCCTTGACCACCACCACCGTAGCCACCGCCGCCACCACCGCCGTCTGGCAGAATGTCAGTGAGTGCAGGTTTATCGTCTCTACACGCACAGCCAGAATTGTATCCTCCACCGCCGTATCCACCACCTCCACCTCCAGAAGGCTTCGAGTTGGCCATGTTGACCTGGCCCATCAGCGGAATCTCTTGAAGGTCCGCTCACTCGAACACGACGACCTTCAATGTCTTGGTCGTTCATGGCATTGATCGCCGCGTCAGCCTCGGGCGTTGACGCAAAAGTCTAGCTTTGATCAGGGTTGCAAGTGGACCAGAAAGCGGTACACACGACGAATCCGAAACCCCTTGAGCGACCGGTCTCGCGGTCCTTCATGACGATACACTGCTCGACCCGGGATTCAGCATGACTGAACGACGAGGAACGGAAACACAACTGACGTCGATGACATTGCCGTAGGCAGAGAAAGCCTGTTTGCGTGAAGTACGCGGAGTGCGTTTAGGGAAGCGAGAGTGGAGTGAAGCAGACCAACAAGGGGTGAGCAAGAAAGAAGATAGGCGGGACGCGATCATGAGCACAACGGCACGACACAGGAGACGAGCGAACCTGGTGAAGAGCGCTGTCGTCGGTGTTCCACGAAAGGTTGCCTATTGCGAACATACGAGTCAGACGGAGCACAGAGAAGCACGGACGATTCGAGCAGGGAGAAAGGCAATGTAATGCATCGTTCGAGAATGCTGCTACCTGGGCAAACCCTCGAACGACACCCCGAATCGGGACCTCTCGGAATAGTTGGAATGTTTGTTGATCATACGCACCGACGTAAACTTTTGCTGCGGCCATCTTGTTGAGGTGATCGTTTTCGTTTGCAGGTCGAGTCAAAAGCTTGAAATGAGAAAGGGATCAGAAACTGAAAGTGCGGAAGAGCGGGACGGAAAACTTCCGGGATTTCATGCCCATTCCATTTGTGGCAAGTTCCCGCAAGTTACGTCATCCTCTCCTTTGACCAACTGCTTCGAAGTCTGTCTTTGCTTTGAAGCTCGAACTAGAGCTTGTCGAGTGATGTCCCAAGCGGGTCCTGCCAATATCTCACAAGGAAGTATCCTCGAACTTCGTACAATCACCGCAGAACACGTCGATCGTTTCGCAAAAGAAGGTCGTTCAGCGGTGAAAGGTCAAAGTCGACGAATTGCTCAGCTGGAGAAGGTATGCTTGCCCGTTCACCCGACCTTTGTGAGGGTTTAAACTGACCCCTCGATGTGAGAAGTCCAAGGACCCATTCAACCGTCCTTCACCTGGCTTGATCAAGCGTGTAGCTGCAGAGGCTCGAAATGATGCCAAGCGACGACATTTCCAGGATGAAGGCGGACCGAGTGACGAGCAGAGAAGGGAGATTCTGGGGATCAAGGCGGAGAAGTATGACGCGATGCGAAGGGGGGACTATTCGGCTTTGACGGACAAGGAGCTGGCAGAGTCGGTAGTAGACGTACGGAACCCGTTCTGACAGTATTCACCACCGCTGACGACTGTAGTTTGAGCGCAAATGGGAAGAAGACGGCTGGTCGGACCATTCATCTGATGTAGACGAGTCCGCCTTTCCTCCAAGACCGGCAAAGCATGATAAGGTGGATCTCCTGATCGAGTGTACAACGAACAAGCGCTGAAGAGTTTAGGGAGACGACATTTTCGACGACCTAGCGGAAGTGGAATACATGGATGAGATGGGAAGATCACGGGTCGGTACTCGCAAGGAGGCGAAAGAAGGAGAGGTGGCAAAGAGAAGGACGGCTCCGAAGCCGGAAGGCCCACCGCCAGAATCCTCTTACGCAGAAGTGCTGTAGGTCGTTCGCGTTTACAGGTAGCATTCTGCTGATGACGAGAATATAGGCAATCGAGCGTCATTCGTGAGACGCTCGAATCAGCAACAAATACAATCAACTGACGGTGAACTCAGACGGTGATCAGTCCTTTTTCCCCGTGTATGAGCCAGACCCCGAAACCATCAAGGCGAAGTATCGAGCTGCAGAGGAGGATGCACGCGCACACCACTATGATTCGACGAAAGAAGGTTCATAACTCTAAAACACCTCTGAGCTCAACTGATGCTCTGCTAAGTCCGAGCAAAGGGCGCCGGGCAGTACCAATTCTCTCTGGACGAGGAGCAGCGTGCGGAGCAGATGGCTTCGCTCGACGCTCAACGATCACAAACTGAGCAGGCTCGAGGCGAGGCAGGTAGACGAGGTGGGCTCAGCGCTGCTCAAGAGGCAAAGAAGCGCAAGCTTGACGAGAGGAAGGCTCTGATTGAGGCGAAGCGAGTCAAGCTGCTTGGGGGAACGAAGGAGGTCGAGCGACTGAGAGCGGAGAAGAGGGCTGCTGAAGCAGAGACATTCCTTCGTGGTTTGGAGAATGAGTGGGATAGTGCTCAGAATGGAGCGACGTGAGAGGTTCCCGTGATATACCCTGCATCGCATGATATCCTCAAATCGTATGCATCGAAAGCTCGTGGGTCTTTTGATAATCGATCTTGTCGGAGTTAAGAGACGATCGGAGAAATCTTATGGCCCACTCGGTGTTACAGATTGAGATATTGTGGCACCTAGATTGCATCCTTCGCTGTGATTGAAACGCTTTCGTCTTTAACGAGTCGACATTATTATACACGTTAGTTTGGTCCCCTCTCACTCCTCCCATCACGATCTGCCGAGTGACTCAGAACTGGCTGCCACCAGAGCGATTGTTGATCTCGCTGTTTGCCCATCAGAATGCGTGTCGACCGCTGCGACTTCTCCGGCTACAAAGTCTACCCTTCTCGGGGTAAGACCTACGTTCGTGGCGACTCTAAGGCCAGTAATCGTTCTCCTCAATGTTTAGACCCCCGCTGAAGATTCCTCTTCCAGTCGTTCCGATTCCTCAACTCGAAGAATGAGTCCCTCTTCCTGCAACGCAAGAACCCGCGAAAGATCGCTTGGACCCAGGTCTACAGGAGGTTCGTCCATTTCGTCCATAATCGCAATGGTATCCATACAAAAGCTGACTGAGTGCCGCCGCTTGCTTTCTCTAATTACTCTACTCACTCGCTTCCCCTCTGCTGTTCGCATCGGATTTACAGGATGCACAAGAAGGGTATCACGGAGGAGGTTGCAAAGAAGAGGAGCAGGAAGAACGTGAAGGTTCAGGTGAGTGGCGGGAATTTGGTCTTCGTGGCGGGATTTGAGAGGCTGGGAGGGTATCCTGCACCTGAGGCGCCCGTCCCTCCCAATATTACCTCAATGTGGTGTGGGCTTGAAGTCGAGCCAGCCCAGAGCCAAGTATGCGCTGACAAGTCATCCTTTATAGCGAGGTGTCGTCGGTGCTGATCTTGCTTCCATTCTGGCAAAACGTACTGCCAAACCCGAGGTCCGTGCCGCTGCTCGTCAAGCTGCTATCACGAAGGCGAAGACGGACAAGCGGGAGAAGGAGGCTAGCAAGCAGAAGCCAACAGGCGGTGCGGCCAATGTGCCAAAGGTGTCGAAGCAGAGCATGAAGGGTGGCGCGGGTAAGGGTGGGCGTTGAAGTGCTCCGTGAGCATGAGGAGAGAGTGATAATAAAGGTCGTGATGTAAGACATGCTATGATGGGTCCAAATTACGCCAAAGCGGGGAAGACTGAGTCGATGACTGCATAATATCTCATCCCACTCGTCTCCGCTTCACTGCTGGTGCTCTCTGGTCTCCCTCCCTCGCACCCTTCCCGCCCTTGGGGAATGGCCTGCTCTTCTTCTCTTTGCTCGCGACCTTTTTCCGTTTCTTCTCAATCGCCTTCTTGACTGCGGTCTCGCCCCCTTTCTCTTGCAACGCATCGAATCGTGACTTCAAAAGCAGCTCCCGCTTCTCACCTGGGATGACTTGTCAGTGACAGCTGACGGAGGCGAAACATCGGAACTGACCCTTCTTCATGAACCAAGCGCCCTTGCCGTGCTTCTGCTTCTCCCTCTCCTGTCGCTTCACTCCCGAGAGCGCTGCTCTATCCCTCGCCTCGCGCTCCGTTCGTTCGAGTTTCGTCCTCAGCCGACCGAGCTCGATCTCCAATCGTTCCCGCTCCGCTGTCCGTGCTGGCTTCTCGACCAAAGTGCAGGTCCGCTCAGCCTTAGTCGCAGCAGCGACAGCAATCTTCAGACCCCCAAGCTCGGAGCGAAGCATGTCCGGCAGGAAGTTGTAGGATTTGGTGTGAAGATGTGGGTCTACCTGACCGGCAGAGACGGATGAAAATCGAGGATCACGTCGCTCCTGAAGTATGTGAGGTCAGCTTTGAATCGTTCATTGGTCTGAATACACTGACTGGCCTGAGTACATCGACAACCTTCCTCATTCGGGTGACCTGCTTCTTCGAGCTTATCGCAGTCGGTCTGCAGTCGTTAGCCGAATCTCATTAATTTTATCAAAGACCTGACACATACGCATGCTTGCTTTCTCTACGGATCCGTGCCACCTCCCTCGCTTCCCGTTCCTCTGGCAACTGCAACTCCTCGATGTGTGCCATTAGACCGACTGCTTTGCCCTTGCCCCTTTGCATGTCGGCAAGCTTCGCCTTGATCTGCGCGACCCGCTGATCCTTGTCCTTCGATGGACCAGCTTCGCTATCTGATGCGTGAGAAGATGAGGTGCTGGGCGAGTGATGTCGAAGGCTGCGTTGAGCCTTGAGGAGAGTCGAAAAGGGTAACGCCGTAAGGTCTGGTCGAAGTGATGGTCAGCGATCGCAGCCAGATAGACGCAACAGCAAGCTGTACCATTTTGCAATCGACGCTGCATGGCAAAGTGGCTCGATCAGAGACACGAACGGTCTTGCATGCGAAACACTCACCAATCGCGACATCTCTTGTTGATCATTGGCTACAGCATCTTCCTCTTCGCTCTCCTCTTCACTGTCTCCAGATCCTCCATCCCACTCATCAGGCTGCCATACCCCTATACCTAGTCCATGATTTTCCACAGTCCCGTCATCGTCTTCATCCTCATTCTCGGTCGCACCACTGCTCTCTCCGTCCTCGTGGTCGTCGAGGAAACCAGACGCAAACTCGTCCTCTTCGGAGCCAGTCGCGAGGATGCTATCGTCCGGCGAGGGCGACCGGGGTGCTGAGTCTGACTCCGACGCCTTAGATTTCACGGCCTTGTGCACTGAGGACAGTCTTGCGTCTGTTCGAGCCATGTTGTCCAGGGATACTTTCTCAAGTATGCAGATTTACTTTATGAAGACTTGAGCTGAATTTCATAGTTTCACCGCAGCACACCTTCGCTGTTTTGTCCCCTCGTATAAGATACCTTATTCAGTCCTCCTTTACCTTATTCAGTCCTCCTTTCACCACGCGTACAATCCACCAGATTCCCAACCAACGTCTGTCTCCAGATTCCCATCCCGTGGCGACGATGTCTGTGCCCGTAGCGGGTCCTTCAAACCAACCGCCTACTCCAAATGCTGCTTATTCCTCTCACGGCTCGGAAGTAAAGAGGAGATCGGAAGGAGAAGCAGACTCTGGTCGAAGAACGTGAGTCTTTCATCAAATCTGCTTCATGGGCCCGCGATATCTACTTTTCAAAGCCCCTCAAAAGCAGCTGAATGTTGTTCGCCTTACAGCAAATACCATCGACCTCCCCTTCCACCCCCTCACATCCTTGCTACCCTCGTCCCCGACTCACCTGCATTTGCCGAGCTCAAGAAGATCGAGCAGAAGCTCGACTGGACATTATTGCGGAAGAAGGCGGAAATCAACGATGCGCTGGGCCGTCCAACACGAGTAAATTTGTGGCTCATCGGCTGTATAACATATCAAGCTGACGGAGCCCTGTCAATTAGGTCAAGCGGACTTTGCGAGTTTTTGTCTCAAACACAGCTCATGATCAGGCATGGCAGCTCGAGCATCAGGAAGCTCAAGAAGATGGCGTACCGAAACCTGGACCATCGTCTTCGAACGTTAAATCCGGCTCTCCAACAAAGCCCGCCGCGTCAGCTGTTGCCCAGACATCCGACACCAGTCAATCAGCAGCACCGTCTGGGAACGTCGAAATGGGTGACGTGGCCAGTATTGGAGCACCTGTCACCGAGGTCGTTGTCACCGAGGTCGTAAAGCCCCTCGTACCGAAGGAGATGCAGCTAGGGAAAGAAGTAGACGTAAACACGGGAAAAGGAATTCCTGGTTGGGTTTTGCGGGTAGAAGGGCGCGTACTGGATGTGAGCTGGTCAACGGCGATCATTCCCATCGTGGCTGATCAGATCCTTCAGAGCGGGAACACTCGGCTGGACAAATCCAAGCGGAAATTGTCGAGCTTCCTCCGTTCTGCCGTCATCGAATTCGACAATCGAGAACCCCCTACCTTCCCAGAGGGAAATATCGTCGAGGTAGAGCTCTTCTTGTCGCTCGAAAGACAAATGGCTGAATGAATATCAGTGGCATCCACAAAAATTACAAGCCGCTCTGGACGGCTTCGAAGTCCTTCGCAGAGGTGACGTCAACGTGAATTGCCGCATCGTCCTCCACGTCGCCCACTACCCCGAACGATTTCGCATCATGCCACCTCTGTCCAGTCTCATAGCCATGAAGGAAGGAAGCAGATCAGACGCCATGTCAGCTGTTTGGAAGCTTGTGAAGGTGGCCGGTGCACAGGACAAGGAGGATGGTACCATAATTCGGCCAGTGGGTGGTCTGGAAAAGGTAACCCTCGAAACAAGCTATTGCCCTGACATATCAGATCATGCCGGCCGGTCAGGAGGGTGTCGCCTTCCATCAACTCCCGGAGCTTGTCACCCGTTTCCTGACCCACCCTGATCCCATCGTCATCCCATACACTATAAAGTAGGCGCCATATTGTCGCAATGCAAAGCTAATATTCCCCAGGGTCGATCAGGACTACAGTTTCCACCCCAAGTGCTATGACATCCCGATCGAGATCGAAGATCCGCTGAAGAGCAAGATGGCCAATATTGTCCAGAACTTCGAAGGAGAAGAGGGAAAGGAGATCGTCAAGCTTGAGGATAATGTCGGAGAGCTGGCCTACTTCGCTCGCGATCTGAAGCAGAAGCGGGACTTCCTCGAATCGTTCGCGTAAGTTCGCCCTCCGTGTCTATAAACTTCTGACTGAATGGCCGAAACAGGGCCAATCCACAAGCGTTCATCCACAACTGGCTCGCAGCCCAAGCACGGGATCTTGACCAGATGCTTGGCTATCAGATCGGCACGGCAGGGTCCAATGGTGGTAGTGTCCGAGAGGAAGATCTGCGGAGAAGCGATCTCTTCAACATGCCATGGATCGATGAGGCCATCACCATCCACGAATCATCTCGCATAGAGTCGGAGAGGCGAGCGATGTCGAGCACTCATATGCGGTGAGCGGGTATCGGCTCATTCCACAGCGAGATGCGTCAGATTGTTTGAGCCGTATGCATTGCTGTGTACTGCTTCCCTTGATCTCAGACTTTGAATCTCATTGGGTTCCGTCAGCAACGGTCTCCTCCGATGGATGCGTAAGGCTTACCTTCCGCCTCGTGAAAAGAACGTCTTCAGGATCCATATTTGCGATCTATGCGGTACATCAGCCCCGCTTTCCGCTTGCAAGATGCGACACTACCCACAAAGACATGCCGATGATGATGACGCATTCTAATACCGTAAACCAGAAGATCCGGCTCTGAGTGGAGAGGACGGTCGAGAAATTCCGATGATGTCGTGTATGGAAACTGAGATTGTCCATCAGCCGGACAATCTTCTGGAGGTATTGCAAAGATGGGGGGACCGGCAAGATCCACGACTCGACTCACTACTTTTGCGTCCGGGTGATACTGCTCAACAAGCCACTAATCTTGTACGTGCTCTCCTCCAGTGATGAGGTGTGCTCCTTCAGTGGCTGTTGCTGTGATGAGAGAGTCCGTCGAGGTTCCGACTCGACCATGATGCTGCGAAGTTATAGCTCTCATCAGCACGACACAGCTACCATCTTTCGTCCACAAACTCATAATCCAGTAATTTGTCTGAGATGGATGCTTCGTTCTCGAAGCAAAAGGAGTACTCGCCGATCTAAAAATTGGACATCAGCTTGACGAAGCTTCTTGGAAGACGAACGAGGGCTCACCTTGTTGGCGGTGAAGATAAAGTCGCCCTGCCGTTCATTTGTCCCTTCCAAGAGAACTTTATCGTCCGGATCCATCACCTCGTAATCGATGTCGAAGGATCCTCCAGACTGTACGGCGAAATAGAAGCCTTGGACTCCTCATCAGGTCAAATCCGAATGGGAGAAGACGTCGGACTCACCCACTTTCTCCCCCAGCCCGTCAACATCGGCGTAATAGCATGAACGCTCATTGCCAGCTAGCATCGAAGTGAGAGCTGTTGCACCGACTCGGGTGAAGGAAAGAGTGAGGAGAGCAAGGTGTAGGAAGGATGGAAAAGGACATCGTCGCATTGCTGGAAGGTGAAGAGACCAGATTGGATTCGTGATGAGGAATGGTATGGAGGTTAAAGGAGCAGCTAGGTCCTTGGAAGTGGACGACCAGAAGTCAATCCCACGCGACAGCCGCGTATCATTGAGCTTGTCCGGTCCTCCTCCTAATAATTACGTCTCTCAATCGGCGTATTCCCATTCATCTATCGTACAGCAATCGAACCATGTCTACCGCTTGGGACAATGCCCGCCGACATGCTCGAGCTCTCGAGACTGCACTCGACGGGAAGATCGCCTCATACTCCAAACTCGCCGCATTCATCTCTCGAGGATCATCATCCATGGCTGGGAGTAGCTCGGATCCGGTGGAGCTCGAGGAGGGTATCGGAGGGTACAAGCTTGTGGAAGAGGAGGTGGAAGAGCTGCTCGGGAAGGTCAGCTGAGCAGAGCCTGGCATGATTCATACTCATACAACCTGCCAGCTGGAACAAGCGATTGACGACCTCATGACTCTGATCAACTCCCCTTCCCAGCCACCTTCCTCTTCCATGCAACACGCCGCACAACGGCATCGTGAGAATCGGGACGATTATCGACGGGATTACATACGGACACGGGTAGCTCAAAGCCTTTCCGCTCTGGCGAGATGCTGATTCTTTTCCGCAGAATAACGTGGAGCAAGCGGTGCAACGATCAAATCTCCTCGGCTCGGTCCGCAAGGATATCAAGTGGGCTTCACATGTAGTGGGAGAAAACCCAAGCTGATAGTCGAGCAGTGACTACAAATCCTCTCTTCCCTCTCAAACCAACTCTCTCCTCGCCGACCGGGGACGGATAGACTCGAGTCACCGGATGATGGATGATACCCTCAAGTGTGTCTTCATCGCCCTGTGTGGGCACTGATGCTGATCGCGGCGGTAACAGCCAAGCATATGCCACCCGAGAAGACTTCTCCTCGCAACGAACGATACTCGCCTCGATTGATTCTCGGATGGGTGGGGTACTGAGTCAGATGCCAGGCATCAACTCCCTCATCACCATGATCCGCACACGTCGCCGGCGGGATACAATCATCGTTGGAGTGGTCATCGGCGGTTGCATGCTATTGTTGCTGGGGTACATGTTTGGATTCTGATGCGAGATATGAGGTATGGACAGGACGACAGATGTGAAAGATGCGCCACAGACGATCAATAATCATCTCCTCTTGAGACGACCTCTTTGCACGTTGGCCGCAGAAGGAGGGTGTGTTCCTGATAAAGCATGCAATGTCAGAGCTTGGCGATCAGCAATGTGAGGTTTCACGAATTGCGCAGTCTTGGCTCCGGGTTGAGGGTCGACGAGCGGGGGGTAGTCTGTAACCAGATGCTCCTTGACCAGAGTGTTGAGCTGGAGCGTGAGTCAGCCAGACAACGATGCGATGTCGCATAACTCACCGCAAGCAGGTAGTTCTTCTCGCCAGCGTGGTCAAGATAGCGTCGACAGAATGGCAATGTCCCAAAGGTTTTTTGAATAGATTTCAGGAGCGATCTTGCCGATTGGTGACTGAAGATGACCGTCTCAGATACCTGTAAACATAGTTGTCTGACTTACTGAAGCGAATACCGTTCCGGCAGTTGTTGCGATAGGGCGTAATGCGAGCACGCTCCGTCCTCGACCACCCGTCCCAGTCCCGTACTCCCGAATGTCTCGATGGCGAAGTACTCCCCTTCCTCCATCCTCGTTGTATCGCGTTCCGCGCCGTGCTGCTTAACGATAGGGACCGTCTTGCCACCGTGTATGCAGTATCGGCCGATGGAATGGCCGTTCAGGTTGGTGATGGATTTGACTGCCGGCAGCCATCAGCTTGGTAGGTCATGCGGACAGTCATCAAGGCTCACCTTGATGTGTCTTGCCGCCTACTTCGACTTCGTAGCTCTCCATGACCTCTTGTATTGCATTCCCGATGTCGCACATCCGGACGTCGATACCTGCTTCCTGAGGCTGAGTGAGAGATGTAACCAAAACCTGGGGAGCGACAGCAGCTTCACCCGTACTCCAGTGTTCGTAGCATCTTTCACCGCTTCCAACAGCCGGTCCCATGTTGGCTCGAAGTTCATGGTGAAAGCAGAGTCCACTATCCGCCCATTGACGTGGACACCAAAATCGACCTTCATCACATCACCCTTTTGCAGCACTATAATCCGATCAGCTTTTCCGTATAGACGACAAGGAGAACTGGCCCTTGATATCCCCAGCATTTGGCGTATAATGGGCCGCCACCTCATTCACGCTCAACCCCGTCGGAAAGCCTACACCACTCTCCAAACCACTCTCTTCGACCAGACTCCTCGTCCCGTTCTCGATGAGCTCCGCAATTTCAGTCATTGTCATGCCAGGTTTTATCGTCTTGCGGGCGTATTTGCGAACTTGACGGTGAACCTCGGCCGCACGACGGATGTTTTGGTAGTTGGTAGCTAGGTCCCCTTGGGCTGATCGTTCCCGCTCTCGTGCTTCGGCGGACGTAATGCGAGATGTGGTGCTGCAGGTGGTCAGAAGGATGTCAGGCTTGAAGGAGGGATCTCACTCGTCTTTGTATTCGACTTCTTCTCCGACCGGGTAGACGCCGTCCTTGAACAGCTTGCTTAGCCCAACTCGAGGAGGCTCAGACTGAGATGTCGAAGCTGCCTTCTTCTTCTTCGCTGCCAGGAGAAGCCGCATCGAGCATGACCTGATTGCCAGGTGGAGACTCACGCTTCTTCTTTTTCTTCTTCTTCTTTGCGTCTGCGACAGTATTGTTAGCTGATTTGAGCAGAAACCACATTAGTCGCTCACCCTCTGATGCTACGGTATCGCCTCCTCCGACATCCTCATCCTCGTCGTCATCGCCCTCTTCGCCGTCGACCTCCTCTGCCTCTTTCTCCGGCTTTCCGTTTGCCAGGGTAAGCGTCTCAAGTGGAGGCACGGCTATTGGTGTCATGGTGAATCTGTCACAGTCCGTCGGCCATCATTAAAGTTCTTGGTCCGCGAATTCGAAGCAGGTATGACCTCAGGAAAGTATGTCAAAGAAAGTATGCAAAGTACAAAGAGAAAGGTCGATGTCGCAGGACTGTCAAGTGGACAATTCACTTTCCAAAATAGGTACCTGAGGGGAGGTTCGGATAGGTTGCGTGATAAGATTTGCCCCCAAATCGCCGGCCAATCCTCTGTGCAGCAGATTCACGATTGGGTTGATCCACGCTGAGTCATATGTGGCTAGCATCGCCCACATCATCAATGCCCGTCGTTGTTGATAAGCTGCAGCATGGCAGGTTCGTTGCCATCTGTTTTCGTCATGCAAACAGCTTCCGTGCAACCCTCCTCCCGTCCAGCCCAAGTTCACCAGGAGATTCAGCTCTTCGCTTCATGCTTCCGTTCTCCGAATCCGACAATTTTGGCTTTCCTTTGGTTTCATCAGGTGCCAATTGACGAGGGCGGAGCTCGGCGAGAGGTTTGGGCAGGTTCTTCGGCGCTGTCGGTCTAGGGAGAACGGTGAAGAAGCGATGGTGCAGCGACTGGCTATTAGCGAGCTGCAAATGTTGCGAGCTCACTTTTATGGCAGATAATCGCGCTTTCGGATCATATCTGAGCAGTTCTTTTGCTAGGTCCACACCCTCTTTGCCGATGGACGAGATCATGTTCCACCACGGGTTCTTGGGATATCCCTGCACATCATGGTAGTCAGGCAGCTTGGTGTGACCCTTAAGCCTCGTCAGCGTTCAGTACGTTTCATCTGTCTATTGCGTACCGGCCATTCTTGCTCTGATGGCGAACCCATCGCGTGAAACGTCTTCTTCAGCTGATCCATATCGGTCTCGCCGGCAAGAAAGGGCACGCGGAGAATGAGCTCGACGAAGATTGTGCCGATGGACCACATGTCGACGGCAGATGAGTAATATCGGGAGCCCCAAAGCAGTTCAGGGGGACGATACCACCCGCTTCCCGTCAGCTCAACCTCCACCGGTCAATGAGTGACTCGCCTGGTGATGACCTGGCAAGTCATCTTACTGCCTGCATCTGCAAACTCCCTCGCCAAGCCGAAGTCGGCGATCTTGAGCTCGCCGTTGGCTGCTATGAGCAGATTGTTCGGCTTCAGATCCTGTTGTTCCCGTGAGAACCAGACGTTCTCGAAGCATCTCCCACGTACTCGATGCAATACGCCATTCCGGTGAATGTACTCCAATCCTCTCAGAGACATCGCCATCCAGCTCTTCATATCCGCATTCTGGATGATGAGAGCTTTATCCCGGATGACAGCCTCCAGGTCGGCACCGAGGAACTCGAGAACGAGGTTGATGTTCTGCTTCACGGAGAAAACATCGAGTAGCTAAGGCGTGAATCAGGACATCGCACCCAGGCTCCAAGAAAGAGGAATCTACCGCGATGATGTTGGGATGATGCAGCTCCTGGAGAAACTTGACTTCTCGCAATGCAGTCATGTCAAGACCATCCTTCATCTCGCCGACCTTGATCTTCTTTATGGCGACTGTCCTCCATTATAAGCATTCAGACTGCTTGGCTCACCCTTTCGGCCCGTCACCTTCTCGCTGCCTGAAAGTGGCATTAGCATAGCTCAAACAGGGAATCTTGCTACGAACCTCTATACACATTGGCAAACGTCCCTTCTCCGATCTTGATACCTTTCTCCCCTGATACCCGTACATCAGAGTCGGCAAGCGATGCACCGTGATCTCAGCTCACATCTTTCGGCTCGTCGCTTATTCTCGAGTGCTGCGAGATCCATTGCAACCCGCTACTGGACTTTCGGTTGTTGGTCTTGTCGGGTGAAAGAGGTGGATAGGGTCAAAGCATCGGGGTGCTGAGGACAATCTACCCTGGGCCCATCGACAGAGGTATCGAAGAAGTTGCTGCGAGGCGTCAGGCGCGCAGTATACAGAAGGAGGTGTGAGCATTATGTGATGACAGTAAGGGCGATTTAGGAGGGCGAAATGATGGGCTCGGGCACCAGCTCACCTTATCGCAGTTATTCGTGCTCGGCTCGGATGAGGGCTACGAGGTCACCTTCGCGGCGGCGGCCCTTGTGTTTTCCAAGCCATCATCTCAGACCGGTCGCGGGGCTGTAGACGAATTTGCGAAAGAAGCAAGAGGTCGAAATGTGCAAACCCGAAAAGTGGAGGCAAGGAGTAGGCGAGGAGGCTGAGTGTTTTGCATTGCCTTTGCTTCTGTGCCGTGACAAACAGCTCAGAGGCCGGCATGTCCGCAACGACTTCGAAGCATATTGCCCTGAGCTATAACATCATCCCACCGGCCGACGTGAGCTCCGCAGATGTCAAGATAGGCCCGGATCCTGTCCCTCCCTCCGACCACCGGGTCTTACCACTCCTATATGCTTCTTCGACCTCAGCATACTACAAGTCTGCCTCTTCAACGCTTCGAGAACTCCAGCGACAGCTTAATGAGAGCTTGACGGCGTGGAAGGACGCGATAGGGGACAGAGAGAAGGCGAAGGAGGACCTCGGAAAGGTTGGATATGGCAAGGGACGGGCGACGAGGATGACGGCTGGCGTGGATGCTCAGGTCCCAGCAGTAGCAGACGGACAAGCTGTCAAGATGATTGAGGAGGAGGAGGAGGAGGAGGTCACGCAAGATACCTGAGTGCGTTGTTCTGTTGTGAGCTCAACCTTATACCGCTTGAGCCTTGGTTCCGCGGCTCAGCCTCGCACCACGACTCTCGACTTGTCTATCACTTCGTACCGGAGCCGGCGATGGATCCTCTGCTACTCATCGCTCGCTTGTCACTGCCCTGCGAGGCAATGGTGCGGCTGAGCAGACCTCAAACTTTGCAGGATCCGGGGGCGCAATCATCTCAATCCCAGCTTTCAGCCTGTCACTGTCCAACATCCAGTTTGTCTTGTAGGCAGATAGCTTTCGTCCCATCGTTCGTGCGACATCTCATCTCCTCATACGCTTGTAAATAGATGCGACAGACCGGAGCATGCCAAGATTTGCGCGCCTATCAAGCAGTAGAGTTACCATCTTTTCGTTTAGGCTTGAACCACCTCGTCGCCACCGCGGCCTCTCCCACTGCAGGCAATACTCGTTGTCGTTCACTTTCATCTCTTGTATACGGGGCTTGTCTCAGCCCTAATCAGCTGCAAAATGGGTGCTCTTCTTTCCATACCACTTCTCAGCGGAGGTGTCGGAGCCATTGGCAGCTCGCTGTGTTCCGGTTGCTTCCTTTTCATGGGTATGTGGTTATAGTCGTTTCCCTTAGACTTTGCTGACTTCGGCTTTACAGGAGGTACTGCGGCATCAGCTTTCTGCAAGTCATGCAACTGCAATTCATCAATTGCGACTCGAGTTGGTTTCGGAGTGAGCAAGACGCTCTTTAGCGGGACCTCAACGCTGACCTTTGCGACGCAGCTGATATTCGCCCTATCGTCGATGCTGGCATACCTGTCCCGGACGGACATCGCGATCAAGCAGCTCGAGAAGCTGAGCTGGGACTGGATCAAAATGGACTGTTCGGGCGGGAAATGTTACGGCCTACTCGCGGTGAGTTACTCATCGAGGCTTTCAGCTGTACTGAACAACGAGTAGGTCCACCGGTTCTGCTTCGCACTCGCCCTTTTCCATCTGCTGCTCTCGGCGACCTTGATCGGAGTTCGATCGACGAAGGCCAAGCGAGCAGCCATACAAAACGGGTACGCCTTGGTTCTTTCTTGCTAGTCACGAATGACATTGCTTGTAGCTGGTGGGGTCCGAAACTCCTCCTGTACTTCCTCCTTTGTTTCCTGTCCTTCCTCATCCCCAACGAGTTCTTCATGACCTACGGCTCATATGTCGTACCTATCGGCGCGGTCACTTTCATCCTCATTGGTCTCGTCCTGCTCGTCGACTTCGCTCATTCCTGGTCGGAGACTTGTCTTGACAACTGGGAACGTGCGGAATCAAATCTGTGGCAATTCATCCTCGTCGGCTCCACGTTCGGTATGTTTGCGGCTTCAATTACCCTCACGACGCTCCTCTACGTATTCTTTGCTGGATCCGGATGTGATACAAACACCGCTTTAATCACCGTCAACCTCATTTTGTCAGTAATTATCACGGGTCTTGCGATTTCCCGCCCGGTACAAGACGCCACCCCAAAATCCGGTCTCACGCAAGCGTCAATGGTCGCTGCATACTGTACATACCTTACGGCATCGGCTGTAGCCAACCATTCCGATGACGGTCGATGTAATCCGCTTCGAGCCAGCGGCGGAACCAAGACAACCACTGTCGTGATCGGGGCACTTTTCACCTTCCTTGCCATCGCATACTCAACGAGTCGTGCCGCTACCCAGAGCAAGGCACTTGTCGGCAAAGGTCATCGAGCGGGTGCCGGCGCAATCTCTTTGCCCAATGAAACCAGCGAAGAAGATGGCGAGGTCCGCCTTGTCACCAATCAGCCGAAAGGCCGTCGAGATGAGATGAGGTACCAGGCGATCCTTGCCGCCGTCAATGCTGGCTCACTGCCAGCATCAGTTCTCGACGAACCTGAAGACGACGAGGACATCGAGGCAGCCATCGGTGAGGAAAGAGATGACGAGCGCGGGGGGACGAAATACAATTACTCGTGGTTCCACATCATCTTCGTCATGGCGGCAATGTATATTGCAGGTCTTCTGACCGACTGGTGAGTTGCCCTTCCCGAAAGAACGCAGCAGCTGAATCACCATTAGGGCTATAATTTCCACCTCTCCCATGGCACATCCCACTGAGCCGCTGCCAATCACACCTTCCTTCGCCGTGGAGCCTGATGTATACATCGGTCGATCAGAGACGACGATGTGGATGAGAGTCATCAGCACCTGGCTGTGCTATGGTATCTACTCCTGGAGCTTGTGAGCCTACCACTCATCTGCGGTCATTACTGGGCTGACTTAGCTTTGCGCAGAGTCGCTCCTCTCGTGATGCCCGATCGCTTTGGGGACGTATGATGGCAGATCAGGTGCATGAGGCGTCACTCTTGGCCATCAGGGGTCATGGCATGATGATGTATCTGCTGTTACTTTCTCCTGGCCCGTGAAGTGTCAGGTCACGTGACCGCATAATTTCCGCTGTCCAGTATACACTCAATCCTTATTGAGGCTGGAAGATCAACCATATATCCGTATCTCTTGGCTGCAGGGATGTCCCACGACCTCTTGATCACCATAGACTCGGACGACGAAAGCGACATCCAAGCCGAATCGAACGGACGTTCCCTCCCTCCCGCAAAAGAGGAAGATCTTGACCCAGATTTCGAGTTCGACTTTACGGGTCAGAAGCAACAAGAGGTGGAACTTCGGGGAGGAGACGAGGTGAAAGATGGTAAGAATGGTGCTCAGGTGCGATTTCATACCGTTGTATTCAGTTTTTTGGTCTGATCAGCGATCAGGCCATAAGCGTGGACGATATCATAGCAAGGAGAACGGGACAGCTCGTCGAGGCATACAGGGTGCGGAAACGGAACCGAGTCCCACTTGAGGATGAGGGGTCTTCGGACTCGGAGGTTGACGGAAGCTCTGTCGAGCGAGATTGCGACGCCGAGCTAGAAAGCGAAGACGAGGACGAAGGCAGCGAAGCGGTAGAGCTCGACGTGGGGGAGGGAACCGAGGACGGCGATGATCCGGAACAACAGGAGGAGGAAATTCAGGAGCGCGACGATGGCGAGGGGTCTTTCAATGTCTCCGTTGAGGTGGATATAAGAGGAGACGACCGCTCAGATCATCAGGACACAGCTGCAGAAGTTGCGAGGAAGGACGCTTTCTTTGCCAAAGACCCAACCATCGACCCTACCGTACCATCCTCCTTCTCAGCCATGAATCTTTCCCGACCTTTACTTCGCGCCCTCACCGCCTTATCCTTGACCGTCCCTACACCCATTCAAGCCCGCGCCATTCCATTGGCTCTCCTAGGTCGAGACATCCTCGGCTCAGCTGTCACTGGATCAGGCAAGACAGCGGCTTTCATCGTGCCCATACTGGAGCGACTGTGCTACCGAGATCGAGGCCGGAACGGACAAGCAAGTCGCGTGCTTGTATTGTGTCCGACACGAGAGCTGGCTGTCCAATGCGAAGCTGTTGGCAGAGCTTTGGCAGAGAAGGGAGGCATGGACGTACGCTTTGCCCTCCTGGTCGGTGGGTTATCCCTCAACGCGCAAGCACATACCCTACGTACCCTTCCCGACATCCTCATTGCTACTCCGGGTCGGCTCATCGATCATCTCACCAACACCCCATCTTTCACCCTGTCGGCCCTGGACGTCCTGGTCATCGACGAAGCCGACCGAATGCTCGAAGCAGGGTTTACCGATGAGCTCGAGGAGATCATCAAGGCGTGTCCTCGATCCCGCCAGACCATGCTGTTCTCCGCGACTATGACCGACAGCGTCGATGAGCTTGTCAAGCTCAGTCTCGACAGACCTATCCGCCTTTTCGTTGATCCTAAACGTAACACCGCGTCCGAACTCACGCAGGAATTCGTCCGGATACGCACAGATGCGTCGAGATCACCGAGCTTGCTGGCGTTGTGCAAGCGGACTGTGCGAGAAAGGTGCATCATCTTCTTCAGGAGCAAGGCGCTCGCGCATCAGATGAGGGTGGTTTTCGGACTTTGCGGTCTGAAGGCCGCGGAGCTGCATGGGAACCTCCCGCAAGAGCAGGTGAGTTTGAATAAACCTTCGACGAAGCTGAAGATTAGCGTCTCAACGCTCTGAACGACTTTAAGGCTGGTAGGGTCGATTATCTCCTTGCTACAGACCTGGCGTCGCGCGGTCTCGATATCAAGGGCGTGGAGACGGTCGTCAACTATGACATGCCTGGTCAAATCGCACAGTATACCCACCGCGTGGGCCGCACAGCCAGAGCAGGCCGGAAAGGACGGTAAGCAGATTATATGGCATAAGGAACGGTAAAGCTTACCCGTCTCAGCTCTATTTCTTTGGTCGGGGAAGCAGACCGCAAGATGCTCAAAGCTGCTATCAAGCAATCTTCATCCGACCAGATTCGACATCGAATCATCCCAGGCCCGGCCGTGACAGCCATGTCATCCCAGCTGGACGAGTTGAAGGACGAGATCCAGGAAATACTGAAGGAGGAACGGGAGGAAAAAATGGTGAGTCGATGGAGGAGAACAACACTGATATTCAGCTGCGACAAGCGGACATGGAGTTGAAGAAGGGGGAGAATATGGTCGAGCATGAAGCCGAGATTTTCGCCAGGCCGGCTCGGACATGGTTCCAGAGTGAGAAAGAAAAGCAGGCTGCAAGGAGTGAGTCTGGCGGGTTTCGCACGCCACTATGCGATCAGAGTGAAGAAGGAGCAATTTCGAACAAAGCTGATCCATGAGAGCAGACGTGAGCAAGTCGGCCTACGTTGACAGCTTCCCTGGCGCGAAGCCCGTCGAACTGAAAGAGAAGATCAAGCGGGGGCAATACGACGGTCTCTCTCGGAAGGCAAAGCGGAGAAAGGTGGCCACGGAAGCGGATGATGATGCGGGATCGACTGCAGCGGCAATACGGTCGGCGAAGCGTGGTGCTCGACCCCGCAAAATCACCGAACCGATGACTAAACCAGCTACAGCCCAAAAGGGAGGTAATATCAAGAGGAAGAGGGGGAGTGCTTTCGATGATGAGCGAGGGGGAAAGAAGGGCGGGCATGAGGGGATGAGGTCGAAACCGACGAAGGTGGCTTTGGAGAAGAAGGGGAAGGGATCGAAGGGTGGGAAGGGGAAAGGGCAGAGTTGGGGGAGGAGATGACATTCAGCACCCTCTTGATCATGGGACCAGCTTCGATCTGCATCACAGACGTCGTCCTCTCGCCATGCGTTTGTCCGGGGTATGCATGCTTCAGCGCTCAATCCGCTAAGTCGGAGAAGGCCTAGTCACAGCCCGAGTTTGGCAGCCAACGTTTGAATCTTGCAAAGCAGTCCGGTGATTGACAACAGCAGCATACGTGCATGGCCACTCAGCAAAGTTCCACCTGGTTGACCACGTCTGAGCGGTTTCGAAAGATCCAAAGTGTCTCGGGAGATCCAAAGTGGCTAACTCGAGCAGCTCAGAAGTGCCGGGAGGGGCAAGGGAAATGAGTAATTTTGGGATCAATTGATCGCCCAATTGCTGATCGAGGGCTAAGTACGCGCTCCATCGGCATCCAACGAGACGGGGCTGCAAAGACACGATCCTTGTCACCGCTAAGGAAGAACGAGGGAGAGGCGTTCATGATCGTGGTGCTCAGGATATGCTGGACCTCCAGCTGGATCTGGAAGACCAAGGGTTGTAAAGCCGGGCTGTCCGTGACGGAGCATTGTCGCAATATCCATCCGATATCCTGCACTATCTGATTTGCCTGGTACTATTCAAAACCGACACAGAAATCCTGATTGATGTGGCTTGGACAATCTCAAAAGTCCGTATTTTCTCCCTCCGTTCACAACAATTTCAAAGGCTTGACCAAGTAAGCCCGCCTCAGAAGGCGGATTTCTCCCCAATCATCTTCTCGGACATGCTCCACATCTTCTCCTCGGCGTCCTCCGATTCGTCAAAGAATGGACGTACGAAGGCACATGAGAAAAACGCACCACGCCCTGCGCCCACGCTGCGACCTCTCCGGGGCGACCTGACCTTCCTTCTCGAGATACGCGCCGGGAGCAGCTGGGCGTTTTAGCGGCTTGGCATCGAGAGATGTACTTACTCTGCGGGAGCTCCGGGTCGAATCCGGCGATGAGGTACCTGAGATCGTCAGTTCCACATGTAGCGATGGGTTACTCACGGTTCCGCCGTCTTGGAATGTCCTGAAGTTCTCCATCTTTCGTGAAACATCTTCATTCAAGAAGCCTTCCCATCACTTCGTCCTTCACCCCGCACTCACCCATCGTTACCAACTGCTCCGGCGTAAGATGCCTCGAAAGATGAGTAAACAGTCCTACGACTCATGAGACAAGCGCATTTCACTCCCCAGCGGCACCCAATTCCAGGATGGAGACTAAACACACGTCCCACCTTCCCACCCGACTTTCTCGCGAGTGCTGACGCCAAGAGCACTTTCAGCCTTTCGGTCTCGCCGTACCTCCTGCCGCGATCGAACTCGGCCTTCGTTACTGCAGTTCAGGTCGTCCCATGGGAAGCCTGTTACGCCGGGAGAGTCGTAGGCTGCTCTCAGGGTAGCAGCGCGGATGCTATCAGGTACCCGCGCGGGATGGAGCAGAGCGGATGACGAGAGTTGCATAAGACTGCGGCTAGAATAGTCGAGTTCA
>JAABUH010000921.1_pt1 | contig 37392 bp, 66 predicted proteins | sample 5559121 | NCBI WGS metagenome assembly JAABUH01 (sample SAMN10711871, study PRJNA513364) | rock metagenome | isolation source: Antarctica rocks | place: Antarctica: Victoria Land, Battleship Promontory nord | collected 2015-12-28
TTGACTGAACCGACCTAATAGCCAACGCCGGTCGCAACTTCACGACGTCACTTTTACAACCTTACCCCTGTTGAATCAAGATGAGATTGAAGAGGAAAGACTGGCTTCGAACGACAGTGGAGTGAGACCCTGTTGATGATGAGAGCCCTCATCGAGAACACGTCAGTCTATATCGGCGACATTCGATGGCTACCGTAGGAACATCGCGCAACCTCACTTCTCGCTCATGACTCCGATCATGGAGCTTCTACTGATGGCCCTGTGCACCTGGATACATCACTTGGCATCCCCCTTCCTTCTGCTATGACCTTACTTCCTTCTTCCTTCTCACTTCTTTCCCGTTTTCTTCCTCTCCATCCATCTCTGCATGTCTTCGCGTCTCGGTATGTCTCCGAGAAACACCCATATGCTTATGTCGAACACGAAGCCTGGTATGCCGATCACATCTCTCAAAGGGAGGAGACAGATTGGAAACTGGACCGTCGACCTCTTTGCTGATCACCGATGGGAATTCGAGATCGACGCGGAGCTCGACTGGGATGGCGAAGACCGCGAATGGGATCCGAGGACTACGGGTGGGATGCCGAAGATGACGCAAGGGATGGTGACGACGGAGATCAGCCCGGTCATCGCTTGTGGGACAACAACGACAACGAGGAGGACGTCGGAGAATACAATGTAGACATCGACGGTTATGATGGTGCGAGCGATGAGGAAGATGAGCAGCCGCCACTTAAGAGAAGGAGGACGGATGGTGTCCCGGAGGGAGGGGAAGGGAGAGCATGCATCGATGGCGCACATCTGCCAGATCCGGAGGAGGAAGTGCTAGACGACGTCCTTCTCCAGCGAATGGAAGCAAGATTGCTGTGGAGCTGGGCGAATCCTCAGCAGAGGCGTCAAATGGACAGTGTGAGCCTCACGCATTCGACTTCCTCTGTTTTTGCTGACTTGCGAGTATAGGAGGGTATCTTTCGCTGCCTATATAAGCTTATCTTCGAGATATCAGTGGATCGGCTTAAGGCATGCAGCCCCTGAAGAGGAGGACGGAACCAAGACCGCACGGCTTCCGATACAGTATGATGTTCCTTGTGAGCTGTTCTGCTCGCTGCAAGCAAAGGTAGCACTGTTAGTCCATCAGTGTCCGGACCGGATGCCGATAGCGGCGTCCAGCACATTGTACAAGATCCATCACTCTGTAACCGGGATCCCGAGGGCCATTCGACGGAGTCAGCCACATCATCCGCCGACTGTCCCACCACATGAGCCCAAACAGCCAAAGCACCATCTGCCGAGCTCAACAAGTCACCTGGAAGCCTTGCCGTCCGCCACAAGCTCGTCGCCGACAAGGTCTCGGAGATCATCAACAAGGAAACAACCGACCTTCTGCTCGAGCACTTTTCCGCGACATCTGCTGCACACGATTTGCGGCTGGCGAAAGTGTCCCGGAAGAACGAGAACTGCATCCAGAATATTCGCTTCGCCCATAAATGGGAGATCGAAAGATTGCTGGAGGAGGTACGGGTGCAGCAGGACGCTGACAATCATCAGTACGAGGCAGATCTCGGGGAGGGTCGGGCGGCAATCGAGAAGTGGAAGCTTCAAACGGAAGCTGCGAAAGAAGAATTGCGTCGGACGCAGGAGGGAACATTTGATAAGACTTGAGGTGCAGGGAAAGGCGAGTAAGGAAGACGAAAAGACGAGGGTGGGCGAGGTGGAAGCACTGGTGATGGAGAGGGATCGCCCGGTTTCGAACAGGACCGTACTGTCCGGCTTGACGATCTACAGAGAGTCACACTGGCGAGGAGCGTCAACAAGGAGCTGCTCAAGTTGTTCGAGGGGCGCGATGCGGAACTGCGAGTAGTCAGGCATAAGTTGGAATGAGGCATTACAGAAACGCGTTGAGGGGATCTTCAGAGGACGTGAAGAGCGGTCCAGTCTGTGCCCGTGAATGAACAATCTAACTAGGTGATAGGATGGAGTATGCCGATGTGTATGCAGGTCACGTATGCTGGCTACTTGACGATCTTTCCGCTGGATTGACGCACGATGCCGTGGTTGATGATCCATGGTCGATGATCATTAGGTCAGGCTTCCATAAGATGCACACATCCTCCAGGCACTGTTGGCGAGGTTGAATGATAAGCAGTCTCCGGAGCCAGAGATGAACGAAGTAGAACACCAAGTCTTGGGCGGAGATGCGGTTGTATGAGTTTTAGATCTGACGTGTCAGTAGGGTTCTTCATTGAGGGACTAATGGAGTTGTAATATTTCCAAGTAATGAACACCCAGGCAAATGCGGGGCTGGCACCTCAATTGGCTTCCGCTAGCCCCATCTTCTCGTACACCACTTCGTCTGCTATGTCCTTTACATCCCCATGGTGTGGATCAAGGTACCATCAGTAAGTGTTAAAACTTGATACGCTCGAATATCTTTGGTCGTACCCCGTTGGTCGTAGAATGTGCTCGACATGCTGTATCCGAAGGCTTGATCCCGCGACTGGGCTCAGTTGCAGACGTGCGGAGTCTGATTGTTCGGGTATTCCGGCGTTATTGTATGGTGGCGTAGATCGTGGTTATGACGGGCTGGGGTCAAAACAATCTTCGTCAAAGTGCCGCCGGCCAAGGACCGGTCTTCTGGCCCACCGCCAATGAGCGACTTCAAAGCCGGAGAGTGAGGTCGCGATCGATGTGACATCAGGTACCATCATGTGAGAACAAGCTGAGAGATGCGCGTGTCCGGGACTGTGTATGCATCGAGAACCCTTGTATGCATCGAGAACCCTCTCGAAGAGAGAACAATAAGCCGGCGTACCCAGACATGACGCGAAGAGCCCAAAATTATCTTCTTTGACCGCGTCATTGGCTCCATCCAACCCATTCCCTCACCATCATCTCCCCACATCCCCCCTTCCCACCTAGATCCATGTGCTCGCCCGGACAATGCTCCAGCTTCAACCCGCCCTTCATGTCGAGCTTCTTCAGTCCTATCCAGTCACTGTTGTACAATGGTTGATCGGACATGGGGATGACCCGTGTTTTGTTGTCGGGAGAATACGTCGCAAAGTGGGCCGACTGAGCTGGCGAGACGGTACCTGCGCACCACAATCTTCAGCTACATATCAAACACCGGCATCAATGCGTCAGACTCACGGTCCTCATCAAACATCACCGCCACCAAATTTTCCAATCCCGCCAATCCCCTCCCACCATCCCCCTCCTCATCGCCACCCAGATACTTCCCCTCAGCATTCAGATCCCGCAAGAACGTATTTGTCGCGAGGAACTCGTCCAGCCTTGACGAATCACGGAAGTAGGCCGCTTGGACGAGGTGAGTTTGCGCCCAGCCTCGGTAGATGCCGGATCGAGCGGCTCGTGCTGCTACGAGGCATGTGAGGGTGGGCGGGGTCGGACAGGGGATGAGGGCGGCGATGCCGTAGTGCGGGGAGCCGAACTGGGATGGACCGAAGGCGTTCAGTTAGAAAGCAGACCTGGGAACCCAGGGAACTCACTGTGATGAGATTCCGGATGGGCGGGCCGGAACAATATTGCCCGTAGTATCGTAGGAAGAGACCGCCTTGGGAGAAGCCCACTGCGTCGAACTGTTTTGACGTCCGCGCAACATGAGGAATTTGCAACCAGTGGTCTGATGCAGCCCGAGATGAAGGTACGCACGCCATTTGCTAGCTCTGGCACCGCCGAGATCTGCTCACATCCCATATCGCCTTGCTCCTCCGCATTGCCATACTATAGACGTATCAGCTCTGTAGGTGTACACGCCGGCGGACAAAGAGCTGCGCGCATAGGGTATACATGGGACCTCGGAGCTTTACTCACAAATCCTGCTCTCCGCTCGTCATCGAGACTTCCGTTGATTGGGATTTGCACCGAGTAGATGAATATGCCAGGGTGGATGGATTGGATGTGGTCGATGAAGGATTGGATGCCCTTCGAAAGGGCGGTATCACCTAGGCCATGCCTACATCAGATCAGCTCGAGTTACTGAACGAGGCAGCTTGCAGCCAGCTGGAACATGCAGAGGAGTCGAACGAACCAGATGAGAAGAGGTCGAGGATTGCGTGTCGCCTCGAAGGTCATAGGGAATGCGACTTGTTCCGTGGCCGCAGCTCGATGGTAGGCTATCGCGGTCGTAAGAAAGCTAAGGCTGAGGATGACAGTGAGTAGAAGCGGTAGAGTCCGCATAATGGGATTGAGTTGCAGGGGTAATGCAGGATTAATATAGGCCGGCGAGGATGAGTACTGTCTTCGGACAGCCCGGGGAACTCCAGCTCCCGCCACCGCCACAAGCTGAAAGTCCGGGAAAATTACCGGCCAAGCGGAGTGTACGTTGCAGTGAGTCGAGAAGTGATTTATCCCTCAAACCAGCGTCCCCCGTCTCGGAGCCTCCACAGACGGCTAGGGGCGAATCACTTTCTCTGCGAATTTGCGACAACCCAAGCCGGTCTTCGTCGCACGATCCTTCATGTCCGCCCAAGCAGCAGCAGCCGCCTCGGCACCCGCGGTCTCCCGTTTTCAGGCATTCATGAACCACCCCGCCGGACCAAAGTGCGTCTTTCCCAACGTCCATCATGGCTATCAGCTGATTCACGTCTATCTCTCTTCCTTCCCCTTGCTCTTCTGTGTGATCTTCGACGCACCTCGCAGAACCATCTTCTTTTGGGCACCCATGGCGAAATGGGCCCTCGTCGCCGCAGGAGTCAAGGACCTCTCTCGACCCGCCGACAAGCTCAGTTTTAGTCAGAACGTCGCGCTCGCCGCGACCGGATTCATCTGGGTGAGTAACCGCCGTCGTTGAGGTCATGTCGTCTTTGTCGTCTACGGGGCAGGAGGGGATGACCTTGATGTCTGTCCGGTGGAGCTTAGAGGGAAGCAGTCGTCCCTACCTCTTCGGCTTCTCATCGGTCATTTCCGCTTCATATTCCCCATTCCTCCTGTTCAAGCCTCGAGGTTCCACTTCGATTCTCTCCCGTCTCCGTGCCGTACTCCTGCTCGCGCTAACGCGCTCGCCCCTTAGGTCCGCTACTCCTTCGTCATCACCCCCGTCAATTACTCCCTCGCCGCCGTAAACTTCTTCGTGGGATCCACAGGCGTCGCCCAACTCTATCGGATCTACGACTATCGACAAGGCAGTCCGATGAAGGCGAAGGTGGCTAGTATTGCGTCGGCGAAATAGGGGATTGTCTCGAGGGGATTGACGGAGGGATAATGTGTTGTAGTATATATCGAGCGGATGCACGTTATAGATGTCTTTTCATGCCAGGCTTCCCAGAAATTCATGACGGTGCGTGAGTCTAACTATGTATCCGGAAGATCGCTCTAAAATCTACCACATGCTAGCTGGGCGCATAAGTCTGTTGCATCCGCAAGGTCGCTCATATGTTGATACGCTAGAACGGTCCGCTCCAAGTCGCCTAGAGGACCTCCCACCTCTGCCTGCCCATACTGATCAAACGCACAAACAGCTGCTCCCTTCTCCCGACTCTCGTGAAATGCATCGTTGTCCCTTCGATCCGGTCCCCCGCAATCTGCTGCTCCACCGTCTTGAACCGAATCGTCAGGCCCAGACCCTCGACGTCCGCGCCGGACGCCCAACCGAGTGCCAAGCGCTGCATCGAGACATGTGCCTAGCGGTCCTTGTGTCAGTGACTGCTGCTTTAGACTGGCAGATCATCCGGAAGGAGGCGTACCTTCTTGAGCTCGACGATGTCATCTATGGCAAAGACAAAGCTCTCGTGCTTGCCGGAAAGCGGAACGAAGGCGATGTGCGGTTGAGCGAGACCGTCGGTATGAGGTTCCAGGATGATATGGCCAGAGGTCCCATCCAGCTTCGCAGGGTATGCTGATATTTCATCAGCCCCAGCTTCAGGTCCAAAAGAAGATACTTACATTCGAGACTTCCGTCGTCCTTCGTGTTTCCCCTATAAACCAGCTTATCGATCTTCGTCCCAATCTACTCACCACATCAGTCCATGCCATAAGCCAAAGTTGAGTACCCACCTGCTTCCTGGCCCCATCGACCGCGACATCCCCATGGAATCCTGCCATCTTCTTGCCAGCCTTCTGGAAGACGCTGAGGAAATGTGACTTGGCCTTGTGCTTGGCCACTGCAGTCGCTCCGGTCATCCCGCCATCATCTTTCGCCTCGAGCAGCTCCGCGTCATCCTCGGCGGTGACAGCAGCAGGTGTAGTGTCTTTGATCGCTTCCTGCGCAGTATCAGCGGAGGGTCCTCGATCATCGCAAAAGACAGACCTTCGGCGTTCCCTTGAGCGGAGGCGGCGGTGGTCGGGGGAGAGGTGTGTTCAGCGCCTCAGCCACCCGCAATAGGTGCAACGTCAATTGCTGATCGGTAGGCACACCACTCAGGATCGAGCTATTCTCATCAGTGCCAGCCTCTGGTTTTGGCGGTGAGGACTGACTTTCGCATGTCGAGCAGCTCTTCCCAATTCGGGAACCTCCGCTGGAATTCCTTGGCACCACGAATAAGCAGAGGCTGACCCCACATCCCCGCGCCAAGGAGGAACGTGGCGGACCGAGCGAAGATCCATGGTGGGACAAATGTGAAGAGGAGCATTGGGGGAACAAGGAAGGCGCCCGCTATCTTGTAGCGAGCATATCGGTCGGGATAAGGTGTTGGAGGCGATAGAGCACTGACCTCATCAGCTCGAATCGATTGATGGAAGGCTTAGACTCACTTCGTCATTCGCTCGATCAAGTCTGCAAAAGCTCCGAGCCCATCTTCCGTCGCCTTGGTCATCTTCGAAACCACCTCGTCCCTCTTCCGCTTCGCCTCGCGCTGAGCCAGCTTCTTCTTCTCCTTCTCGTCGAGTGGCTTGTCAGGGACAATCTTCTCTCCCCCGACCACGACGGCGGCGGACTCCAGGCCCTGCTCGCCTTCTTGCGTATGTTCGTTCTTGTCATCGTCGTCGCCATCGTCGGAAGATGCATGAGTCTGTTTCTCGCCAACTTTAGAGTTTCCGGCTTCTTTGCCTTTCTTTCGGCCGTCCTATAGATAGAGTCAGTAACCTGGCATTGCACTCTCGCAGCTGAGGGAAGCTGTAAGAAGCCCAAAGGATAGCTCACGAAGATCAGCCGAGTGGTGTATGCCTGCAAGATGGACGTCGCCTCGAAAGCCTGCTCCTCCGCCTGCTCCGCCTTGCTCCGATGTACCGCCTTACTCGAGGTGTTTCCAAGCAGACTCTCATCGCCCTTCTGGTTCGTCGGGTCTGTCGCGGAGGGTGGGGTGAACGGTGGTGGGGGTATCTAATCATCTCCAGTAAGCACAAGTCTGATCAGATGATGGATTCCGCTTACTGCCGGGAAGAAGTACCTTCTGTACTCTGGGAAACACACGACCGCAACGAAGAAGCTAACCACCCCCGCGACCGCATACCCAAAGATCCAGCAAGTAAAGTACGCAGCGCAGAACGCCCCCGTCCTCCGTCGTTCTTGGGGGGACCAAGACATGAGTCGCCCAACCTCTCGTGCACCGCGGATAGAAGAAGGACCGATGGCGGCGAACGTCCGCTCGAGGTTGGATTTGAGGACCTCGGAGTGGGAAGGGAGGTTTGGTAGTGTCGATGGGCGGAGGTCTGGCTCGGCGGGGGGGAGCTTCGAAGCGGGGTGGAGGACATGGGTGATTTGCTAGTTCCCGTCAGGGGGATCAATGCCGGGTGAGAGAACTGACAAACCGTGTCGAAGCGACGGAGCATGGTGTATAGCCGATCATCTTCCAGTCCAGTAATCACCGTCCCCTCCGGCGCCTCTCCCTTCAATTCCCTCTCCTCCCCCTTGGTCTTCTCGACCTCCCGAGCTACAGTGGCAGGGTGCTCATCTTTCACGGCCTGCCTCTGCTCCTCGGGACTTGCGGCCGGATTAGTGGGGAGTGCTGTCGGTGCAGACTCGGAGGATGGGATATCTGGGTCCATCATCACTGTCGCTGGCTGAGCATTGACGTCCACATAGTGCTCGGCCTGGGATTCTTCTGATGCATAGGCAGGCGGGCCGGAAGCTGCGGATGCCGCAGCAGTCGTACCGGCAGATGTGGAGTGGTGGATGGAGCAGCCATTACTGCCATCGTCTACAGTGGTCGGGGTGGTACGGGTGTTTCCGGTGAGTGTAGCTGTGGAGGGCGCACTTGCAGCATTGGCTTGATGGACTGGAGCGGCGTTTGGACTGGGAACCACCGAGCTCGAGCCTATAGGGTGGCCCAGGTCGTAGGAGGCCATGGTGGATGACAGTCTGTGGAGCTTAATCCAGGAATGAGCAGAGGGCAGAGCCAGAGATAGGGATTATCACGTTTCCCTGAGGTGACGTCATAAAATCGCTCCCTTTGTTTTCTCTGATTCTCGGCAGCGCCATCGGACGTCCGTTTCAGCCTTCTGTCCTGTATTCCTCGTGTGTATGAGCAAATGCACAGCAGGAGATACAGCTGATCTGCCCGACCCTAGATGCACGCCTTAAAGGCATTTACTAAAGGCGGTGATCTCCTTCGGAGCTTCCGCCTTTATAGATCGTGTGAAACAAGTCTAGTCTCGAAAATTGTAAAGGCGCCACATCTCATCCATCAGTTTCCATCGTGATCGCTGAGCTGGAGCCCGCTTCGTCGGCGTGTTCGTGTTCAACCAATGACAATTCCGCACCTACTTCCAATCCTGATCCCCACCACCCAACCGTTCCTTTTCCAACATCTCATCAAACTCCCTCTGCTCCTTCGTCCTCTCACTCTCCGCCGGTGCCGCCGCCCCATCAATAGCCGGATGTTCCCCCGATCGAAGACGATTGACGTTCCTCAACCTCTCCCAAGCTCCTTTCGCCTCGTTCATCCCCCTCTGTCCACTAAACATGTTGACCTCCCCTACCATCGGATCACCCCGCATTCCCTTGACCCGATCTGCTTCGTCTTGCAGCTCCTGGTCGGATGAGTTATCGAATACTGCGGGACCGTTTGTGTGTGCCGGGGGAAAGGCGGTTGGCATGGAGTTGCGGGTGGGCGGAGGGGGTTCGTTGGGATCGCGCTCGAGGAATCGACCGACGTGGTTGAGGGATTGGTCCTGTACTGCTGATCTTGATTCCGCAGCGATCTCGGCGAACATCTGCAGCTTCCTATACAATCTGTGAGCGCATGTAAGCGTTCAGTGGGTGCGACCGACCGCGGAGCATCCTCCATCTTGCTATTCACCTCCATCGCCCCGGCAACCCCTCCGACGGTAAACCCAATGAACGACCCCACCATCCCCATAGTCCCTCCCACGAACAAGCGCATACCCAATCCAAATCGGGGATATCTCCGTCGCATAAAGAAGTAACTCCCCACGCCCAGTAACGACGATCCCACCTATCCCCATCCCCATGAGCTTGCATCGTACCCTTAGAGTGGGACCCACAAAAGCAGCGGTAGATACCAATCGATAGCTAGATTTCAAAAGATCGAGATCCTTTTGCGAAATCTCACCTGTAAAGGGTCAGTGGTGTTGCCAACGGGTGAGGAAGGGCGATCGAACCCGCTTCGATCCGTTTGTTCAAGAGCGCCTTGGTGGCTTGGATCTCGAACGGACTGGCTGGAATACGACCGGATGGACCGTATTCAGACATGGTGTTGCCGTTCAGCGTATCGCTCGACATGATAGTGGTGAGCGGGTTGACCGCTGGAAGGAATCTACCCGGGACCAATCGGCATGGAGGTCGGTATATCTCCGCGAACCTGCTAGTCCCTTTTTGCTATTTTGGCTTATGCCGAAGTGACCTGGATCGCCGGGGTATGGTGGAAAGGGTGAGGGGAAAGAGAAGGGGAGAATTACATAACTGGGATGAAGGATGGAGTGAATAGTCGTAAAGATGATGGGGGCTCAATCTGCTGTTCGTAGGAAGCTTTCTCCCCAATCTTCGGGTAAAAGCTTGTTCTGGACCTCCCCCGAATGCAAGACTCTGCCAGAGGTGGTCATGCAAGACGGGGCGGAACAATACTACATCGACAGCGAAGTCCACTCCTCGACCGCATTAAGCACAAATCTCCTGATCTGCTTCCATCTCAACGCCTGAACCTGTTCTGAACCCTCCTACTCGCCTGCGCTCAGAACATCTCCTTCAGCTTCTGTGCGAACCCCTTCTTCGGCGCCAGTCCATCCTTATTCAGCATGTTCTCATCCATGCCCGTGCCGTGTCCAGTCGACGAGACGAGATTGTCATCGTTGGCGGAGCTGACACCCGCGTTGCCCTCTTGACCCAGGCGGTGCGGAGGCGTCGGATCGGAACCCGTCTTGTTAGTCGTGCTCATCCCTTTCGCCTGGGCGACCGGGTTCTTCTCCAGGTTGCCCTCGCGCCCAGTCAGAGCCGTGTGCCCACCAGGACCGGTGGTGTTGCTCTGGTATCGACCATCAGTGTCGGCGTAGGCGCCGCTCCCGAGGCGATCGCGACCGGTGAAGTCCTTGTCAGAAGTGCCAAGCTAGAAATATAAGCAAGACACCACAGTCGATATTGGATGGCTCACTACGCCCATGACACCGCCCGAAGACTTGCCCTCGGCGCGAGTCGTGCTCTCTTGCATATCCGGGTAGGCGTCTTGCACGGGTCTGAAGAGGTATTAGGGTGGATGGATCGGGCTGTTGGAGCTACTCACGCGTTGCCAGCACGGGGCTTGTCTGTGTCAAAGCGATCCGTCCCAGCCGCACCGCCGGTAATAGGTCCCTGATCGGTAGTTCGCTCGTACATGGCACCGCCCTGGTTAAGCGAGCCAACCCTGTCGGTAACACCACCCCCGGCGCCGCCGGGCGCGTTGTCGCCGTACGTGTCGCGGATAGCGGACTGCAGCGGCCTAAGCGATTGAAACTCGAACAAGAGAAGAAGAGAAGAAACACTGACAGTCTCGCTCGCGCCAATGCCAGTCCCTGTCGCTTCCTGGTGATGGTGATGGTGGTGGTGGTGGCCTTGGTGAACCTCGCCCGCGGGAGCGGGAGGCGGTACACCACCGCCGGTCCCAGTCGAGCCCGGAAGGTGAGCGCCTGTGTCGGCATGGGGATCGCCGCCCTCGGTTTGACGTCCACTTGCACCAGCGGTACCGCCGACGAGGTCGTGTCCTGCGCTCCCGGTCACAGCAGGAGCTCCGCCGCTAGTGTCATGGTGGTGGTCCACCTTACCCCCCCGACCTATACCATCGGATCCCTCGAATCCAGAGGTCGCGGACTGGCCGTGGTCCTTGCCGTAGCCTGGGCCGGGGCCGGTGGCGGTAGAGTGCTCGAAAACCTCGCGGCCGGTCGTGCCAGCCTCTCCGCTGATGGAGGGAATCAGCTGAGAGAGGGAGTGAGTAGAGACGGAAAGCCCACCTGTGAATAGTTGTTGCGCCAGACATATTTGTGATACCAATATGTAAGTTGCTGAAGGTAAAGTGAGAGAGAAGCTGATGATAACGGCGAGATAAGGCGGGAGAAATCAGGGCGGACAGGGTTGCTCCAATACGTCATCGCTGTCGAATGCGCAATTGCACATTTGATTCCGGCTGAAATGATGTGGCAATGTGAGCTGAAACGTAGCGTCAACTGATAATACCGGAAAATATCGCTATTGACTTCTACGAATCCTTTGTTCACACAGTCAGCTTCAAGGCGTTTGGGCTCCAGGGAGACTCTCAGCATACCAGGACTTTGGCGAGTCTCTCGATTCTCGCCCCCACGCTCTTTATTGCCTACTCCGTCACTTCAGCTGTTTCCAGCATGTCGCCTGTCGCCGCCGCGCCGAAGCCAACGACTACACTGGCCCCTTCTCCCTTCGCTCCTGAGCTTCGAGCCCTAGCTACCGCTCCTTCCAACGTCGAGGCAAAAGCCGTTGCGGACTCCATCGCCTTGTCCTTAAAGAAAGCCCCTCGAAACTTAGACGCTATACAAGACGGTGCCATCATCGATGTGGTCCTCGCCTGGTCAAGCTCGACTTCTGGCTTCGAAAGAGAATCTGGCCCGGTCTTAGTCGAGCGGATATGTCGGTCTCTAGGAACAGGAGTTGAGGGGGTCTTCCTTCCCCTGGTTCCGGCCTTATTGACATTGGCGATGGACAGAGGCCAACCGGTCCGGAGCGCAGTGAACACCGTCATGAACTCTTTGATCAAGATCTGCCCGGCGGAGGCGTCGAGGATGGTCTTCGATACCCTGTGTAGGACACTTGATGAAGCGAAGGGATGGCGGACGAAAGTAGCGGCGTTGAAGGCGATGGAGGGGCTGGTCAAGCCTGGTGCTGAGGAGTGGGTCGCTATGGAGCTTGGGAGGATCATTCCTGTCATCGAGCATGCCATGCACGACACCAAGTCCGAGGTGAGTCTTGAAGGATCCAGCTTTGAAGTGTCTCGGTGCGGGGGGTGAAGCGGTCGGGTCGACGTGTGGAGAAGACCCGTTAAGGTGGTCGATCTTCGGTTCTCGCTGACTTTGCCAGGTCTCTTCTGCCGCCATCAAAGCCGCGACCACCCTTTGCGGAACTCTTCCTAATCCCGATGTACTTCAGCACATCTCCCTCCTCGTATCCGCCATGGCCTCCCCGGCAGCCGTCCCTGGTACCATCAAGGGTCTTTCCTCCACGACCTTTGTTGCCGAAGTCAACGCCCCGACTCTCGCAGTCCTCGTCCCCCTTCTGACCCGTGCACTGAAAGAGCGTTCAACCGACACGCAACGAATGACGTGCATCGTTATCGGCAATCTCGTCAAGCTCGTACGGGATCCAATGGTCGCGGCTCGATACCTGAGTGGACTAGTCGGTGGAGTACAGCAGCTTGCGGACGGAGCCGCATTCCCTGAGATCCGGGCTTTCGCCCAGACCGCTCTGGACATCCTCTTCGCTGCAGGCGCTTCGGCGACTGCCACTCCTCTTCCGCCCCGAGACATTCTCATGTCTGTCACCGAGGCTCTTACCATCATGGCGCCTCATCTCGATATTCCCGGCTTCCCCTCTCGCCCATCTCTCCCTCTTTCCGCCTCTTTGCCATCTTCACCAGTTCTAGCTCACGCCATCGAATATCAAGCCAATGTGGTTGCCGATATCGTCGACTTGCGCCGCTGGGACGCTACCAATTGGGAGACAAAGGCCCTCGGATCGTTCATGAAGCTCTTGATGGGTGCGGAAGCTGGGATGAATGCGACTGAGGCTATTCGCAAATCTTTCATGGACATCGACCACCGAAAATTTGCGCCTCCCACCGAGGATGACGGTTCTGAGGGACCACTTCTTTGCGACATCCAGTTCTCCCTTGCGTACGGCGGCTTGCTTCTGCTCAATCATACCAACCTGAAGTTACGAAGAGGACGGCGATATGGTATATGTGCCGCTAACGGTGCAGGCAAGAGCACCTTGATGAAGGCGATCCGTGACGGCAAGGTAGGTTCATGGGAATCCACCCGCAGCGCTGACGTCTTCAGGTCGAGGGATTTCCACCGCAGGACGAGCTCCGCTGCATCATGGTCGAACACGCCCTACAAGGCGAGGACACCTCAATCTCCATCCTTGACTTCATTTCCGCCGACACGCAGCTCACCGGCAAGAAGCGGAAAGACATATCAGCCATGCTCCTGTCGGTCGGCTTCTCCGAAGAGAAGCAGAATGACCCTGTTGCCTCGCTCTCCGGAGGATGGAAAATGAAGCTGGAATTGGCTCGGGCAATGTTGATCGGTGCTGACATCCTGCTACTTGACGAGCCGACCAATCATCTGGATATCTCGACCGTCGCTTGGCTCGAGCAATACCTCTGCAGTCTCTCCGACGTGACTTGCATGATCGTCTCGCACGACTCGGGCTTCTTAGACAATGTCTGCACGGACATCATCCATTACGAGGAGAAGAAGCTGGCGTACTACCCGGGTAATCTGTCAAAGTTCGTCGAGAAAGTCCCGGCGGCAAAGTCATACTACACTCTCGCTGCGACGTCTATCAGGTGAGCCATGCTCGCGTCAAGGGGAGAATATGCTGACTCGTTCCAGATTCTCCTTCCCGCCACCCGGCTCACTCATAGGCGTCCGCTCGAACACCCGTGCGATCATGAAGCTCGCCGGCTGCACCTTTACCTATCCCGGTGCCTCCAAGCCCTCACTCAAGAACGTCTCCTGCTCTCTCTCCCTCTCGTCCCGCGTCGGTATTGTCGGTCCTAATGGTGCTGGCAAGTCGACCCTGATCAAGCTCTTGACCGGCGAGACGGTTCCACAAGAAGGCACCGTCACTAAGCATCCCGCATTGCGTGTAGGATATGTCGCTCAGCACGCTTTCCACCACATCAACCAGCATCTCACAAAGACCGCTGTCCAGTATATCCAATGGCGATATCAGGATGGCCACGACCGGGAGATGATGGAGAAGGCGACCCGTGTGTTGACTGATGAGGACAAGGAGATGATGGACCGGCCTATCGAGGGGAGAAACGGCGAATTGCGGAAGATCGAGTATATTCTCGGTCGACAAAAGCTGAAGAAAGGGTTCCAGTATGAGGTCAAGTTCAAGGGCATGGACCATCGATTCAACATATGGATACCCCGAGGAACCCTCATCGAGAAAGGCTTTACCAAGCTTCTCGGACAATTCGACGATATGGAATCGTCTCGAGAGGGCGCTGGGATGCGGGATACCTCGGCTATCGCTGTGCGACAGATGCTCGAGGCTGTCGGTCTCGATGGGGACATTGCGCAGTATAACGAGATGCAGGGCTTGTCGGGAGGACAAAAGGTCAAGGTCGTCATCGCTGCGTCCATGTTCAATCGGTAAATCGGCTCACATTCCCAATGGATTGCGCTTACGGTTGCAGACCGCAATGTCTCTTCCTTGACGAGCCGACCAACTTCTTGGACCGAGAAGCATTAGGCGGCCTCGCAGTAGCGATCAAAGAATGGGGCGGGGCAGTCTGCATCATCTCGCACTCTACCGAATTCGTTTCCGCCCTTTGCCCTGAGCTCTGGCATGTCGACCTGGGGGAACTCACTCATCGCGGCAAGGTCGCACTGGTGGAGGACGCTTTTGATGATCCGTCCCGACCTAGCTCGCGGTCTACGTCGAAGGCTGGTACACCACGAACGGGGACACCGGGACTTGCTAGCGGGGTTACGAGTGCCTCTACGAGCGCAGCGAACTCTGGTGCGGAGGATGCCGGCGACCATCTTGCCAAACTCGCCTTGAAGCCGAAGAAGAAGAAGAAGGTGAGTGTGGCGGTTCTGTTCTCGTTGGACATAAGTGCTGATGAAGAACAGATGACGAGGAACGAGCTGAAGGCGCAGGAAGAGCGAAGGCGGCTGCGCAAGCTCAACTGGCTCACATACGGAGGTTAGTCGAACCGCTTCCTTGTGATGGTAGTTGTGCTGATATGTCATTATCAGGCGAGCGAGAACCAGATACCGACGATGACTAGACCGATCACCCTTATGACTTAGACACTGCATTTCCCCTTGTATCATGATCTACCGCATTTTTGGCATTGACTGTTCCCACAATCCCTAGATGGTGTCCTCATTTAATCATCTCGCATGCAGCTTGCTGCAAACCCAACCGCGAGCGAGACTGGAACACGGAGTTGACTCGATCTCCGCACAAGTAGTATGCCTCCACGGGTTCTGCCCCGATTGTCCTACATAGCTTTGACAATCTCTCACTCCTTAATCGCGCCTCCTCCCCTTCACCATGTCAATTTTCAACTCCCTAGGCCAGAACGCCTCCCGAATCATCAGTCCGTCGTCCCTGTTCGAAGTCTATGTCTCCCGCTAATCACCCGATTCAGTCGGGACGGCGGTAGGCGCATCCCTAGTCCAAGCATCCCTCTACGACGTTCCCGGCGGCTATCGCGCTGTCCTGTTCGATCGGTTTTCGGGTGTTAAGCCTCTCGTGCGTCCTGATGTAGGCCTGGGTAGAGATCGCTGATGTGATCAGGCGAGTGGGGAAGGCACACACTTCTTGATACCTTGGCTGCAGAAGGCGATATTGTACGATGTGCGGATTAAGCCGAGGGTGAGTCCCGATGTTATCGCAGGAGCCATTTCTTATGGTTGCGATCAGAATATCTCGACGACCACCGGATCGAAGGGTCAGTCGTTATTTTCGGAATGGAGGAGCAGCTGCTGATGGATCGCCCTCAGATATGCAGATGGTCTCCCTCACTCTGAGAGTCATGTCCCGGCCAGACATGAATGTCTTACCCAAGATCTACCAGAACCTTGGGCTTGAGTGAGTGACGTTCTTCCGCGGGATCAGCTGTCCAGCTCTATTGCGTGAGTAGCGTCACTGATGCAGGTATGTTACAGCTATGATGAGAGGGTGCTGCCGTCGATCGGGAATGAGGTTTTGAAGGCTACTGTGGCCCAATTCGATGGTCAGTCATAGTGATCTTCCGTTCGTTATCAGCAATGCTGATGCTAGGTTCAGCGTCGGAGTTGATCACAAATCGAGAGATTGTACACCCCATCGCCAGACCAAGGGGCTGCTGTTGACTTGCAATCTAGGTGTCAGCAAGAATCAGGGATGACTTGCTGAATCGGGCTAAGGAGTTCAATATCATGCTTGAGGATGTGTCCATCGTACGCCCTCTCTTCCACTATTAGAGTATGAACTGACTCTCACCCACCTTAGACCCACATGACGTATGTCTTCCTTAGTGATCTTCCGTCAGACTGCTAAGAGTATCAGTTTCGGCAAGGAGTTCACAACCGCCGTCGAACAGAAACAGATCGCTCAGCAAGATGCCGAACGAGCCAAGTTCGTTGTCGAGAAGGCTGAACAGGAACGACAGGCCGCGGTCATCCGTGCCGAGGGAGAGGCTGAAGCGGCAAATACCATTTCGGCAGCAATCAATAAGGCGGGCGATGCCTTTGTGCAGTTCAGGAAGATCGAGGCTAGTAGGGAGATTGGTGAGCTCCACCTCTCGTCAAGCACATCGGTCGTGACTGCGTCCGACCGAGAGCATGGAAGAAGTCGAGCTGATCACTCGGTGGTAGCTACGTCGCTGTCGCAATCCCGAAACGTCAGCTACGTTCCCGCAGGATCCGGGAACCTACTTCTCCAAGTCCCTCCTCAGCAATGATGATCCTGGCACGGGTTTCAAAGTGGCACTTGAAAGTTCGGAAGACTCATGTCGGGATATTTACCCATGTGTATGCACTACATCATTCCTCGCACCCTACTGGGAGTATGAGCACACTGACGCACTACTCACGCATACAGATGATCCGCATTCCCGTGTATACGAGCAAATCTGGTAGTGTGTGGCCGTACGCAAAGTCAACGGGCCAAGTGGCGAATTCCGGACCAGATTTGTTTCCGGGCTGATCACCTCTCCGCGCCAGTCCTGTCTCTCACCGGTGACTAATCTACGATGTCTCTCCCCGGTCACTTATCTACGAGCCTCTCTTCCAGGTCCCTCCAAGTCCCGTGACCAGTGGTGTTGACCTCAGCACCCATATTCCCGGTTTCACCGCCTCAATCAATCGGGGCCTTGCCCTTTCCAAGCCAGCGACCAGTCCATCAGTCGAGTTCCGAATGCCTTGACGGTCGACACCCGAATGCCGCGATCGTATATGTTCGGAAGACAATGCTGGGGCCGAAGTCTTCCCTCACCGCATCTTCTTGCGGATTCCTAGCGTTATAAGGAACTCTAGACCTTTGAAATGTCTTGCGACTCAGCATCCTTCACAAGAGCGTACTCCCTGTCGTCCTTCTTCCGGGCCGGGTCAAGACCGCCGATCCTAACATCGTGGAAGCTACTCACAGGTGCGCTACCGAAGACCTCGCCCGTGTGGTGCTCCAAGCCTTCGTCCCAGACCCGGCCGTGCTCCCAGCAGCAGCTCGTCGCGCCACCGCCGCCGCCGCGCTGAGCGTACGGCACTCACAGCAATCACTCGTGCTGCAGCGCTTCACCCTCCCGTACGTCTGTTCCCACTTCTGGTTTCCAGCCTTCTCTCCACACAGCTGACAGCATGCAGCCGTGTCTCCCTGTCGCCGCCCAGATCCCCGCGTGTCCGCCGCCGCCGCCTTCCTCGTCGCTTCCTGCAGCGAAGCGCCACCGTACCGCGCTTCCCACGCCGTCGTCCTCGGGATCGTCGTCTACCGCCGTCTTCCCAGGTCTGTCTCACGGTCCAGATCTCCCCGGTCCATCAACCCAGTACGTCGGGATGTCTGCCTACTACTGAGACGCTTGCTGACACAAAGCTCACAGTGAGCAGCCGCAGCATGTCGTCAATGCCCCATGCCCACTCTACAATCTCCTCGTCTTGGACCCGTGGCTCGACTCTCACGTCTACGCACCAGGCCAGCACCATGACTGTCGAGTCTCGAGGTTCTTCAGGCTCGCAACCGAGAGGAACAACGTCGTCGGGACACTTGACCCGAGGCTGATCTCGGAGAAAAACAGGTGAGGTATCGGTTTTGGTGAGTAGATCTTCGCGACAGACAGGAAACTCTAGCTTATACGTCGAGTTCTGGATGAAGCATCGTCTCGATATGGGAACTTTGAGACATTGACTCGGTTCGGGAGTGTTTGTTTGCTTGAATATGCATGCTCGTACTTTGTATCATACCTCTATCCACTGTCTTGGTCTTGTGCTATTCTGCTGGACGGCAGGCGTACACAGAAGCGCTTGATAACATGAATATGCATTCTTCATCACTTGTCATCACTCCTCTATCCACATTGCAATTGACCCTCCGACCCATCACTCCTCCTTAGCCGCAGGCACCTCCAACTTGTCCTGCAAAGCCTCCTGCTTGATTTCAGGCGCCGCGTCGATGTCTTTACTTTCAGTGGCCTCGGTGCTGGCGGTCTCGGTAGCGGTAGCGGGCGTATCTGTCTTGGTCTCGTGCTCATCGGCGGGCGCATGGGTGGATGGAGCTTCGGTGTTGTCCCTGATCGAGCACTATCAGGACTGGTCAAGGCCATGAGGAGAGTGACATACCCCAATACCTTCTCCTCTTGCGGTTCCTCCTTCTCAGCAGCATCATCTGTCTCCTGAATCTCCATCAATACCCTAATACGCAGAACGGAGATGCGAAAGGAGCACCTACATTGACGGGCACAGGCTCAGCTCCCGCCGACCCGTCAGCCTCGGTCGCCCCGCCTAGCTTCGCGTTGGCGGTCTGAGCATCCGCGAAAGCGGTTTTGAACAGATTTGCATCTGCTCACATAAGCAACCCATCACTGTCCCTTGTCACGTCGATGACTCACTTTCCGAGTTCCCGAACCTGATTGCGAGTGTCTCCGCGGACGGCTCACCATCGGCATAATCGGCGTGTACATTCCACACCCAGGAGCGATCCGAGCCGACATTGGGGGACAGCTTCATCTCGGTGGTGACTACGATCACCTCAGTACTCGCCTGAGCCAAATCGTAGATGACATTGGCAATAAGGGGTCGTGGAACTCACTCAGGTGATTGGCGCAGACCTTCAACGTCTTATCCCTCCTCATCACCAGCCGGATCTTCTTGTTCTTCTTATGTGCGAGCAGGCGCACGTCGCCCGTCCCGCGCTCCTTCCATTCCAGCTCCGACTTTATGAAGCGGAACAGTTTCGCTCGCCTTGATGACGATCAGTTGATCCAAGCTTGCAGGCGGAACAAAACGTACATCTTGAAGAGGACATCCTCATCCTCCTCGTGAGTCTTCGCCTCGACCTGCTGGGTGAGCTTGATGACGGGCTCGAATTGGGGGTCATGGCCTTCCTCCTGCGCCTCCTGTGTGGTGGTACGGCATTCGAAAGACGAAGGAGCAAGGTAGGAGAAGATAGCGAGGGCATATAGTCAGCGTCCTTGAAAGGGCAACTCGATGTCCAATATCTGGAGTCAGAGAGACCTTGGCCGAAGAAGTTGACTGAGGAGCTGTTGACTGACCGGGTTCACTGCTTCGGATGCTTCGGCCATGTTTGATGATTCTGTTGAGAGTCTCAAGTCAGCTCCGGCGATAGAGCCTGGGACGACGTCCGGGGCTTGGGTGTTTTGACTGACTGAGCGTGGTGTAAGAAGTCGCCAACAGATTCGTCTCAGAATTTGGTCTGACGGAGAAGCGTCTGGAAAATGCTGATGCGAACACGCGTGGATGGGCGTCATGCTCCACCGAACTGTTGCAGGCCTATCTTGATATCGGTGATGCCTAGAGAAGATAGAACCTCGTGCACGTTACTGCTGAACCGCCCCTTCCTTTCATGTACCGCTTTCGATCCTACCGCAGTCTCTCTCACATCTCCTCAAAACCCAGGTGAAAGTCCTCACCTGGCCTGCGCTGGCGTATTCCTCGGACTGTCTGACCCTCCAGCAACCGACTCCGCTTCTCGATGATCCTTCGACCATCCCTTTCTTCCTTCCTCCTCCCCGTTCTCCTCTCCTTCAGCCACCTGACCTTCGCTCACCGCATAGAGATCGATCCAGGAGGGAAAGAATGCTTCTTCGAGAATCTACAACCCCAAGATCGGGTAGGTCCCTGCGATCCCCTTGTTTCTCCTTTCTCAGCTGACTCCGAGGCGAGATGACGGTGACGTACGAAGTAGGAGAAAGCTCAGGCGGAGGCCATCTCGATGTCGACTTTTACGTATGTCATTCTAGTGAACGTTCCATTGCGGAGCTGATCAAGGCGGATCGAAAAAGGTGACAGAACCGCGCGGCGAGGTGATCTATACGAACTTCAAGGAACCTCAGGGGACTTTCTCGTTGGCGGCGGACCGGAGTGGACGGTATACGTACTGTTTCAGCAATGAGATGAGCTCGTATTCGCGGAAAGTGCTGAGGTACGTTGCATCCTTCCGTGCTTCCGCGATCCGCTTCTACCTCGTTTGTCCCTCTTCTGGTTCCCCCTTGTCTCTGTTCGACTAAAGGTAGAAAGCTCGCTGATCTGTGTAGCTTCAACGTCCACGGCGTCCTCTTCGTCGGCGACGACGAGCATATCGCACCTGTCGAACAAGAGATCCGGGATCTGAGCTCGGGATTGCAGATGGTCAAGGACGAGCAAGCGTATCTTGTGGTGAGGGAGAGGGTGCACCGAAATAGTACGTATCAATGCCTTCATCAACAAGGAGTAATCTGACGGTATATCTTCCCTCCCAGCTGCCGAATCCACGGTGAGTCTGGCTGCGGAAAGGTGCGGATCTCGCTGACCATGCTTGTCGTCCAGAACTCCCGAGTCAAGTGGTGGGCCATCGTCCAGACCGTCATTCTATTCTCGCTCTGCGCATGGAATGTGCATTACCTCAAGAGCTGGTTTGAGGTCAAGCGGGTGCTCTAGATAAGGATGATCAGGCAATGCATCGCAATTAAGGGAATGATCAAGCGACTCTTGTTGCGGGGATCTACCGGAACGTATCCCCTGCTCTATTACTCAGATCTCCACGCAGCAAACCATACCGCACCTCCACGCCTTCCACGTGGTACTCCATCTCGAGACTCCACTTGACGCCGGTGCCGAGCTCGGCGTGGAGGTACCGCGCATGGGAGGTACCGGATCTGGTGCCTGAATCCAGGTCACGGAAATGTCCATCTCCCGAAATCAGAGGGACATAAAGGCCTCCCAGCGCTAATCTTCCTGTCATCTGCATCAGCCAACCGCACTCGACCTCACCAAACACTTCCTCAAGCGATCACTATGTCATCTCCCCAAATCACCCTCGCCGGCAAGCAGGTCGGCCAGATGGGGTGACTCGCTGTTCCTCTCTCGAGACGACAGTAGCTGACATGAACAGCTACGGCCTCATGCAGCTCACTTGGTCCGGCAAGATCCCATCCGAGGAGCAATCCCTCTCCGCAATGAAGTGAGTCATCTTCACACCTGCTGATACAGCCTGTTGACAATCTGCCAGAGCCGCTGCGGATGCCGGCGCGACCGCCTGGTCTACCGCGAGCTTCTACGGCAATGAAGCCCCTCGACTCGACAACATCCACCTGATCGCCAAGTTCTTCAAGAAGGTTCGTCCGCCCTTTCCTTTATCGAGCCTAGCGAATTGACGAGTATGTCAGTACCCCGAGTACAAGGACAAGATCGTGCTTGTCGTCAAAGGTGGTAGTGACGAGAAGATCCGTCCCGTTGCCGAGTGTGTCTTGTCTCATCGTCTAGAGTGCTCGCTAATCCCGCTCAGTATCGATTTCGCCCGACAGGATCTGAAGAAGGTCAAGGAGATCCTTGGAGATAAGGAGATCGACGTGTTTAGCTATGCTCGACTCCCATCTGGGATCTCGAAAGAACAGGTGTTTAAGAACCTCGCGACGCTGAAGAAGGAGGGGTTGTTCAGGGAGGCGGGGGCGAGCGAGCTGTCCGCGTCAACTCTCGAGATCATGCACAAGGTCCGCCTCACTCCACCCCTCCTGTCCCATTTTGATACTGATGGCCCAGCAGATCATTCCTGTGGGTGTCGTCGAGATTGAAGTCTCGCTTTGGTCATTTGAGCAAGAGATACAAGACGTCATCGCTTGGTCCAAGAAGAACAAAGTCCCCGTGTTCTGCTACTCCCCCCTCGGACGAGGCTTCATCTCGCGAACCTACTCCAAACCCGAGGACATCCCGGATGGGGATTTCAAGAAGTACCTCCCCCGGTTTCAGGGAGAGGCGTTCTATGAGAACCTCAAGCTTGTGGATGCGCTCGATGGCTTGGCAAAGGAGAAGGGGATGAAGACGACGCAGTTGGCTCTCGCTTGGATCACCAGTCTCAGCCCCTACGTGAGTCGTTTTTCACCTAGTGAGAAAATAAGGAAGAGCTGATGTACTCCGGCAGAACATCCCAATTCCCGGCTCGTCGAATCCTGAGAGAGTGCGAGAGAATACCGAGAGCGCGAAGATCAAGCTTAGCGAGCACGACCTTGATGGGATCAATAAGATCCTCTCGACCTTCGAGCTCAAGGGCGGGCGATACATGGATGCGATGAGCGGGATGCAAGTGAGTTATGCCGTGACTAGCGCAGGGGCGAGCTGAATGGGTGCGGTGCCCAGATGAAATGAGCTGGTTCGCTAAACACAGGGAGGCTGGTGGCTGAGCATAGTGCCGTGGAGAGATGCCAGGGGAGTTAGTGCCGTGGAGAGATGCCAGGGGAGTTTTGATCGTCATCTATGCGACAGCCTGAGCAATGCACCGCGTGATCAGACAGCCTCACCTGCCTACAGAAACTCTGCTTTACGGAAGAGGCACCCTTCATGGCCAGACGCCGAGTTTCGTGAGCCCGGTGACATATTCCGCGCACAAGGCCGAGGTCATGTTTCAAATGTGCGTGTCATGCCCGTGGACATGAGCCCGGTGCTGTTTCTGGGTCGAAATTCGATCTCACCCCGTACAAATACGCATGAAAAGGGGATCCTATTGAGGGCAAGGCGAACTGCTTCACCAGGTCGCCTTACACGTCGCCCACCGTTTCCTACAAGCCGACTACACGGTCCGAGATACCGTCCGATCCTCCGAACAGGGTGACCGAGTCCTCTCGCTAACCCCATTCAAGCCGTATACCGACAAAGGGTGACTGAGCTATATCGTGGTTGCCGATGTCATCAGTGATTACACCGAGACTGTGAAAGGCGTGGATGTCATCTGTAATCTTGATTCGTCCGTGGATATGTGGGCTTGAGTTCATCTAGGGCTTCAGAGGGTTCTGATGGATGTGCACAGGTCAAGCGAGCAACCTTGGGCAGTAATGAAGGTTCCGGCGGTCAAGGGGACTGAGGCAGTGCTGAGGGCAGCTGCGAAGACGCCGAGTGTGTCCACGCTCCTGGCTTTTGCTCATCGCGGAGCTTAGACACATCAGGTATCAAGCAAGTCATCGTGACTTTCATCCTTCGGTACGCCCACACCTTTACTCTGATGTCGATACCGCCGCGCTGATGCACTCTCCTGCGGCGATGTGCGATTGGCTCGTCCACTTCGATGGTCAGGTGTACGATGAGACCTCCTGGAACCCCATCACGGACCAACAAGCGGAGAATCTACACACCTTCCTCCCAGCCGAGTATTTCTTCTCTTCTCGTTCACCAGGTCAGAGCTTACAGCGGGTGGTTTAGGAGGAAGGGATACCTCGGTCCGCTTCGGTAGGCCCGCTTCCGAGGCATTCGGAATTGGCCGCTGTAGAGGTGCAGAAGGAGACTGGAAGCGGATTTCAAGCTCGCAATCCTCTGTCCACCGAGTACATGCTCCGCACCAATCGGGGTGAGTTCCCCACTGACGGCCGGAACTAGCCCTTCTCGGTCTGCTCGTATGTCGGCTGCCCCTTGAGTCATGGCAAGTCTTGGGGCTCATGGGTGGATTTCAAGGACAGTGGACACCCAGACCCCTCTTGTCAACCAAACCTCCACGTGGCATTGCCTCTTTCTTGAGAGGGAGACGGCCAAATCCCGCCAAACAACATGTACAATATCGTCGATGTTCTTCTCCCTCAGTCCCGTCTCCCCTCTTGGAGATGAGCTGAGGGACCGCGACCGTCGAGTGAGGGACCACGCAGAGGTCAACTTCCAAGTGGCCTCCCGCGGTGCAGAGGGTCGATTCGGGGCCCGTCGTAGGCCGTGGGTGCATTCCCCACAATATCGTGATTGCACTATGATCTCGGCGTCAGAATACGACAATCAGCTACTGGTCGATCGGATCCAGCTTTTCTTCCCGCAGCTTTACGGTCGTATCGCCCTTGGTAGTCTGGGGAAATGTCCAAAGCGTGACTGGACCCAAGAACACGATGGACGGATTCAGTGCGGATAGGGAGTTGGGCATGACCTGTGAGTCTGGCGCTTGCGGCATTGATTGATGAACGCTAGGTAGGCCGCTGGATGAGACGATCCGGGATGCCGTGCGGTGTATTCTGGCGAATGAGTAAGTCAGGGCTGCTCACAGGCTAAGGATACTTCTTTCGGTCGATACCGCGGTACGATTGGTGAGCGATAGTGCTCGGGGGGGCATTGGTCGATGCAGACTAGTTCGGGAGCTGTATGAGATGATTCGGGTTGCCCTGGAGTTTGTCTTGACGTCTTGACGCATGAGAGGCGGACTGCTTGAGTTCAGCGTGCATGTATGGATCGATGAAACGCGGGAGGAGCCACACGAGGTTGACGTTACGTGGCATATGCTCTATGTATACAACAGCAATGTCCCTGTGCCAAGAATCATCTACTCTTCCACCCAAACCATCTTCCCCTTCTCGTCCTTCTCCTCTCTCCAACCCACCATCATCCCCTTCTCCCACCCCTTATCCACCTCCCCCCCAAGCCGACCAACACCTTCCTCCTCGATCCTCTCCCCAAGTCCACGTACCACCTCCAAACCGAGATCGTAGAACCCATCATCTGTACGTGGGTTGAACATCCCCATATGCGCTGAGATCTCGTCGGTGGCGATGGTGTTGCTCGAGGGGAAGAAGCGGGGGTAGAGCGGGTGGGTGGTTGGGGGGAGGATGGCGAATGTCCGGCTGACTAGCTCTTTCGGGGGTGAAGGTGGGAGGTGGGAGTAGAAGCTGATTGGGACCACATTAGCTAATTCAGATGCGGGATGTGGTGACAAACTTCCAGAATCGGACGTTGCGATCTCTGCTCAAACGATCCAGCGCGACTAATCGTCCCCGCATCCCCTCCTCGTCCCATAGGTTCCGCACGAACGTCATATGCTCATACCCAAATTTCCAGCCATTCATGAAATCCTCTCTTCGATAATACGCAGTCCCCACAGCTGCCGCACCAAGTGCCATCGCCCCGAAGCCATAGAGCGCCTTCGTCGAAGGCGCGGGAATCGCCCAAGATGATTTCGAGGGCGATTCAGTAGTGGTGGTGGAAGTCTCCTTGCCTTTGGCAGATGGTGGAGTGGATGCTCGACTATTCGAAGGCCGAGCTTCCGTCTGGCCTTTCTTCCCGAAGACGCTAGCGCCGAGACCGACTGCGAAGGGGGAGAGCATGGTGACTGTGGAGGCGATTGAACGGGCTTGCTCGTAGTATGATGCAGCCTGAGTGAGGCTGTGTTTGAAGGTATGGGGATGTAAGCCGAGATAAGGGGTGTCGAATGCCACGAGAGCGACTATTCTTGGCCACATCGGGTCGGCTTCCCTCGTATTGGCGGCGACGTCTAGAGCCGCATCGGCGATGAGCAGTCCTCCCATCCTAATAACCGAGCCATCAGCTCATATCCCACGAGCAACACTTGTGTAGCGTAAAGGTGAGTCTCACGAATGCCCCATAAGCACAATCTTCGCTTTCCCAGCTCCAGCTCCGGACCCATGATCATTCTCCAGCTCCACGACCAGTATCGTCAGCCAGTCCACAAAGGCTAGCGTCGCCGCGTGCTGCTGAAGTCAGTATGGAATTGCTGACACGGGAACGTAGAACGGACGAGCTCGCCTCGGGTTTGGTAGGCTGGGAAGACGCGGGACTCGAGTCGGAGGGAAGGATGGGTGGAGCGGAGGAGGTGGGAGACGCCTGGGAGGGAGCTGTCAGTACGAAAAAGGCGATACGAAAACAGGTCCAGCAGGTGGACGAACGGTCTGGGAAGGATTCGAAGGTGACTTCATTGCCCTTGAAGCTTCTATTGCATCAGCTGGCGAATGAGCCGAGAAAGTGTACGTTACCCATGAACCCAAACGAGCAGGAGGAGGTCCTTCGGCTCTTTCGTCATCTTGTCCAGATGACTTTGTTCAACAGTCGAAGCCGACCACCGGATTCACAAGCAAAGTTACCCTCTTTGACTGCTTTTCAGCGGCCAAGGCACGGATCTCTTCGAGCCTCCTATTTTAGATCAAGTGCAACAGAGTCTCGAAGCAACCCCGTCCCGACAAGCAGTTCAGGGTTTTCACCATGTTCAAGATCACCCAACGCCCACCTGTCTCAGCCTTGGGCTTCGATGAGCCTCCTTCTACCCACCGTAAACACCCCGCCGAGCTCGATGGCATGGACCTCGATGATGACCTCGGTGAGGGGCCATCATCGTTGCGCCGGACAGTGGTGAGTCCCGGAGAGGTGATCACTAGCGCGAAAGACTACATGAGGTGAGCCAATTATATCTAGCTTATGTGCCCAGAAAGTTGACGGAGTTGAGATCAGGGGTCACGGGACATATGTCGAGGATGAACAAGTGGTCTCATCCGTGACTGGTACGATTGACCGGGTGAACAAGCTCATCTCGGTCAAGGCGCTGAAGTCGAGGTGAGCGTCAGGTTCTGGTGCATAGGGAATGAGCTGATGGATGTGTGGTACACAGGTACAACCCCGAGATCGGCGATCTCGTCATCGGCCGGATCGTCGAAGTGGGGCCTTTGCGATGGAGGGTCGAGGCGAATGCTAGGCAAGACGCGGTTCTCATGCTATCGAGCGTGAACCTCCCGGGTGGTGTGCAAGTGGGTCTCAGCAGTTGATGAAGGGAGATTTTAGACCTGATGGGAGGATAGAGGAGGAAGATCGAGTCGGATGCGCTGAAGATGCGGGATTTCCTCGCTGAGGGGGATGTGAGTGGACTTCCCACTGTTCATCCTTCCGGTCCAGATGAATCAGACAGCTGATGATCTCAGCTCCTCGTCGCCGAAGTGCAAGCATTGTTCCAGGACGGCGCCATGTCCCTGCATACCCGATCACTGAAGTACGGTAAGGTACGTACCCTACTCCCCGTTCACCGCCTCCATTCTTCCTTTCTCTTCCTCCTCCTCCTTGTTACTCCCTTCCCTCACCGCCTTCGCCCGCTCAAGCTACATTGCGCGAGCCGCTGACCTGGCTCCTTTCGGCCAGCTGCGCAACGGCCTCCTCCTCTCCCTCCCACCCCGCCTAATCCGGCGCCTCAAATCCCATTTCCACCATCTCCCCCCACCATGCGGTCCGTCGGGCGTCGACATCATCCTCGGCCTCAATGGATTTGTCTGGGTCAGTGCGGGTACCACCACCGAGCGGCGGGAAGGTGGAGAGGGGTTCGATGCGGAGGCGGTCTATAGTGATAAGAATGACGTGGGTCCATCGTTTGGCTCAACATCCACTCCGACTCGAGGTGGACTCGTACTGACGGGGAGGCACAGGAGATTGGGCCGGAGGTGAGGGTCGCGATTGGACGGGTCGCGAGTGTCATCACGGTACTGGCGGGACATGGGGTGCCATTGACGGATAGCTTGATTGCGGATGCGTATGCTTGCTTGGTCGCTTCTGGGGTGGAAGGACCGATCTCGAAGGAGGAAGGGGAGTGCTTGGTGGCGTCGGTGACGGGGGTGGACCCAGCACCGTTATAGCCCGCATGCACCGCTGGTCCTTGCTATCAACCCGTTTCTTGCGACGAAGTGGCCCAAGATTACGCGGTGCAAAAGGTCAATATGCTCGAGTCCATCTCGCGGTTATGATTTTTCTATGCGTGACAAGTCGTTGGTGCTATGCACATATGCGCTCCTCCGACTTCCTTCTTCTTCCTCTCGGCTGCATTCCTCCTTGCGTCATTATGCCTCATGCTCTCCATACGCCAAACCACCCTCACCCCGCACACCAGAGCCGGACGACCCCATCTGCGCCAGCACTCGCCAAGACCGGCAATTCCGGATGGCTAGCCACAGCACAAACGCCTTCATCCGCCCGCTTCCGATGTCCCAATAAGTCCTGGAGAGATGTCTTCCGCGAGAGGTCCCATAATCTGAGGGTACAGTCTGTCGACGCGGTGAAGACAGCCAGCGGGGAGAGTGGGGATATGGAAAGCGATGTGAGCGGAGAGGGGTGCGCTAGGATGGTATGTGTGGGTTGGGATGAGGCTATGGCACGTCAGAGTGGGATCCGAGACTTTAGACGGAAACGTACAGGTCTTTGCGTCGTAAAATCGAAGGTGACCGTCCTCGTGGGCTGATAAGATCGCAGGTAACGTCGGATGACTCATGACCGAATTGACTTGGCCATCTGATCTCGTCAGTACAGGTGTCCTCAAACCTTGAATCTGAGGCTCACCTTCCGACGCCTCGCCAAACGACAGCACCTCCTCCACCGAATTCACATCATACAGCTTCACCAGCCCACTGCTCAAGCCCACCAAGACTTTCCCAAGATCCAAGCTGTACAGGCTCAAACAAGTCGGCACAACCCCGCCGCCAAAGTCGCCGAAACTAGACTGCAGACTCCAGTTGCTGTTCGACATTGTCCATATTTTCACAGTCCCATCAGCACTGGCACTGACGAGCCGTCCTTCCGTGGGTCGTTTGCCCGGTTGCACCGCCTCACGAGGCGGGAGCAGGCAGACGTCCCATACAGCTTCGGTGTGGCCTTCTAGGACTTGTAGGGCGAAGGAGGGATCGAATGGCGCATAGGAATCTTGGGTGGGTGACGGGAGGCGCCACAGTCGGATGGTAGAGTCAAGTGAAGCGGAGAATATCGTGGACAGGCTCGTGGAGATGGCCAAGGCCGTGATGGAGGAAGTATGACCGCGTAATGTGAGAACGGGCTCAATATCTGTCGCACTGGGTCTGCAATCGTCAGCATGGATACCCAAAGAATGAAGTCGGCTGACTTCTGGCTCATGATGCTGGATGTCTCCATGCTCCAGACCTTCACTGTGTTGTCGTCTCCTCCAGTAGCCAGCGTTATACCATGACCCTGAGCGAAGGCAACGGCTCGGACTACGTCGAGGTGGCTCTTCAAACTTCGGCGAGAAGACCAGACCCTCTCGACATTGTCGTCAGGTTTGACCTCTTCGTCTTCAACGTTGAGTGTCAGATTGGCGAGCTGCTCCTCGTCTGATTGGTCGGAGGCTTTCAGTCTCTCATCCCGAGCCTATCCATTTAGCAACGTCACGTTAACTTTGCTCACCTTCTCTGCCTTCTCATTTGCGGCTCGCAGCTCTTCTCGCCAAGCGGCTTTGCTATCTGGCCGGTATATCGCTGTGAGGATCGGTTGTTCTGGTGCCTCGTTCTCCTGAGACTGTTCATCTGGTAGATTCATCGTCCGTACTGCCGGTGATGAGGGTGGTCGTGCAGTGGTATCTATACTCATCGGGTGGGACTTTGGTGCGTCTTGCGGTTCTGGTGCAACTGGTGATGGCTCTATCGGCTCCTCCTTGACTCCATTCGGCAAGGATTCGGAAGGAGTCTCGTGTTTGTTGAAGATGGATGGGACGGGTTGATCCGGCAATGCTTTGCGAGGTCGTAGTGGTGCCGATGGATCCGGATGGGTCTCCTGCTCCTGTAACGAGCCGTTGTCGGCAACGGGAGAAGAAGGGTCGTTGACTGAAATAGGAGGACGCGGAGGAAGGGGATTCAGCGCGCCAGGAGAGGTGAGATAGGTGATTTCTTGCAAACATCTTGAGACTATCAGCTTCAATGCAGATGACTAGGAAACCCCACTGACTGCTTCAGATAATCTCGACTTCTCGCACGAGACTTCGGATCCCTGGGAGCTCCCCCAACGGTCTTCCACGCGCTTGTATCGGCCTCCTTGCGGGAGGACAAGATCGCTGCTTTGCTCATCGCGGTATGGATGCCATTCGGCTTTGGTCGTTCAGACGCTACCGCTCGATCAGGGCGGGAATGAGCTCTCGAGAGGCAGACATACCGCCCTCCTCGCTTCCCTCGCTCCCGCCTTCTTCCTTTTCGTCCCGAATTGATCTGTCCTCGTCTTGTAGAGCAACCAAGCGAGCTGGCGGAGGTGCGGCGGACCGACCAGCCGTACCGAAGTTCTTCGTCCTATGTGAACATCAGCATCACTCCCGAGAATATAGGTCTGGTGACAAACCTTTCTTGTCGAATGGCGAACTCTAGCATCTTCACTCTCCGCATAAGGTCCACCTTGAGGTTCTCAGCCGATCTCCTCTGACCTTCCAGTAACGCTATCCGCGCCTGCTCATCAGCTCTGATACCGGATCCATTACCCACCCTCATCTCCGCCCGCTCAATCTCCCACTCATTCCGATCCCGCTCCCATCTTCTCCACTCGCTCTGTAGGTAGTGAAGCACGCTCGCGAGGTTCATCTCCGCCCCCGGTCCACCTGCACTATTTGACTGCGCATCTGAAGATGTTCCCTGCTGTTGTGGCAGTTGGGGCTGGTTGGATGTCCCATTTTGGAGGAGCTGAGGAGGTTGTTGTTGAGATTGCTGGAAGGAGGAAGGGGGATAGCCTTGAGAGTATCCTCGAGAGGGATTCATACCCTCAGTGGGGCGAGGTGGGATATTTCGGCTGGATAGCAGCGTCAGCAGATATTTCAATGCTGTAGAACAACTTCACTTACATCATCTCGTCTAAGGAGCGGCGATCACGTCGATAGCTCCAGCGAGTCGACCGTGCAGGACTCGATGCAGGTCGACGCGATGGTACTGGAAGTAGCCCTACCGACTAACAGGGACGAGCTGGAATGAGGCAGACGCCTCACGAGGTAGAGCCGTATCTATAGAGTGGTGTACCAGCCCTTATATTCGCGAAGCTCGGCCTCCGAAACGCAATAAGCCCACACGACACCTCAATGCACTGGGCAAAATGCCACACTTCCAGGCGTTTCGGAGACATGTCTCCTCCCCCAAGAATTGGGTCCGGGAGATTTCCCTGCCAAGATTTGTTTCCGCGGGAAGATCAACAATTTCCATAGGCCGGAAGGTGTGACGTTGTCCCGCATATACTGGGCGAATCAAACTTCAAAAATGAGCGAATCTTGTATCTCGAGGCGAACCTCCCAAGTCTGGATAGCGCGATAATGAGCGCTCCACAGTATTACGAGCAGCAAGCGCCCACTGACGGTTCTCGTGGCTATCCTCCAAATGGCTACAACAATTTCAACACCAATAATCGCTACCCTGCCTACAACTCGAGTGGTCAATACTCCGCGGCCTGCCCAGCTGATATCCATAGCCCAATCATTCTTTATACTTTCCTCATTGGTCTGTTCGAGTCCCAAACCATCGCCTCCGCCATCGTACGCCTTCCATCTGCGACCACCGCAAACCCATGCTGATATTCGTAGGACGCCGGTGTATCGATCATCTTCGTGGGCCTCGGCGAAGATCCCATGTGAGTCATGCTGCTATGGCTTTTCTTACTTGAGGCTGAATCTGGAAAGGGTTCTCGCAGAACGCAGTCCTGGATTGTTCGAGCACATCCGACAGGCGTACCCGGAAGTTGTCCACGGCGTTCCTCACAATACATGAGCGATCCTGCGCGTGGGAACCATGGGATATAGATCTGACGCGAAAGTCGATCCTTCGGGCAATCTCATTGGTTCAGTGTTGTGTCATGGGAGTCTATAATGCAATGCCCAGCACAAGTGCATAGTCCATCCCACCTCTCCCACGGAATGCCTGGTGACACCGGAGTGGTAGGGGAATGGATATCACCCGCCTAAACCCCAGTCTTTCAAGCCGCCTTCTCAGCCTTGACATTCCCCTCCCTCTGCTCCTCCATATCCCCCTTCACCATCCCCGCCACACTCTTCAACTTCCCTTTGACCCCTTCCACACTCGGTAACGGTACAGCCATGATCGAGTCGGACGTTGCGCGCTTGTATTCCCATTGCGCTTTCTCGGCTTCGAGGTTTCCCTCGGTCTGGCGGGCTTGGTCGCCAGTCAAGTACCCCAGGGCACTATACCGCTTCTCGAGATCATGAAAGGCGGGGCAGGAGAAACATACGTGTTGGCTTTAGCGGTACCCCCATCTACGGCAGCATCGACGATCTGGTGCTGCTTCGCCTGCTCTACTTCCTGTTGTCCGACTTTTCTGGAGCGAAGTACCGGCTTCGGTCCATGAGGAGGAACCGAGAGCTTCAGGAAGGACGGAACCGATTGCCTATGCAGAGTCGTATTCAGCGTTACGCACAAGATGATCTTGCGAAGTCTGGGCTCAGAGGTACAAGGACAATGACAAGTGGGAGTCGACTGAAAGGCCAGCTCAAAGTACGTGTCCCGCTTCGCACTCCATCGTTCCTCAAGTACGCGCTAACCTCAGCCAGGTGGCTGAAGGCACTTCTCCTTCGAGGGCTCCTTGGATTCTGGCATACTGTTTGGCTCTTGTTGAATCGGCGGTCTAGGCCTTTGAATTGTGGTATCGGAAGGAAGCAATTTGTCTGAAACGTCGTGTGGCGCAAGAAGGGTACACGCGGGTTTCACATCGCGCTACCAAACTCCTGGCACCTGGACCTGTCTGCGAAGACGAGGCCGTTGAGAACATCAACAAGGTCCGAATTTCGCTCCTTGCAGGACCTGAAGACTAGCTTGTTTTCGTCGTAACGGTGCAGATTCTTACGAAAGCGGTTAAAGCCGAAACGGAGAATCGGGTGCCTCGACGATCCCTGATCGCCCATCCGGGTCAAAGGCGGTGCTGCGCCTCCCATCGGAAGAAGACCCTCGAGGACGTAACGCTTTCGAGAACGCCTCCCGTGTCATTTTCTCCGCTCGGGATCCTTTTTCAATCTAAGCGAACGCCACATAGCGCTTTTCGAGTAGAAACGTTGCGGTAAAGCCTGGTGGACCAGGAGCTTTTTTCGTTTATGTTGGAGCGGGAGCGTTTGAGACTTTGTGATCGCTCGTTTGATCGTCCATCGTCGCTCGTCTCTGTGGAGCGTGCTCGTACTCGCTTGGAAGGACGTTGGAAGGAGGAAGGGTCTGAAGGCAGGCACGAGTGCGAGATCTGCCTCGGGCGCCGGGATACCATCGCAGCGGCGATATTTCCGACAACCTCGTAGACCCTTGGCAATTGTGTCCCTCTCAACCATTCTTCGACACATGATACACGAAGTCGACGGAATCACCCGTTATAACCCCTCCTTGTAACCCCGAGAGGACCTATAGACACATTGGGTTCCCGAACATCCCATCAAATTCTTCTGCCGGATCAGCCGAACTCGACGTCAGCCGGAACTGTTCTGCTCAACTGCTTGGAAGGCGGAGCGAGGTTGACTGGATTGACCTCGTGAGTCTACCTATCCGTCGGAATTCGAACCGGTCGTGGGATCCGCAGCAGGGAGCTTTGGGACGGCTTGTGTGGATCCTTTGATCATTCTCATTTGGTGCCCCTGGCTTCTTGCCGGCGGACTGGGTGTCCTTGGCGGGCTGAGAACGAAGCATCTCACTCGTGGATGACTACCCGTTTCTTGGCACGGGGCTCGACGTTACAACCTCGCCCTGCTCATGTGAGCCCCGTAACCTCGGCAAGGGTTCAATTGATGGGAGATCACCGGAGTTGATGATCGTCGCTTCGCCCCATCGCTTCGTCGCCCGTCCTTCCATCTTCTATTCCCTTCCCCGTTTCCTTCGTTCACCTAAAAAGGGGCCTTCGCTGACCGGACCCTCCGTTTATCTTTTTATCGTTTAATGGGATCTCCCGGCCCTTTCCCCCTTAATCCACCTTCGATGATCCCGCCTTGGCATATTTCGGTATCGCAACTCGACACTGAACGACCGCTCGCTCTCGATTCCAAACGATCTTGGCGCCTTTGGCTTCCCACGCGTCGCTCGCGGACTCCCCATCTCCCTCGCCTATGTCCCTTCGATTGCCTTTCACCCTTCACGACGATCCATCACGCTTTATCCTTGTGTCTCAATGGCATACCAATCTACTCCGTCCCCTCACTCATCTCTCCCTGATTCCCCGTACACCGATACGATTCTCTCCACGTCGACTCATTCAGAAGAAGCCTTACCGCCAATCATAACGACGCCAGAGGAGTATTCGCCGGCCCCTCTGGGGCGGCCAAACATGATGAAGGTCGCTACCGACCAATCCGATCCTCATTCTCCCTCAGACTCTTCCGCTAAGCCCCGGTCAAACCTCCTCAGCTCCGATTCAAGAGCCCATCTTCAGCCCCAGTCCCTTTTCCGGCCAAACCAGGCCAGACGGAGACAGTCTCGTTTCGACCCGATGATAAGGGAGGAGGAGAACGTCGACGAGGAGGCATATGGTGAACTCGGCTCTCGACATCCGTTGCGCCGAGTGAAGGAGGAAGAGCAGGAGAGAGTGGAGGGTATCAGCCTTCCTGGGATCAAAGCACTCTTTGGGGTCGCAGCGGGTATGTTTTCATACCCCTAACCAGACGTCTCTCTAACTGCAGCAGACCGCCCTCCGACTCCTTCTTCCTCCATCCCAGGTTCATTATTCCAATCCCCCTCGATTCCCTCGCTCATCTCACCATCTCCCTCAACTTCTCCCTCCACCGGACGAACCTCTCGCTACTCATCCCTCGCTTCCTCCTCCGAGTCCCACTCCATTTCAGGCTGGTGGGCACCGGAATTTGGCAGCAGCTCGTCATTACGTGGCGCGCCTGCATTTCGCGCCAACTCTTTTCCCACACTGCCATTCGTTGATGAGCATGACGATAAGCGTCGACGATCCGACGGTCCACCAGCACTGCGCGACGCCGAAGAGTCGGCACGGCTAAAGTTGCAGGCGCAAAGCCGTAGCGCCTCCTTCCCTTCGACCGGATCAAATACCGGATCTCCTGGACGCGGTCTGCGACCACTCCCTTCCGCTGGTCCTTCTACAGCAATGACCGCTATAGCGTCGCAGTCGTGCCAGTCGATGTCGGGCCCATCTGGCTCGGGAATGGCAGCCGACTACGCACGTCGCCGTTCTACCGCATCGCGGAGCGCGTCTTTAGTAGGAGGTCAGCTCGCACAGTCATTTGCCGACCTCTCTGCGAACGAACGAATTCCGACGCTCCGAGATACAGGCCATGTACATGCAGATCCTCCAGATCGGCGGCCTTCGATGTTTCCACCTCCAACTATCGAAGGCTTGCCCCGTTTTCAAGGTTTCCAAGCTTTCCCGATCCTCCGAGACTCGTTGGATGTACCTCAACCCGGACATCCTGCCCGATTAGGTCGACCATCCCTCACTCGACCATCTACCCCGGAAACTGCCAGACCCGTCCTCCGGCGATCATCGCTCACCGAGATCATTATGGCAAAGAGTGGGGATGACGTTGCTATGGCCAGTGGCCGCTTCCATCCGGTTCAAGAAGGTGGCTTTCCCATGGACCGACCATCCCTTTCGGAGCAAATCAACATCACCGGCTGGCCTGTGCGTCGAGCTTCGACCGATTCGGTCGTCAGCGTTCCCGGAATCAACCTCAATTCCGATAGCGAGGACGCTGGTCCCCGACCTACATCACTGGGACGGAAAGGTCCAACGGAGGCGAGAAATCTGGGACTTGAGGATGGTGATGTCGATATGAAAGGTGATCCCTCGATGAGGGGGATGGAGATGCTGGCGGAGTTCGCACAGCGGGTTGCCGAGGAGGAGCGAAAGGGAAGGACATCTGAGGAACGAGATCCCAGTCCGGGCAAAGGGGGAGTCGGTCCCAAGTACACCTGCGCGTATTGCGCAAAGACCTTCTCCCGACCGAGTTCTCTCCGGATACACACGTATTCCCGTGAGCAGCACTTCAGCCTATTCACCTTCTCTCGCTGACGAGACCAGATACTGGCGAGCGACCATTCGTGTGCAAAGAGCCGTCATGCCGTCGCCGTTTCTCGGTGCAATCCAACCTCAAACGGCACGCCAAGGTACATCAACTGGGCGCATCCGGTTTGGGCGGAGCTGCAATGCAAGGTGTCGGTGCAGCACGAGGCCACATGCATCCCCCACCCTCAAGTTACGGGTATCATCCATATCAACGGCATCCGGGGAATCATGGGGGTGCAGTGCGGAAGCATGAGAATTGGGATCCGGAAGAAGATGAGTTGGACGAGGATGAGTTGGATGACGAGGACGAAGAAGAGTGAATGACTAGGTTTATCGATGGACAATCGAGTGATGAACTTTCAATTGGGCAGAGTAGATGCCAAGTTGCTGTTGTTGGCCTTTGAACCCTTCCGCAGCGGTCTGCAGAACAAGCCGGAGGAGTGTGCCTAGGACTAAGGAAAGCCGAGCCGCCGCCACGTTCAGTCTGTTTTTGGTTTTGTCCCCCCCAACTTTTGGCGGGCGTCGTACGAGCAAGATCGAGTCTTCCTCCTTTCCTCGATGATTCCAATTTTTCGCTCTCCACAACTGAGCATCGCTCGACCTCCATGTCGACCATCATCACTGAACTCGTAGACCTCGTCACATTCCTGGCTCAACCTAAAGTCCTCATGATACAATGGTTTCTCGTCCCCGCTATGGTCGTCCTCATAAACGTCCTTCAACAACTCGTATGTCCCGCCTTCATCGTGCATCGAGCCGGACATGGTCTGATCACGCGCAGTACTGGCCGCGAGACAAGTCGCTCCCACCTATGGTGTTCCATTACTTCCCGTGGGTGGGCAGCACTGTCAGCTATGGGATGGACCCATACAAGTTCCTGTTTGCGTGTCGCGAGAAGGTGGGCTTGTCTCGATGCTTTTATCGGGGATTGAGCTGATTGGATGGTAGTATGGCGACGTGTTTACATTCATCATGTTGGGTCGGAAGATGACGGTCGCGCTTGGACCCAAGGGGAATAACTTGTCTTTGGGTGGGAAATTGAGTCAGGTCTCAGCGGAGGAGGCGTACACGGTACGTCCACGCCTCAAGCTGAAATTGGGGTATCCCTCACAGCCGATG
>JAABUH010000922.1_pt1 | contig 37369 bp, 34 predicted proteins | sample 5559121 | NCBI WGS metagenome assembly JAABUH01 (sample SAMN10711871, study PRJNA513364) | rock metagenome | isolation source: Antarctica rocks | place: Antarctica: Victoria Land, Battleship Promontory nord | collected 2015-12-28
ATCTTATGCTGAAGATCATCTAGTAGAATTTCGTTATTGTACTTTAGTTTCACACTAAGTCTCTGAAATTTCATTCAAAATTCATGAAAGAAGATCTTGTTTTGATACAGCTTCAAGAACTGTTGTTGAGTCGTGTGACATCAATTGAAATCATCGTACATCTTATTTATGATCGACAGTATCTTTTCTGCTTCAAGAAATGAATTCGTGATCATGTTTTTCATTTTGAATGCTATGTGTTTGATCATCATTTCACTGACTCGACTTTTCACATATGCAATCTTCATTTCTTCGATAGAAAAATGATTCTTGTTTATCTTCAGCTTGTTTCACATTCAAAACAATCAATTATTCACATTCTGCTTCGAATCTTCAAACAAAAATGAGTCAGATAGCTTGATTGACTTCGAGAATCAATCTTTCAAAATCAAAGTGCTTAGTCGACTTGATGTCACTTCTAAATGATGTATCATCACGTTCTTTTTCTTCATTTCTTTCTGTAAACGCGTTTGAACAGCATTCAATGTTATCTGTGTAGCTTTCAACTTGATGTTGATCTTGTTGATATTATTCAACATCTGAATCATGTCATTGTGAATCTTGATTTCAATGTCATGCTGTTAACACATGTACTTGATAAAGATAATGAGATCGTCTGCTTCATGAATGCTTATTCAAGCATTCAGTTCAGTGCTGATGCTGATCTTGATCATTTCATGATTGAAAAGCAACGCGTTCATGTTCTCTTCTTTTGTATTCAATGATGCATTCATGTCTTCTTCTTCTGATGCTGTTTGATTCTGTGATAGAAGTGATTCTCTTCTAGCATTTCGAAGTTCATAATGAGTAATGCTTACTGATTCTGATTCTAATTCTGTACTTCTAGTCATTGTGTAAGTAGAAAATTGTTGATCGAGATTCAACTGAAATTTCTGATTTCAGTTCTAGAACAATGCATTTATGTTCTTCTGTTCTTCTGTTCTGATGACAAGCTCAGTAAAGAGTTAGTCTAGAGCAACGCGTTTATGTTCTTCTGTTCTGTTCTAGAAATTTCTTGATTTCTAATGAGTTTTCTGAGCTCAATTTTCAAATTTCGATTCTGATTCAAGTTTGAATGATGTAGCTTGCTTTTATATCATCTACACATCAATAGCAAGATTGATGAGCTTTGAACTAATGTTATGAGTCTGTATAGAGCGAATCATATGAGTGTATTTTAACTAGAAGTTCAAAGCTGAAGTAGAAAGAAGATGCAACACGACGTGAGTTTTATTCATGAAGGCACGCTAGGTCGCTAGCGTGTCAACAACAGCTCTACTCACAGCTCTATACTAGTCTATGTCAGGCTAATCAAAAGTATCAGAGATGCATGCTTGCAACAATTTTGAAGCAGATAGAGAATTCAATAGAAAGTTTGATAGAGAGTTTGATAGAGCGTTTGATAGAGCGTTTGATAGAAAGTTTGATAAAAAGTTTGGTAGAAAGTTTGATAGAAAGTTTGATAGAGCTTTTGATAGAAAGTTTGATAGGAAATTCGATAGAGCGTTTGATAGAGCGATTGATAGAAAGTTTGATAGAGAGTTTGATATCGAGTCATGAAGAGTGCTTTCTATTGAACTAATTAGCATGTGCTATAAAGCATGTACAAAGCATACAGAGTGTATGAATAAACAGATAAATCGATAAACAGAGATGAACAAAGATTCAAAACACGCGTTGAATTAGAATCAAGAAATTCATGAATGGGACGATTATGAGCACAGCGAGTACAGATGCGTTGAGACATGAAAAACGATCGTAAAAAGAGATAAAGATTGATATATACGCGTACAACGTAGATAACGACAGATGCAGGTAAGTAATGAAAGCATGCAGGTATGTACTGGATGAAGATTTTCAGTTCGATCAGGTGATTTTCGATCATCTGATGTAACGACTTCAATGAATCGTAAAGATCAGGATGGTAGTTGAAGCGAAAGGAAAAAGAAATGATGGCAGTTTAAACGGGAAAAAACGACTTGCACGGGTCAACGCAGCGAAAAAACATAGTGCGGGGTCGAAAAAGTTTTGATGTTGGGTCACGTGGTGGAACCCTTGGCAACCAACGATCAGAATAAGCCGCTATTCCAGTACTATATAGATGTTATAATCATAGACAGCATGTTTTAATAAAGAGAAGAAATACTGCTGTTTTTAACACTAATCACTAATAATAATACATGTTTCACTGATTAATAATCATGATGGTAATATCATTGACATACATCACACTTTGATCACAACTGGTTGCAATCTATCAGGTTTTGTTGTACAATCTTGATCAAACACAATGTCATCAAAATCGGAAAAGGCTTATATGGAACCCTTCAATTATTCGGAGCGGCCGATGGTCAAGGATGAAGCTCGAAGCAAGAAGAATACGCTGGAGCAAGAGACCCTGACGTTTCCTCACCTATCCAACAACATACCAATAGCTGCTAAGACCATCCCGAAGTCCCACTTTGTACAAAGCGATGATGAAGAGCCTGCAACAGCGAAAAGCTTTCAACGTTCCACTAGTCCCACCTCAACAGCGCAGAGGAACAAACGCGCAGAGTACCAGAAAGTTGGCGAAGAAGGGGTCTGTAAAATGCACAAGTTCTCGCTGTACGAAACAGCCAGCCGATACTATTTGGTAGGAGGAGATATCGTAGATCAAAAGTTCAGAGTTTTGAAAATAGATCGAACTGCTGAGACCGGGGATTTGAGTATTGCTGAAGATGATATCATATACACCAAGAAGGAAATGAACCAGCTCCTGAATACCATCGATGAAGGTAATAAGATATCTGGGGGGCTGAAGCTCAAGTGTAGTACCTGGGGTCTTTTGGGATTCATAAGGTTTACCGGTGCATACTACATGCTTCTCATCACTAAAAGAAGTCAAGTGGCCATGATCGGAGGCCACTACATCTACCAAGTTGATGGAACGGACCTTGTTTCTTTGAACACTTTGTCTTCGGCTCGTTTCAAACTTGACCGAGACTCGGATGAATCTCGTTTTATCGGAATTCTCAATAATCTTGATCTCTCACGTTCATTCTATTTCAGCTACTCTTATGATATTACGCGTACTTTGCAGCACAATGTCGTGTGTGAACGCCATGCTTTACAACAAGGCCGGATTAATGCACCTCAGCAGTTTCAAAATCCAATGTTTGTATGGAATCACTATCTCCTCGATCCAGCATTGGAGGCGTTAAAGAACACATATGACTGGTGCCTACCCATCGTGCATGGTTTCGTTGATCAAGCTAGTAAATGGCACCTACAAAATTAAACGTGCTGTGCTGAGTGACTGGTTAGCTCTCTCAATATACGGGCGAACTGTTTATATTACTATCATCGCAAGGCGATCAAGATTTTTTGCCGGTGCAAGGTTCTTGAAACGTGGCGCAAACGACCTGGTACGTTATAGAGCGCCAGAGCTGCTACAAATAGCTAAAACTATATTCAGGGTTACGTCGCCAATGATGTTGAGACCGAGCAAATAGTTTCGGAAATGCTAACAACCTCGTTCCACGCACCAGGGCCAGAGCTGTATGCGAATCCCAATTACACTTCATATGTGCAGCATCGTGGCAGCATCCCTCTATATTGGACCCAAGATAACACCGGAGTCACGCCGAAGCCTGACATTGAGCGTAAGTAGCGCTTATCTCACTAACATATTCCACTGAAAGCTTGCAGTGAATCTTGTGGACCCCTTTTACAGCGCCGCAGCTCTCCACTTTGACGATCTCTTCGGGCGGTATGGGGCGCCACTATTTGTGCTGAATCTAGTGAAGGCGCGTTCTTCTTGATAGCCACAAAGCGAGGAAATGCTGATGTATTCAGTCACGGGAGCGGACTCCCCGAGAGTCCATTCTGCTTAAAGAATATACAGACGCCATTACGTATCTTAACCAGTTTTTGCCCCAAGGTAAGGAAATCGTATATCGAGCGTGGGATATGAGCCGAGCTTCGAAGAGGTATGCTATCGCTCCGTAGAAGAGGTACGAGTGACCGATTAATTTACTCCTAGCCGAGATCAGGATGTCATTGGCACGTTGGAGTCCATTGCAGAGGATGTGATGATATCGACTGGCTTCTTCCACAATGGCGACGGTCGATATGTTGAGACTCGGATGCAGAATGGTGTTGCAAGAACAAATTGTATTGACTGCTTAGATAGAACAAATGCTGCTCAATTCGTGATTGGTAAACGTGCGTTGGGTTATCAACTGCATGCACTAGGTGTCATCAGTGACACTTCAATCGATTATGACACCGATGCGGTAAACCTTTTTACACATATGTGAGTTCCCCTAGACCTTACTCGTTCTGGATTAGCTGATCAGGTCAAATGATATCAGGTACCATGACCATGGCGACACCATTGCCATTCAATACGGTGGCTCACATCTTGTGAACACAATGGAGACGTATAGGAAAATCAACCAATGGACCAGTCACTCTCGAGACATGGTGGAAAGCTTTAAACGATATTACAACAACTCATTTCTCGATCGACAACGGCAGGAGGCATACAACCTGTTCCTGGGGAACTACATATTTACCCAAGGACAACCGATGCTATGGGACCTCTCCACAGATTACTACCTCCATCATGCAGACCCGCGGGCTTGGCATGCGAAACTGCGGAAAAGCTACGTTGATTGGTACACAGCTGATCACCTCTTACCACGGGACATGCTGGGAACCACGCAGCCCCAAGGAGTCCTAGCTTTAAAGCCCATCCAATTCTTTGACGATTACTGGCTTGAGTACTACCGCCCTCTCGCTATATCTTCGTTCGAGAAGATTTTCTCCTTCAGGATGAATTCCTCTCTGAGGTACACTCCTTTCAAATCCACTCAAGAGGGTAAGTACGACCTTAGCCCGTTTCGAGTTAGAACCGGGAACGAGTATGACTCTCCTCTCAAGGGACGGTCAAGGAAGGGAGTTACGATTGTAGACCCTCGGGAAGATCTTCTCAGGGATGACTCTTCTCAAGCTTTTCCAACTTCTTTGCCGTCAAAGCGCCCGGCATTGCCAGGGTGGTTACAGACCCAGCTAAATGAGCAATCTCCGCTACATCAGAGCATTTTGAAAGAGCCTTCGCTAGATCGTAGCCGTGAAACCCAGGATCATGCAGACCTACCCAAGGAGAACAAACCACTAAAGGACAAGTCCGCAGTCACACAATGGACCTTCGACCAATTTGTCACCAACTCACTAAACCCTTCGGTAGCGGACACTGAGGCGCGCGAATATCAGCGTTACATCAACCACCCCCAAAACCTTCCCCTGGTAGTCTCAAACGAAGTACCGGCGAATACGAATCTAGAGTTCCTTGGCTATATCAACAGCATATCACCGAATACCGTAGCGAACACGCATTCCACCGAAGATGATATCGCAGATTACACTGAATTTCTTGATGTGGGGGAGGACCCATTGACTGTCACCGACGCGGACACGCCGAAGAAGCGGTACAAAGCTTATCGGCAGTGGTTGAAAGGGAAGTCTTTGTTCAAGCAGCAGCGTATAGATGCTTGAGACAGGCTTTTCCGGGCTGCGATTTTTATGCAGGTGGTGAGTTCATTCAATGGCTCTATTGGATGGGGTCTTTTGAGCTGTGCGGTAGGCGGAGTTGCTATGAGGCTCTCCCTACTATCATTGAACGAATAGAATGGATTGGAAAGTTCTGACGGTTTGACTACAAAGGGCCAGCATGGTCACCCCGGATTTGCTGGAATAGACATCGTCGCCAGCCGGATTTTAATACTAGATTATTATCCGCCTATTCTAGACGATCAGCAGATCGCGAAGCCTACTGTCGCTGTCTATCAATACCCGGTATTCTTCTTCAACGTTAATGGTTTCCTGTAAGGTAGCTGTTAGTATCTTTACAGTATGTTGTAAGCTGTCCATCACTGGCTCAAGATCGCTAGACAATGACTCTCCTTGGATGCTACACCAGCATACGATGAGTCCTTCTAGGATTTCGCCTCTGTGGAACGCAACTCGGGGCCAGCCATTTGAGACAATAGCATTGAATGCTTGCAATGCCGCTTGTAGCAGTCGAGGATACGCGGTTGCGAAAGGAGCTGTCAATAACCTCGAGAGGAGAGGAAGTATGTGCTAAGAGCGAACTTTAGCGACCATTTCGAGAGACTACCTTCCACCTCCCTTACCTTTAAGTGCTTAAGAGACGCAATCCCCATCTCTTTAACCAGATCCGTAGTTCTATACACTAGGAACTCCGCAATCCTCACATTCTCCCCAGCATGAGTGTAGCCCTTGAACACTCCGTACCGGAATAGCTGATCAAAAGCTTTCGTTCTCGATGCCAGGTCCTTCTCTTCAGCGAATCGGGCATTCGTAAGGGCGATTAGCGTCGGATATACTGCACTCAACAACTGCAGAGACTCCTTCTCGGGCGTCAGAGTTGGCAAGTAAAGGAGATAAGGCATCAATGCATTCTGAAAGACTTCGCCGAGACCTGTACGCTCGAGCATCTGTGTTGGAGCTGTCTTTAAGAATTTGGTCAGTATCTCGCAGCCTTTGACCTTGTAAGCTGTTGAGGAGTCGTCGACCATTGTCAGGAGCGGGGGGATGATTAGGGGCCAATTGGCTTCTATTTGGGATGCCTGATCTCTGGGATTAGTTCAATTACTTATGTAGAAGGTATGAGTTTTTGGTTAGTACATCTAGATGCTCCAAAACCCATTTGACCACCGTAACGACATAAACATTGCGGAACTTCCAAGGCTTCTCCGTGGCCTCAAGATCGCTAGACACGAAAGCTCCAGGTAGTGGACTTACTGCCTTTCGCCCTTGCTCTGTGATTTCTCTGCTTCTGGATTTTACAAAGAGAGGCTTGATTTTCTCTTGAAGTAGTCTAGTCAGGAGGATATGAGAGTCTTTTGGGCTAGCTTTGATGACCTCGAAGTATTGGCCTAAAAGAGGGTTGGCTTCACTGAAGGCCTCTGGGCTTGTCCATGGGTCTCGTTGATCCGTGAAAGATGCTAGACACATGACATACTCTACTGTTGAATCTGTGTCTTCAACTGCTAGCAAATTCTGTATGTGGGACAATAGTCGCAACCCAGCTAAATACATGGCTCGAAGTCTCCTTAGCGTAGCTGGATTTGCCTCCGAGTCATTATCTATGAAAAGAAATTAGCTGTCCGGTCAAACAAACCCTCCCGTCGAGATAAGCGTTACAATTAGAGAACGGCGCCCTTTCGGCAAAGATCTCGAGCGGAAGAATAGCATTTGCTGCCCAGTCCTGCACATATCGAAGCGCGGGGACAGTGTAAGTCTGCACTGAATATCGCAAGTATGCCTCAACTAGAACGATATCTTCATGCAACTCAAAGCAAGTCAACGAATTTTGATGTTAGACAGATGTCGAGACTGACATACTGGGATACTCCTCTTGTCGTTGGATGGATGAATATTCTTGATTACAAAATCAAATTGTATGGATTCGGAAAGGCCTGTGCTTGAAAGGCAAGCTGGCGTTTCTGCTCTCAGGACGATATCTTGAACATGCTTCCGGGTAGCTTTACGTAAGGAGCGTAGATCCATGACATAGATCTTCAATCTCTGAGCTGTCACTGTTGTGAAATCTTCATGCACTCGGGGTCGGCTTACAAGGCTAATGGCGACAATTTCCTGTTCGTCACATTGAGTGAAACATAAACTTCATGGTGTAGAAGAAAACGATATATATCTTCAGCTTCTGTTCATAAGCGAGCGCCAATTGAGCTAAGCGCCAGCCGCAGCCCAGATATGCCTAGCGATTTCATTACATGTTGTTCTACCTAACTCATGATTGAAATTGGATACCAGGTCCTACCACAATCTCAAAGGTTTTACAGGGTTGTGTCTGCTCTTAAGCACGGCAATGCATAGGCCCTCGATTCCGTCTCTAGGTGCCCCATCGCTAACCTTTTCTTTTGGCGTTTTGTGAAGGAAGTACGCGAACTGGTCAGCTCAAGTCGTCGAATCAGAATAGTACGATGTAGCCGCTCTGTTGTCTTTGGCTGGAAAACCGCAGCCTAAGTTTTCAAGATTGCGCTAGGGACTATGCTAGTTCCTCGAGTCCGAATCGTCGTCCAAGTTGTCGCTCTCTAATACCTGGCACCATATCCGTCCGTTTTCTAAGGATGAGCTGATACCGAAGTCTATAGTATAAGGTGGCCTGTTGCTTGAGTCCAAATTGGTTGTTCCCCCGGGCAGTAAAATAACAAAGCATCAAAAAGGGCCGAATTCCTTTTTCCTTCGCTTTACTTCTTCGATGGCTCTATCGGTATCCGTTTCATCTGGATTTTGGAGCTGCCACTCTATTAAACTGTCAAGGGCCTTCTTTACCCAAGGACCATTCTGTGCCTCTAAGGCATCGCATAGTTGCTTTCCGTCCACCATTGGTTTTAGTGAAGGAGCATCTAGCAGATCCAACTCCTTGATTCTTGATAACCACTTAGCATAGCTATCTACTAGTTGCTGGCGATCTTCGAAAATCAGCTTTGTCACGCATAACGGATAGATCCGTGACATACCATTTGCTTCTCCGGTCTCCATAACTTCCACTAAAAAGGTATACATGACGCTACTCCGCCAATTTACACCCCAGCGGCGGATTGCCATACCTTGAGCCTCACGTAAAGCCGAATATTTCTTCCGCTTCAGAGGTGACGTGGTGGCATCTTCTTGGTCCTTAATGACTTCTCTTGTCGTCACGATATCCGGCAGAGTTATTACTGCGTTCTCGACAATCTTGGTTTCTGAATTGTTCGCTTTGATACCCTCTCTAGCTACAGTAGCTGCCACGGTTGGCGGAGCCTTCGCTTTGGGTTTCTTTGAAGCCTCTGGAACTGCTCTAGCCCAGGGTACAAAGGCACAAAGAAGCCAAGCTAGGTACACATGCTGCGAATCCGGCAATAATACCTCCAGTATCAGAAGCAGTGATCCAGACACATCGTTTTTGTCAGAAGCGGCTTGCATGATCGCTAAAAGCTGATCGTATGCTAGGGCCCAGTTTTCGGTGCCAACCAAGTTGAAATTTTTAAGGGTGGGGTTGGTAAAGATTGTATTGTATAAGCCTAGGCGATCGATGAGACGTAGCGCCGTACGGGGGTCAGGCCCTTGAACGGAGAGTCAGATAAAAGATTGTTGTCAGTCTTGATTGACACCTACCCTTCAGCATCTTAACGATCTCAACACCTACCCTTTCCCGGCGAATCTTCAGCCTTAAAGCTTCTCGAATGGTTTTATCGCTCATAGCTTGCTCGTCCTCTTGGGCTATCGTATAACCTAGTCTGCTTGCAAAACGTATGCTTCTCAAAACCCGTAGAGGATCGTCCTTGAATGTTTGAAATGGGGCCAGTGGGGTTTTGATGACTTTGGCCTCCATGTCCTTAAAGCCTCGTGCTGTGTAGTCCTCAATGCTGGCGGTAGAGAGATTGTAAAACATAGCGTTTACCGTGGCGTCACGACGAAAAGCGTCGTCTTCAGGAGTTCCGAACTCCATGGTAGGATTCCGACTATCATCGGCATATGTTTCTTTCCGCAAGTTTACCAGGTCTATGTCAAGGCCAAGGATCTTCGTCGTAACAGTTTCAAGATGTTTCGATTTCTCCGGATTCGACTCTATCTTAGCCAATTTACCAACGACACCTTCATTGTATTTGGCTCTACCCTCATCTTGCGCCAGATACTCCTTCATCAGAGTTCCAAACGTATACCCTGTCATCGAACTGATACTGATATCGATGTCATTGCTCGTAGACCCTAAAAGCTTGTCCCGAACCCAGCCTCCAGTAAATCTCAATTCAGGTTTTGTGTATTCTCCCAGCGTATCGATATAAGAGGAAACCTCCAATAAGAGTTGACGCAAAAGCACCTCTTGATCTGTCAATCGAATGATTTTTGCCATGGTTTTTCTATGCAAAGCTGAAACCCTATTTCTAGATGCATAGCAAAGTCGTGAACCATTTGGGATTGATCGAAAAGGAAGCATTTACATGTATATCATTTGACACTCATATAGCAATGCACCAATAGAACTTATTAAAAATTAGAGTAGGCACATATTGGTGTTCATTATTTGAACAACTCGGGCTGTAGGTTGTGTAGGTTTCTTGCCAGGACACTCCTTTGGTACAGGACTATAAACTTGTGTTAGCGTTGACTCACCCTCGGCAAGATACATGAATGTACTCAATATAACGTAGACAGTCGCTTGCGGGTATCGCATGCGGTCGGGCGGCTATCCCGCTAGACTTAGGTCAAAGGTGGAAGGCGAAGCGAGCTTCATAGATGACTTACTGTACTCTTGCGCACCGTACGGTTTTCACATCATGGCTGTGGCAGCAGTTCAAATGGGTGGCATGAACGCACCAAACTCGACGTATGTTAAACAGGTGTCCATCAGCCATTGTACCTCGGCTGATTGATACTAGTATTTACGTTCGTCTTTATCAGCCACGGCCTGGTTGAACTATTTGGACTGACCTTGAGCATAGGTGAAGAACCTGGAGGAGGCCATCAAGATCGACCCACTCAAAGAGGCGCTCACCGAAGTTTTCTCTGAATATGGTAACATTATCGACATCGTAGCTAAGAAGAACTTGAAGGCCAGAGGTCAGGCTTTTATAGTCTTCGATGATACTGAAGCCGCCGAGCGCGCCATCAAGGAGGTGCAAGGCTTTGAGCTTTTCGAGAAACCTATGGTGCTTGATTATGCTAAGACAAAGAGTGACGCTACGGTACAGAAGGGAGGAAGTTCGGATGATTTCGAGCAACACAAACGGCAGAGGTTGGCTGAAAAGGGTAGCGTTTTCCATGCACGTTCCGCTGGGCACTATGTGATGGCTGATCTCGAATTTGAACTGTTCTAGAAAGAAAACAGGCTGCAGAAGCTGCAGAAGCACAAAAGAAGCTCAAGCGGCCATCCGCTGCAAATGGCCCCGACGCTGGCAACGCACGACCAGTCAAAGCAGCGCGCGGTGCTGGTCTTAAATCGTCAAATCCTGCAGCAGGGGCAGTGGTACCAGAAGAGTATTTACCGCCTAACAAGATCCTCTTCGTGCAGAACCTACCAGAAGACTACGAGGTTGAAGGGCTCACTGTGATTTTCGGTAGATTCGAAGGTTTTAGGGAGGTGCGACTGGTGCCGGGCAGAAAGGGAATTGCTTTTATTGAGTATGAAGCAGAGGCGGGAGCTATAAGTGCTAAGCAAGCTACGGCCGGAATGGCTTTAGGGGAGGAGCAGAAGTCCATTAAAGTCGTTTACCAACGTCAATAAAGCCTTGGCGTATAGCTCCTTCTTTCAAGGTTGACTTAGATACCCAGTCCGCAAATGACAGTTGACCGCTTCAGGAAAACTCGTTGATCATTGTCTTTTACACGTAACAGTCCTGGCGCCTCGTAAAAGGTGGAACGCATTATGCAGGAGCAATCGCCAGAAAATTTGAAAAACCGAATTCCGAAAGCGATCGGTTTTCTGGACTGATGACAAATCAAAATGCTAAGAAGTTACTAGAAGATGACATCTTGGTCCTCTTGTTCGCCAAGGACATCGGTAGAGCCTGAGCCTTCACTATTCTCCTTGTCACTGTCGCGTTGTTTGGCAGCATTTTCCTGATCTGCTCTCTCATTATCTCGTGTCTTATTGTTTTTCACCTAATAATGGATGTATCAGCGAGCGCTCTTGACTCGCTACCCAGAAGCTGGCCGTCTTAATTACCTTTTTCAGTCGATAGAACTCTTCTCTGTCAAGTTCATCCAACTCCGAGTTGATGTCTGCTAGTTGTTAGCGAGCTTATAAGTCGGTACGTCCATGTGTGCCCCTACACTTGATGGTGTTCTCTGTGCGCGGTATGATGACCTGTAAATTAGAGTCAGAATACCGAAGGACTTAGGTAGCCCAGGTGCCTACGTGTTCACTGCGTTGAAAGGACAGCGGCGGTTAGTAGGTGTATTTACATAGCTATCGGTGGTTAAACGTACATCGCATTTACTACGTTAGGTCTGCATTAGCCACACATATTTAAGATAATGGCAAAGGAGTACTACCTCGTCTGTTCACGACCTTGATGACTTCGTCCAGGATCACGAATGCTGTCTGATGTGAACGTCCTTAGTACGGATGAGAATTAGTCGTGCTACATAACATACTTGTAAGCTTGCTAACTCCACGAGCGTTTCCACAGCTCTTGCATAAGTCTCCCTGCAGCGCTGGACTTGCTGCCCTCCTTTTCCCAGGCCCGTCAAGCCAAAATCGTTGTTCCCTTCTGTGGTGTGACTTTCGAATCGAGGTAAGAAAACACCAGACACGTTTTCTTGTTTCGTTCTCACTCGGAACCGTGCAGATTTTGCAGATTCCTGGATTTGATAGCCTATATCTCCACCCACAGCGTACGTGACCTCTGCCAACGAGAAAGCCGCTATCTGCATCACACGGCCCATCTTTCGCTTGGCTTCATCAATACGCCTTGTAATTTCTGCCATACCTTAGTGCGAGCAACTTGCTTCGACGCCTGATACCGTACCTCGAAATCGTCTACAGTGCACTGTTAGCTTCATTCGCTATGAACCTTTATGGGACGCACTTTGTCAATGCCTCGCTTTTCCTCTTCAGCAGGCTGTGGCCCGTCTCCGCACCCTTTAACTTGCTCTTCATAGCTCCTAAGGACTGTCGTGTTGGGAAGACAGCTTCCCTATCCTATAACGTCCCGCCCCATCAGCATTGGCACAGTATCAGGATCTAGCATGCTTGACTAACTCCAGCACCTGACATTTTGGGCGAAACCTAAGAAACGAGGGAATTACAGTAGCACACAAAACTGCTACAAATCTGACTGTGTTTCGTTGAATACTGTAGAAGGAGCACCTCACGATCGAGGGGCACTAACGTTAGCGCCCGCGGTCCTGCTTCGGCATAGACTCTGTTCCAAATACCTCAGATAATTCTCGCGTCAAAACATCCGAAATTTCGCGCACGGTGGTTCCCAGAGTGCAAGCACACCGGTCACAATATGCCTGGGGAACTCTTACGGACGATGTTCATTAGCAAACCTAACCCAAAGTTCGGCGCTCTGAACACAGATCTAGGCTTGTACCTAGTTTCTTCGGACGACGTAGTCTACGAGCAGGATATTCTACGTGATCCAGGAAGAATCAAGCCATGGCTCATATATGTGGATTACAAACACCAGCATGGAAATCTTCTGGAACAGGCGTTTGTGTTACAGCGTGCTTGCACGCAGTTGCCGCGTTCCTACAAGTTGTGGAAGATGTACCTTGAATTACGTGTGAAGCACTTACGGAACAAGAATCCTGCTATCCATGCATCAGAGTACGCCAAAGTCAATGCTTTATTCGAGCGCGCGCTCATCCTGTTAAATAAAATGCCAAGAATCTGGGAAATGTACCTTTCCTTCCTGATGCAACAGCCTTTGGTAACATCTACCCGTCGGACCTTTGACAGAGCACTGCGATCTTTACCAATGACCCAGCATAATCGCGTATGGGCCCTGTACCGACCTTTTGCCAATTCTGCCTCTGGTGACACCGCGGTAAAGATATGGAGACGCTACATGCAGATCCACCCGGAGGATGCTGAGGACTTTATCGATCTTCTGGTGGAGATGCACAAATACACGGAAGCTGTAAAGAAATACATGGACATACTGAATAATCCCAGATTTCGGAGCAAGAATGGGAAGAGTGAATTCCAGCTTTGGACTGAAATGGTGGATTTATTAGTAACGTATGCTAAAGAGATAGAAACCGGGCGTACTGCGGGTATTGATGTTGAGATTATTGTGCGAAGTGGGATCGAGCGATTTGCGGACCAGAGAGGGAAATTATGGGCAGGTCTGGCAACATACTGGATTACAAAAGGCAACTTTGAGAGGGCACGAGACATTTTTGAGGAGGGAGTTACAACCGTCATGACCGTTCGAGACTTCACTCTAGTATTTGACTCTTACGCTGAATTTGAAGAATCCATCATCGGGAACCTCATGGATGCTGCGGCAATACGATCAGAGACAGGTAAGATCAACGAGGATGCAGATTTTGATTTGGACATTCGCATGATGCGCTTTGAGCAACTTATGGATCGGCGACCATTTCTGGTGAACGATGTGCTTTTGCGGCAGAACCCCAACAACGTTGTAGAGTGGGAGAAGAGGGTTGCACTTTGGGCCGGCAATAAAAAAGAGGTCGTACAGACATATACTGATGCTATTTCGGCGGTACAACCCCGTAAGGCGGTTGGCAAGTTCCACGAACTTTGGGCAAACTACGCAAAATTCTACGAGCAAGGGGGCGACTTACGGACCGCACGTGTAATCATGGAAAAGGGAATCAAAGTGCCATTCAAGTCGGTCGCAGAACTTGCTGAGATGTGGTGTGCGTGGGCCGAGATGGAATTGAGAAATGAGGATTTCGACCGGGCGGTGAATATTATGGCGAAGGCATGCCAGGCCCCAAAACGATCTACTGTGGATTACTTCGACGAGTCACTGTCACCGCAGCAAAGAGTTCATAAAAGCTGGAAACTATGGAGCTTTTATGTCGATCTAGTTGAGAGTGTAAGTACTCTCGAAGAAACGAAAAAGGTTTACGAGAGGATCTTCGAAATACGGATAGCAACGCCGCAGACAGTAGTCAACTTTGCGAACCTACTTGAAGAAAACAAGTACTTTGAAGAGTCTTTTAAGGTCTACGAGCGAGGTCTGGACCTGTTCAATTACCCCGTCGCATTCGAATTGTGGAACTTGTACCTGACAAAGGCGGTGGACCGTAAAATCGGCATTGAACGACTACGAGATTTATTTGAGCAAGCGGTCGAGGGCTGTCCTTCGAAGTTCGCCAAGATCTTGTATCTTATGTATGGCAGCCTGGAAGAGGAACGTGGACTCGCAAGGCATGCCATGCGTATCTATGAACGGGCAACACGTGCAGTCTCGGATGAAGACAGATTCGAAATGTTCAACTTCTACATCACCAAATCAGCATCCAATTTTGGTCTTACCTCAACGCGTCCTATCTATGAGAGAGCGATTGCAGCTTTGCCGGATAAAGAAGCTCGGGACATGTGTCTCAAATTCGCTGAGATGGAGCGAAGACTTGGGGAAATTGATCGAGCAAGATCCATTTACGGGCATGCATCACAGTTCTGTGATCCGCGCACTACGCCGACTTTTTGGTCGAAATGGGAGAACTTTGAGGTGCAACACGGTAATGAAGACACTTTCAAAGAGATGCTTCGCATTAAGCGAAGTGTACAAGCACAATACAAGTAAGTCGAAAACCTGATTTATAAGTCCTAGAACCGTACTAACATTACAAAGCACCGATGTAAATTTTATTGCGTCTCAAGCCCTCGCTCGAAGTCTACAGCAGCCAGAAGAGACCACGACGGAAGAAGGTGACGGCGAGAACAATGAGCAAGCCGATGCCATGGCAGCCCTTGAACGCCAGGCTCGTGCACCTTTAGGCTTCGTTGCAGCTAGCAGTGGACTGGAGGCCGGCAACGCGAAGCCAATGGAGCTATCTCCGGCGGTGACTGCTAACCCTGATGCGCTCGATGTTGATCTGGATGACGAGTGAAATGGAATGTGGCAATCAAGAATATATTTGCATATCATCATGAGAAATAGGGAGTGGAATAGTTGAATTACGATAAAACCTATCTGATTGACCTAGGGTGGTGTACCTCGAAAGAGCGTTTGCGTAGATGGTAGCGTTGCGTTGTCACATCGGATAGACCTCGAACAAAACTCCTTCGGCGGACCCTGTTCCATTCTGGCAGCAGCAACGAAGTCTCACAACACCATTACTTTCGAGCTGGATAGTACAATATCCCGGTCAATGAGCGAAGAGGTGCGAAAATTATTCGTGATCGAACGTTCAAAAACTTGAGCAAGTCCAGTCAAGTCCAGTCAAGTCTAGGTAGACTAGATACTAATGTCTCGATGGCCTATTTCGAGACATCTCGACCAATAGACTGGTACAGCCCAGTAATACCAACATCAGCGTTTTTCGTTATATCAGCTTCTTTCTCAAGCATAGGCCACTGTGTCTCTTCACTGCTATTGTCGTTGCACCAGAGTAACAACCGATGGTGCCGTTCGGAACATTATGGACGAGTCCGAATGGTTTCTTGCATACCCACTCAGCAGGGCAAGCCGACGTCACTCATTTCTGCCACCAGAGAGACTATGGTTTCCATCTCTCCGTCTGCTTGGTGGGCTATAGAAGAATGCTGGGTATGACTGGTCAATCTTGGTGATGTAGCATACCATATCTTTGAGGTGTCAATACTAGACCATCGGCGGCCTCTGTACTCGATTCGATGGAATATTGCGTTTGGCGGAGGTCTTGGCAGGAGAACAGAACTCCCACTCAGCAAGCGTTGGAGGATTGTCGGAAATGAGAATGAACACACCCACGCCACTGCATAAATACGACTTTGGGGAGTCTTGAGTGGATTCATCTTTGCTGTACCTTACGAAATCCCTTTAGTCCCATCCCAACATCCGCTATAAAACTCAAAGAACTTGATACCATGAATCTTCATGATCTCTTCTGCTATGATCCTACCTTGCTTCGTGGGACCATCGAATTTCTGTTGTTCAATCTATTTAGAAGAAGATATCATTTTGAACATCCCCTAAAGTCCTAACAGTCTAGCCTTCTTGCCAGTGATACAATCAAAGAGACAGCAGTCCTATCTCTGAAAACCCTTCAGCATACCTAGTCTCTTTACGAGGTATACTTTGTATCCTGTGATACGCCCAGGATTAAAACCTCCCCAAATACTCGTCTCGATCTGGAATTTCTCTTACGGTTACAGCGATGGTAGGATCTTCGAACACTAGTCGATCCTGACTGTCTTCTGGCTAATCATAACTCAGGTCTCTACGGTCTTATAAGAATAGCAAGTTCTAACTATGCATAGAATGCCAGAACCATATGATCACCCACACATCCTCCGCGATTATAGGAGCCTGTGTTTATGACTTGCCCGCAACCCTCATGCTTATGAAAGCAACCCATAAGGTCCGCAACACGTTCGATTTATTGCAGGGCGTCTGACCGGGGCTCACGTCTGTTCCTGTCGCCAGCATCTATGGAGCGCTACGGACGTCGCCATCGGTTTGGTTGGCCTACATGGCGTGAGGTTGCTCGAGCGCGTGTCCAAAGTGACAGACAATACATCCTTGCAGGCTACCTTATCACGTTATGTCTATCTACAACCTATCACAAGAGGAATGTTTGCAAGGGGTTCGTTCCTCTGCTCATCTCGGAAACGATGGCTTGCCGACCAAAACCTTCACAGAAATCTAACTCTCAAGACGAGTACTTCATATTACTTAGGTTGCCTGTTCTTGTAGATTTCGCCGTGATAAAATTTAACCCCGATCTTGCGGTATGAGTATACTGAACAGTACAATAATTTCGCAGATGTTATAAATATCATGCAATGAACAGAAGAGCTTGATTCGGGATCGTATCATACTATATAGTAAGAGATGTATGATACAAAGCTACTGATAATTTCTCCTCTCGACGCTTCTCCTTCGAGTACTTTCCATACATGTGTAACATTCTGAAGCAGCAACGAAACCCTTTCCATGCCGTCAAATCCAACACTAGTGAAGGGCATATGTTCAGGTTGACGCTGCTGCGTTCCTGCCGGTCAGAGCGTGAGATCCCGCCTAATACAAAGACAGGTCTTTTAGGCATCGATGTAGTGATGACATTTCTAATTGACGACTGTCGATGATGAATCTTTGGCATGTCTTGAGGGACCTCTAGTAAGACTAATCTGACGTCGCCTAGAGTTTGCTTTTGAGGCAAGGAGTCTAGATCTCACCATGTCCCTACCAGATCCTTTAAAAGACAATGATTAGTGAGCCTGCTCTTCGACTTCGAGCAGAAAGCAAGCGCCGTTCGAAGACGTGTTTGTAATTGAAGATAATCATAAGTATCGTCGACATTTCAAGAAACTAAGCGTCGACGGCTTTTGATGGCTAAAAGAGCCCGATCGAACCTTCCGCAAGCCACTTTACGAGGTCAGAAAAGAAAGTATTCGAATTTCGCAATTGACTACCGTATGACTACTAACGTGATTTATTCGCATTCATCATATATTCAGAATTTCATCTTATTATCACTATTTTACCTTCATGTGAGCGTTCTGCACGCGAAGAGATTGACTGATATATCACTATAATAGATGTATTCTTTAGTAGACTGATCGTCAAGTTGAGTTTCGAGTTGACATTTTGAATTCGATTCGATTCGAAGTCAAGTTGCTCACACTTTCAACTCGACTCAAGTCGAGTTTGTTACGAGCGTGCTCAGTCTTCTACTGAAACGCGAGTTCTCTGAGCGAGCCTAAGACTCTATCGAGCTTAGCGCTTCTCTTTCTTCTGTACATATAGCTAGAATGCAAATCTGTTTAAAACATGTTTTTTGACTATCTTCTTTAGACTAGCTCAAGACGTGTTTTAAACTCATTTCTTGAAGAATGTTTTAAACACAGAGATGATTTATATTTATAGTAGCAACTTATAGAGAGTTAATTGACCTGCAGATTAATCTTTTCATCATGTAAAGAAAGCTTTAAAAGCATTTGATTGTTGATGATGCTATTCAAATACTCGTTGAGAATGTTCTTGCTTGAAGAATTTAGTCTAGTCATAACAATTTTCTTCTGCAATAATCTATTCTTCATTTCACATAACTTCTTCTCATTGATCTCAACGCTTTGTGTATAGCGAAGTCTTTTCTTCAGCTCACAAGATTGATTGAGCATTCACTCATTAATGTATATATACATAAGCTTGTTAACATTGATGTTACTGAGCTGATTTCTAGTCTTTGACTTTATAAAATTCATGATCAATGAATCTTGTCACGATCCTAGCCTTGCCAGGCCTATCCTCGCTCCGTCACCTTGACTAGTCCCTATTGGGCCTAGCGTCGGCTGAGAAACACACATATGTAGCCAGCTTCTTTCCTGTAGCTACCTTTCTTCCTTAGCATTTATCTTCTAGTTAAATGACACCCCTATCTGACCCGCTCTAGGCAGGCCTCTAACAAATCTTGTTCAATTAACATGAAATTTTCAGATATTTTGTTGACTCATAGACAAAGCTTTGCTAGCTGAGAAGCAAATAACTTGCAGCAGAGTCAAAAAAGCTTTGAATAGTTAATTCATCTTCAACATTCATCTTAAGAGTGAAATTCATCTATTTGAGTTTAAAATGCAAGTCATTGCTTCATGATTAAAGTTGCATCTGAGCAATAAAAACTATATTTATTAAAGAAGATCAGCATGATAGAATTGAATGTTAAGCTGATCATAAGATTTACTACTTTAATATCATGACTTTGAGATAATAATAAAGTGATGATTACATGTAAAGATGTAAATTGTTGAAGAAGTTGAAGTTCTTAAACATTATCTGCTATATCTTTTAAACACTTGATGTAAGAGTATTTTTTCACTTTGAAGTATAAATCAGCTCATATCTTGTTTTAATTGTAAAAAACTCATGACAGAAAATAATTCTTTGCTTCAGAAAGATACTGAATTTAATGTAAAAACTTCAAGATATTAGAAGTTTACTTCAAGAAGATTCAGCAGTTCAGATTTTTAAGATGAGATAAAATTTTAGTGATATTTCTGTTTTTATTATCATTTATTTTTGATTTGAGCTGTCTGATGTATCTCATTATCATCTTCTCATTCTTTAGTACTGAGTTCATGAGTCTCATAATAGATTCTCAGCATGTAGAAACATTAAGAATAAGCAAACATTTATGATTATAAATTTATGTAAAAGAGATGATTAGTATGTGATTTAATTCAATAGAAAGATGATGAAAACAAGATTGAGAAACATTAAATATCTTAAGATTAAAAATTCAAATTTACATTAACTTTTATCTGAAACTTTCACAGAATTGTCAACTTTTTAAGAACAGTGAGAAAAGATTTAATAATTCACTGAGCATCTTCAAGAATCTTTGCAAATCAGAAAAGCTTAAACTGATCATTAAGTTGAGTTTTGAGTTGACATTTTGAACTCGAATTGAGATTGAGTCAAATTGCTCACATTTTCAACTCAATTCAAGTCAAGTTGCTCATATTTTCAATTCAACGCAATTCAACTCGACTGAGAATTGAGTCAACTCAACTCGACTCATCAAGAACTCAAGCTTGACATCAAGAGAGTTAAATATAGAAAATTTTCCGGTTTTTAACTTTTGCATTATCTTTTTGCATTATCTTTTAATAGAGAGTCATGAAGAGAAACATGAAGAAAAACATGATGAGAAACATAATGAGAAACATGATGAGAAACATGAAGAAAAACATGAAGAAAAAACATGAAGATTATTTGTGTTAGAAGTCAGCATAGAGCGAGTCATATGAGTGTCATTTAACTAATAAATAAATGCTAAGAAAGAAAAGTATCTACAGAAAAGAACTCGATTCTTATATGTGTGTTTCTCAGCTCTGTGCTAGACTCGAAAGAATTGACATCTTACACATATGATGCAGAATCTCAATGACATCACTTTTAACTCAAATGCTTACTAGATTCGATTAGAATGAAATCAAGACAAAGAATAAACGAAGACTAAAATCGTAACATTACTCTTTTTTCTTGACTATTCATGTTCGCATGAATGTTATTTCTTAGTGCGCTTTTGTTGAATATTTGATATGAAAGTCGTCAATCATCTCTTGAGCGTTCATAAATTCATTGTCGTCAGCGTTATATCAGTTGAGATCGTTGTCATAACTCTTTCATTTAACTTAATATTGAAGTCATCTTCGATATCGTTGAAAGTTCAATATATCGTCGATCTTTCATTCATTCTCATCATTTATCACTATTGACTTCAAGAATTCATTCTTCTGATCAGACAGAGAGTCATTGACAACAAGACGAAGAAGTTCTGAATGAAATACATCATGTATACACATAGTCTTGAGTAGTTTCAATTTATAGAATGAGTCAACGAGATCGATAATCTGAAAAGAGTTGAGCATCTTGTCATTCAATTTTTTGAAAAGTCTCGCTGTAATGATGTTTCATTCATTCAGAAACATTCTTGATTTGATCTTGTAATTGATCTTCTTTCTATGCTTGTTAGCTTGATTCATCATTTGTTCTCGTGTTTTAATCAGAGCTTCATGAGCGAAGATCAATGTCTTGTTCATTTGTTCATATATATTCTGAGCTCAATCAATCTGCAAGCGTTCGCAAGTGCTTTCATACTCGATGATGTCAGAGTCGAAGCTCATACAAGAATGAAAGTTCTTGTTCATGAAGAAGAGAATCAAGAAGATGACTGAGAACAAAACGTTATTGTCAACAAACTTGATCATGAGTAGTCACTTAGATCAGTCGTTCTGCATATATGAACAGAAGAATTGAAGATATCGCTTGATGTTCTGATTGACTCGTTCGCTTTGATCATTGATCTGAGAATGATAGACGATGAACAATCGAAGAGAAATGCTCAGTCGTTTGCAAAGAAACTTTCATAGTATAGAGATGAATTGCGAATCTCGATCAAATACTATGAAGCTTGATAGATCATGAGTTCAATATACTCATTGAATCAGCATTTCAGCTGTCTTTTCAACAGTGATATTTTCATCATCAATGATGCAAGAAATATAATGCCTTTCTTTTGACAATCTGCAGATGATCGTCAGAATAGCGTTGTACTCGCTTGAATTAAATAAATCAATAATGAAGTTCATTGCTATGTCTTGTAATCGCTGTTCAGATATTGATAAAGATTGAAGCAAATCATTTGATTTATTTCTAGATGTCTTTGAACGTTGACAGATATAGCAGTTTCGAATATATCAATCTATCATTTTTCGCATGAATGATCAATAGTAGTTTCGCTTTATGACTTTCACAGTTCTAAGAATATCAGAATGATCAACTGATGATTGATCGTGCATCTCATGAATCAGATTCATTTGTAGAAGCTCGTTGAACGAGATTCATGACTGACTATCATGATACAAGATTTCATTCTGAGTTCAACAATTCTTCAATTTGATATCTTCATATTGTGTCTCGTCTCTTGCTATTGCTTCGCGAAGTAGCGTACAATTCTCGTTGATCTCATTAATCTCAAGAATCTGTTTATAGATTGATTCACTGATGTTCTTCTTTAAATCAGCAATTTTCATTCAATTTGAAGTCAGAATAGTGATTCATTGATAGCGAACGCGCTCATCTTCTGAATCTCTGAGCACGACGTCAGCTTGACGAGTTAATGCATCGATCTTGATATTCTGTTTGTCAGATCAATACATTATTCTGAAGTTGAAATCAGCGAACTTCTGAACTCAACGCATCTGATGTTTGCTCAACTCTTTATCTTTCATCAACAAAGTGAGCGCTTGATAATCAATGAACATCTTAATAGAAATGTCAGTTAACTTCAGTTCAAGTCATCAGTGTTCAAATGCTCAAATGATGATCAGAAGTTCTTTATCATATATCTCATAATTGCATTCAGCAGAAAACATGTTCTTGCTATAGAAAACAATTGAATGTAGTACTTCTTCATCATCATATTGAGAGAGAACTTCATCATTGATGTAGTCAAATGAGTCAATTTCAAGAATAGTTTCATGAGTTTGATCAAAGTGACGTAGTATAAAAGTCTCGATCATACATCTCTTCATATAATTGAAGACGATCTGACAGACTTCATTTCATTCAAATATGATCTTCTTTTGAGTGAGTCAAATTATTGAATGAACAATTTTTGAAAAGTTCTTAATGAAGCATCGATAGAAATTGCAGAAGTCAATGAAGAACTGCATCTGAGTGAGATTATTGAATGTAAATCATTCAACGACTGCTTGTATCTTTTGAGAGTTCATCTTCAGTTCTTTGATTGATATCAAGAGTTCTAGAAAGATAGTTTTCTGAACATGAAACTCGCACTTGTTGATGTCTATCTGTAGATCAGCTTCTCGTAGTTTATTCAAAATCAATCGTACATGTCACTTATGTTTCTTTAAGATCTTGCTGTAAATAATAATGTCATCTAGATAAATCTGACAAAACTGATGTAGATACTTGAACAACACGTCGTTCATATAATGTTGATAGAACGCAGATTCGTTGATTAATTTAAAGAGCATTACATGATATTTGTATGAGTCGAAAAAGATAATAAAAATAGTCAAATTCTTGCTATCTGAATGCATGCGTAATTTGTTAAACGTGACAATGATGTTTAATCAAATCAGATACTTGCTTTCTTGTATATGAGTGAGAGTCTCGTCTATCAATGACAAAGAATAGCGATTTCGTTTGATCAAAGCATTGAGCTTTCTGTAATCGATGCAGAAACGCAGACTATCGTCTTTCTTTTCGATGAACAAAATGAGTGAAACGTATGATGCAAAGCTGAAGAAAATGAATTCTTTGTTTAAATGATCAATCAGATACTTCTTTATCTTCTAAAGCTTGTGATTGAACATCTGATATAATCTGCTTCGAGAAAGCATTTCTTCATTGATCAACTTAATTTTGTGATTATAGAAACGATGCAATGATAGCTGATTGATCATTGCTCGATCGAAGATGTCTAGATAGTCGTGATATTCAGAGAGAAGCTTGACTTTGACTTGCTTGAGAACTTCAGCGTGAGAAAGCTCATGCAGATTCACTTCTTTAGACTTGTTTTCAACTGTAGTTATGAGTCAATCGATTTTCAAGATGATAACAGCAAAGATCTTGATGTCTGATCATTTGATTAACATTTTATATGTCGCTGTTTCTATCATTGCTATGTTCATTGAATCTGACGTTGATTTAAAGATTTTGACGTTAGTTAAAGTCGCGTCACGCTGTTTTAACTGTTCAATGAACTTCTTGTTTTGACTGAATTGAGATGTAACGAAAGTGAAAGATTTCTTCAGAATATGAGTAGAAGTCAAGCTCTTTCGTTTCGTGATTGATTTATTACTTGAGAATAGAGCAATTGATTTCTGACTAGTAGAGTTGAAATTCGTAAATTGAAGAAAATCGATTCGCATATCAATTACTAGGTCAATTTTGTTCATTCATATTTTTTCAAGAATCATTTGATGTTGAACTAATTGAGTGATCAACATAGAAGCTTTGTCAATCGTATGATCTTGAACAGTCAGATTCAAATAGATGACATGAGTAATGAGTTTCTTAGCATAATGATCGTCGAATTCTCGAATTGACTTCGCTTTGATCAAAGTCAGAGACTTGATTTGCAACTGATCACAAACAATCTGCGCGATCACTTCATCAATGAATGAATAGTCAGCAGCTTTGATGTCAATCAATGACTTCAATGAGTAACTAATTTCATTGTTAGAAAGTACACATTCAGTAGTCAAAGATTCAGAAGCAAAAGAATTATCTGACATGCTCATCGTTGAAGAAATTAACACATCTTTCATCGCGTCTTTGATGAAAGTCTCTAGTTTTTTGCCTCGCTATTCTCGAAAGACATTTTCTCATTCTCTTTATTCTTTGAAATGATGATTTCATGTAGACGAAGAGTGAAAGCTTAAGAAGTCGAGATGTTGATTTTGTTCTGAGAACAATTCTTGAACAAGTGACTTGAAATCTTGTAGATGTAGCAGATGATAGATGATCTCGCTGACTCAGAGATAGAAAAGATGATTGATTTAACATAATTGATTATCAAAGTTGTTTTTGCTGACAAGAGAGTAGTAGCGCGTTTGTCAGATATGACAGTGACTTTGACGATGACAGTGCGACGTTCGCTGCGAAGCTGATAATTGACTCGTTGTTTACTATTCACATCTTGAAGAAAGATCTTTAGTCGATGAAGCGAAGTGAAATCTTCAAAGCAAACTGATAGAATGTTCTGCAAGCGATTATTGATTTTATTCTGAAGATCATTCATCAGAATGCAATCATCATATTCGAAATAACTGAATAGCTTTATAAAGTCGAAGTAGAAGACATTGAAGAACTTATCTGCTTGTCTCAGAGCGTTGTATTCGCAACGACACTTTCGATTCTTATCTACTTCATCGTATATTTCTTTCAGATGTTCAAATAGCTCATAGATCGAGTAGTATGAATGAGAAGAGTCATGACGACATCAAGCGTAGATGTGCTCAGCAGCATCATTTTCTAGTCTAGACAACATATAAACAATGCAGATAGTCTCATTATCGAACTGATCGACATTGACAATTAGCTTGTCGTTCATCTTGTTTCTTCAGTCTTTTCAAGTCGATTCATCTTCATCAATGAATACAGATGAATTCGAAAATTTGAAGAATTGATGATGTTCATTTTCAAATGAGATGAACTTAGTAGATGTCTTTCGTCAAGTATGATTCTCAATAAAAGCATGCAACTCGATATCTTGTTAAGATAGATGATTCGTAGTAGATCGAGACTCAATAGACTGTCGAGATCAAAACTGATCAGCTGAATGCTGATTCTCTTTGAGTTTCAACATTGTCTTTTGTAGTTGAGTGTTAATTTTTTCTAGAGTGTTCATTGTTATGCAATTGATCTTTAGCTGTTTTAATCTCTGAGTATGTTTGACTTGTAGAACGATTCAATGCTCATTGCATTTCAAAGTCATGTCTTTTTGATCTTTTAACTCATTTAACATCTTGATGATCTCGTTCAACTGATTAAGAGCTCACTGATGTAGTTGTTCTTCAATCTTAATGTTTCATGAGATCTTGACGTTCTTAGCTTCAGTTGAAGCATCGAAAGATAGTAAAGAAATTCGTTTATTTGCAGTGCTTCTAAGTAAGCGAGCTGTTCATGACTCGATTGACTCGTTGTCACGTATCATGATGAGAAGATAAAGATAAATAGATTGTGATAATAAGAAATTTGATGATTTTGATAAATTTGAATAAATTTGATGAAAGTAATTCAAAGAATTTCTTGCGAATTTTCTGAATAAACGAAGTAGATTATTTCGTATCATCTACACGTTGATAGCAGAGTAGTTGATTAGCATTTATCTACTGTTAGAGATCAGCATAGAGCGAGTCATATGAGTGTCATTTAACTAATAGATAAATGCTAAGAAAGAAAAGTATCTACAGAAAAGAACTTGATTCTTATATGTGTGTTTCTCAGTTCTGTGCTAGACTCGAAAGAATTGACGTCTTACACATATGATGCAGAGTCTCAATGACATTACTTCTAGCTCAAATGCTCACTAGACTCGATTAGAATGAAATCAAGACGAAGAATAAACGAAGACTAAAATCATAACAATTTGTGTCATGATGAATTGACTTATAGAAGTTAAATCAGAGACTAAAGTCAGAAACTGAGTTGAAGATCAGATCTGAGTTAACTCTGAAACTCTATGACTTTGTCAAGACATCATCTAAACTACGTCATATCTTTGACTTAATATATCATGAGTTATGTCGTGCTCAACTTGACAATGCTTGACAAACTCTTTATAGTCAATTAATTTTCTCAAGTTATTGAGAACTTCTTAATAATTAACTCTATCATAATATATATTCATTCTGTATCTGCTTAGAATATTACATTGTCATATCACTTTTATAGATCTCGTCTATTCATTTAGTAAATTCAATCATCACAGTTTTAATTATTTCAAACTTTTCTTAGAAATGACAATTTGATATTCAAGCATGATAACAGCAATGTGATTGCAAAAAAGTTGAAACGATGATGTTTCAATCTTGCAAGACATCATATCAGAAAATGAATGTCACATAACTGAATTAAAAAGTGAAGAAGCAAAGAATAAATTCTCTCTTGATATTAATGAATAGCTGACATGAGTAATGCTTCAATGTGATGAACTGCAAAAGAAACAGAAGTTAATAACTATTCAATCAAAGATTGAGATTCTGCAAGTCATTGAAACGATGAAGAGAAGTCATTAAACTTTCACTTGAACTTTCATGAAGAACTTAAATGATCTACACATCATCTTCATAGTGTCAATGATAACAAAACAAAGTCATCATAAAATTGTTTTGCAAAAGCGAAGATCTTCAATGTCTTTGAAGAAGTATCATGATAAAATCATAAGAAAACATAAAGAGTGAATTCGTAACATCAAAATCTTATTTCAAAATATTTCTTGACATTTTGAAAGTAATGAGAAAAAGATTTTATACTGCATGATTTATCTAAAGAGTGAATCAAAGAAACTTTGATTTAATCACAAAGAGACTATGTCTGCAGTTTAGCAGATGTGATTCAATTTTATTGACTTTCTTCTGAATTTAATTGAAAACTCAATGAATCGAGACATAAATGTGACTCAGCAGTACGTGAATGCATTGCAACATTCAGATCAAATGATATGAATGTTTGCAACTCATCTGAGCACTCTGAAACATCAACTTTCGTTGTATAATAATGAGCATAAGCAAACTCATTTATTCATCAAGTTGAGATCTGAGCTGCATGTAATCATTATTAATGTGCAGTCGATTTCTATCACATGAGATGCGTTAATTGATCTTGTCGCTTGATTGAAAATAAATCTGTGAAAAGAACACATCTTGTCATTGAAATGATCTTGAGATGAGAACTTGCATGATCAAGATAAAATCAACAAGAAGACTCATTCAAAGTGAAAGAAATCTCATTGATCAACTAAACTTAATTCTTCATCAAAGACAAGCTCACACACTTCATCACATTATAGCAAGAATTTGTTCAACATAACATGTTACACATGCAATCAAAAGAATCATTACTTTACTGATTGTAAAGATGAAAAAATCAAGAATAGATCAAAAGAATTTGATGTAAATTGAGTATTCATTGATTTAATATCACATATGAATCATCTTAAGATTTCAAGAAAAGATAAACTTTTAATGAATGCTTCAAATTGTCAAGAAAAAAACAAGAAGTTCTCTTTGTAAAGATTTTTATATATAGAGAGCATGTAATTCAAGAAGATCAGAAGACAGAAATGAAGATTAATATAAATATTGATGTCAAGATGAATGTGATTAGTCAACGTTTCATCATTGAACAAAGTATGCTCTTGTTGAATGTTGATCTTTCAAGATTTATCTGAATGAATGATCAGAGTGTTTATTGTTATGACGTTTATAAGATGTGTTATCAACTGAAAGATAGCTGAGACATAGAGAAAAAAGATATAAGTATCTTCTATGCTATCAACAAGAAGAAATCTTCTCTGATTCTAAGTATGTTGAATATGCAATTCAAGCGTATTTGAATAAACATGATCACAAGAACATGACGTTTTGACATGAATGAGCATGCATTCAAGTTATTCATTGCAGAAGATTTTATGAAAGCTCTACAAGATGAGTTTACTGTATATGCTTTTATCATGATCAACATCATCAAAGAGTTAATCATTGAACATCAAGTGAAAGCAATGAATAACGTGACAAATTGTATCACAAACGCGCTTAAAACGCAGACTTTACTCATTGAATTGAAAGAATATGAAGATGTATTTTCAACAGAAAGTGTTAACAAATTGCTTTTGCATGAAAATCATGATCATGCAATTGAAATCACTGCAAAGTCATCATATGAATCATTGTATAATTTGTTAAATACAAAGTTAGCGATTCTGAGACAGTATCTAGATGATGTCTTAGCAAAAGAATGAATTAAGCACTTCATCAACTTAATTGATTAAACTGATCATTGAATCAAGTTTTCATATCTACATTCTGACTCGACTTAAGTACTTAAGTTGAATCTTCTGACTCGACTCGAATACTTGAATCAAATCTCATGACTCAACTCGATATTAATCTCGAGTCAAGTCAGAACTCGCTGACTCAATTCAACTCATTAAGCAATTGAATATGATGTTAAGAGAGCTAAATATAGAAATTTTTCCGGTTTTTCGCCTTTGTATTATCTTTTTGCATTATCTTTTTGATAGAAAGTCATAAAGAAAAACATAAAGAAAAACATAAAGAAAAACATAAAGAAAAACATAAAGAGAAACATGAAGAGAAACATGAAGAGAAACATGAAGAGAAACATAAAGAGAAACATGAAGAGAAACATAAAGATCATTTGATAGAGAGCTTTGATAGAGAGCTATGATAGAAAGCTATGATAGAAAGTCATGACGAGAAACTATGAAGACTGTTTGATAGAGAGTCATGAAGAAAAGCTATGATAGAGAAACATGGTAGAAAGCTATGAAGAAAAGTCATGACGAAAAACTATGAAGACTATTTGATAAAAAGTCATGATAGAGAGTCATAATAGAAAGTCATAATAAAATATCTATCTATCTATCTTCATGTCTTGACGAGTCGAATTGAGAATTTCAAGTCGATACTTGATTTCAATTCTCTGACTCAACTTAAATATTCAGATTAAACATCTTGACTCAACTTGAATACTTGAATCAAGAATTCTGACTCGAATCAAGTCTTGACGAATCGAAAACTCAACTCGATCTCAATGACTTAACTTGACGTAATCAGTCTATGACTAATGCATCTATTTTATTCATTTTCAAAAAGAACAATAGTCTTCATTTATGCATGAACTATCAAGATCTGAATAAGATCACTGTCAAAAATTATCATTCACTGTCTTTAATTAGTGAAACTCTAGACAGACTCAATAAAGTCAAGCAGTTTACTAAGTTAAATTTGAAGAATGTTTATCATCGTTTTAGAATTCAACATGAAGACGAGTCAAAAATTATGTTTCATACTCATTATGATTACTTTAAGTATATGATCATGTCGTTTGATTTAATCAATGCATCTGTCATCTTTCAGACTTATATTAATAAGATTTTAACAAAGCTTTTAAATGACTTTTATGTTATTTATCTGAATGACATTCTAATCTTCTTCATAAAGAAGACTGATCACATAGATCACATGAAGTAGATTCTTGAAAGATTAAGAAAGTTCAAGCTATATGCTAGCTTGAAGAAGTGTGAATTCTTCATCATTAAAGTGAACTTTCTAGAATTTGTCATATTCATCAAGAGCATTTCGATGAACTCAAGTAGAATAGACATCATCAAAACGTGACTCAGATTAAAGATGTATCAAGAAATATAAGTTTTTCTGAAATTCATTAATTTCTATTGATGTTTTATACATTACTACTCTCAGATAGCAAAGTCTTTAACAGAACTGCTAAGAAATAGTGTAAAAGATGTAAAAATAAGTTCATTCATATGATCGAGCGAAGCGAAACAAGCTTTTAATCAGCTTCGCGACGTCTTTATGAAAGCATCTATACTAAGACACTTTGACTCAGAAAGACATATACACATCGAGATCAACGCATTTAATTATGCAGTCGCGAATATTTTGTCTCAGTCAAATGACGAAGATCAGTGACATTCAATTGCATTCTGATTCAAAATGATGATAAACATTAAAAGAAACTATGAGATACATGATCAGAAGCTTTTAATCATAGTAGCGATGTTTAAACACTGATGATACTATGTGAAAGACAATTATCATACTGTTGAAGTTCTAACTGATCATAATAATCTGAAGAATTTTATAAATGTTTGAAAGTTAAATGAAAAACAAGTCAAATGAATCATGAGATTGTTGATCTACAACTTTGAAATAGCACATAGATTAGAAAAGATAAACTCGATCAATGCGTCATCAAGATAATCTGACTATAAGAATGAGAACATTTCTGCAAATTGTTTGCTGCTTACTCTGCAGCGAAAGCTGACTAGAATAAAAAATGCTTAAATAGCTTTATATTCGTAGCGATCAGAGAACTATACTGTATATGAATGATTAACGATGTCAAGAAGATGTTTGTTCACAGTATAAGTATAAACAAATATTCAGCAGAACATGTTGAAAGCAGACTGCAAGATGAAATTCACTGATGAATATAAGTGATTAACAATGTTGAGAAGATGTTCATTCACAATGTCAGTGAATGAAGATATTCAGTGAAACATGTCAAAAGTAGATTGCAAGATGAAATTTACTGTACACAAGTGATTAATGAAGTCGAGAAAATGTTTGTTCACAATGTCAGTGAAAACATAAATACATATTCAGCAGTGCATGTCAGAAGTATGCTGCTAAAGATCATGATTTTAGCAGTGCAAGAAATGCATTTAGATGAAGTACATTTCTCAAGAGATAAAATTTCTCAACTTGAATCAATAACTTCAAAGAGCACAGATGTTGAAACGTTAATTCATAAAGATCGCAACGTAGTTAAGAAACAGCTTAATTTTGTTGTTGAAACTGTTGATTGCAAACAACTTGTTTCACATGCAATTGTCAGAGTATTGATAATTCATGAAATGACATACAACTTCAGTAGTAAATTCATAATTGAACTCATTAAGATCTTACAGCAAGGAGATGAATTTGCTGTGAGATTAAAAGCAGACGAAACGACAAGTATATGAAAGAGTGACGTTGAAGCTTGAACATTAAATAGTCAAGAAATGATAAAGTACAATGAATCATTGTATGTTTCAGAAGATCTTTCTGTCAGAGAAAAGCTGTTGAAACGTCATCATGATAACTCATTAGCAAAACATTTTGATGCTGACAAGATCAGTGAGCTATTAGATTGCAAATATTACTGAAAAAGTATGATCAAAGATGTCAAAAAGTACATAGATACTTGTAATATTTGTCAAAAAATGAAGATAAAATGTCATCTATCATATGATAAGTTGAAATCATTATCTCGATTCACAAATTCATGAAAAGAAATCACTATGAATTTCATAACAAATCTGTCATTTAGTAAATGAAAAGAAGTCGTGTATGACTTGATTCTTGTGATAGTCAATCATTACATGAAGATGACGCGTTATCTGTCTATGAAGAAGACTCTGACTATTGTAGAGTTAGCAAAGTTGTTCTTTAAGCAAATTGCTTTAAGATATGAAGTATTGAATGATATAATTATTAATAAAGATAATCTATTTATTAATGCGTTCTGATCAGAAGTCTGCTATCATGTCAAGATGAAACGACGACTAAGCATTGCTTTTCATTCGCAAACAGATGATCAAACAGAATGATAGAATTAAACGTTGAAACATTATTTAAGAGTATATTGTTTCAAAAAGCAAGATGATTGAGCTATGCTTCTACTCATAATTGAGTTCATTTATCATTAAACAAAGCACACTTCATTGAACTGTAGTTCTTTCAAAGTTATGTATGATTATGAACTCATCTTTGACATACACATTAAGAACGATGCTATGAAAGAAGAAGTATCAACAGCAAAAGAACGCGTTGAAATGCTGCAAGATGTATGAAACATGTTGATGAAACAATGATAAAATGCAATCAATGCTCAGACAAAGTACTATAATTGAAAACATAAGTTTAAATTCTTTAATGTTGATGATTTAATCATGTTATCAGCAAAAAATCTGAAGCAGAAAAAGTCAAGCAAGAAGTTATTAAATAAGATGATAAAGTTCTTTCATATACAAGAATTCATAAACAACTTAACAAGCAAATATATCATCTTGATCTTTCAATCATTTATAAAGTTCATTCTATCTTTTATGTATTTCTTTTAGAGTCATATAATCATAGACTAAATGATGACTTTATACTCGATTATTTTGTATTCAAGCTTATTGATGATGAGTAAGAATGAAAGATTGTAATTGTAATTCATACATTCTTGTAACATTGATTTAAACTTGATTCATGAGAGACTTTATGCTATTTATATTGAGTGAACAAAACTCTCTGAGAAAGAAAATCACTCGTCATCTATATGATTGCTTCACGCAGTCGAAACAATAAGATTGACACTGTGCTATCAAGTAATGAATTTATAGCTTCTATTCAGCGCATGATGCTTGAGTAAACTCTTGATGAGAGTGTCTGTATTGTTTGATTATGACACATTGTCTTTGCTTTGCTCTTCATTGATGATATTTTATACAATGATGTTTCGATTCGATTCTCAATTCAAAGATGAAAGACGTTTTCTTTGCATTCGTGATGCTCATGATTGTAACATACATAAAGCTGTGTTCTCTTACTCAATGATTATCATTCATTGAGCAGAGAAATATGTGATGAAAGAGAGATGCATATGATAAGAAAATAGAGTATGATTGTACTGAGTAATTCTTTTCTTCTCTTGATTTGACTCATGTCACGTAGACGTTGAATGAATTGTTAGTATAAACGTGCAATTGCAATCATTCAATATTTGACTTTGATTAATGAAAAAGAATGCATTCTGATCATTCTCTTGAGCTGACGATTTTTCATATGAATAGATGAATGACTTGATGTTAAGTAAAGAAGATGAGTTTAAGCTCTCTCAATATATCAGCGTGATCAACGAGTCACTACTTCTTCAAGCACTGTAATCACGACTCTTAATACTTGAAATGACTATTCTATCTGATATCTTTTCATCAATTACTTGATGATACTGTTGATGTGATGAAGATGTTTTAATATTGACGTAGTCAATGAATCGCAAATTCTTCAATCACTTGTAATCATAACTCGCAAACTCTTCATCTGAATTATCTTTTTCACTAGTAGTATCTTTTCATCTCTTACTGACATTGACATGTCATTAATCTTCTTCGTAGATCAATTGTGACTGTTAGAGAAGATGTTGTCGCATGAGTGAAAACTTTGCATGATGACTTTTCTGATCACGCAACATTCTAACATCATTTGAACTGCGTTGAATTGAGATCTCTTGACTCTTTTGACTTTTATTTGAACACAGAATAGAATCAAAAGATTTGTAGTCAACATCATGTATAGATGAATCTCGTTGTCAGTCTAAGAATGAAAGATAGAAAAATTTTTACAAAAGCAAAAAAAAAAGAAAATCTTATATTATAAGATACAATAAAAAGAATATCTCATTGAATATAATCAATAAATATTGAGCGAAGATATGAAAAATGTCTTGAAGCTTATAAAAGCTTTTGAAATGAGGCTGAAATGTGAATGAAAAGCATAATTACTCATTTTCAAGCATAAACTCATTATTAGAAAAGAAGAATCACTGTATTATGATAATTTTGCTCTTTAATGAAGCAATCATATATGTAAATCAACAGACAGAAGAAAAAAGCGCAAAGATGCTCAAATGCGCTCAACAAGAAAGTGTAATCATCACGACACAATAAACATCATGCAATTATCACTTCATTAAACATCTTTCATATGAAACAAGATTGCAGACTTCTTCTTCTCTTTTATTGTCAGATTTACATTAAAATGCGAAGATAGAAATTTGAAAGATGACAAATTATGCTAAAATATATCAGAACAATTAAAAATGCTGACAAAACAATATATAATCAAGATTGAATGTATTGCAAAGCACTTTAAATTCAGAATTTCTTTGACAATATCATTGATAATTATTATCTTTTTGAGAATGAGCTTTTGAATCTTTAGAAACTCAAGTTTATGAGTTTTTCTGAAATGATTCTTTACACAAGTTGCTGTTATCAATTTCTTGTAAAGAATTTTCTGATGAGTAATGAATGTTTTCAGAGTGACATTCTCTTCTTCATTCTCAATTGCACTATCATGAATTTTCTGCAGATAAAAGAATTTATTAATAGTTGAAATGCAGATGTTGAGAATTTAAACATTGAATCATGAGTATTTAGTAAATGTATCAGATAAGTATATTCATTGCAATACAGAAATATTCATTATTTGCATAATGAACACACTTCTTGTACATTGTCTTTCTTTGAAAGATGAAATCATATCACGATGCTTTATTCTCAATGTGTAGAACTTGAATACACTTTATACAAATTACTTTATTTAAAGTTTTGAAATTAGCAACACTTCTTTCACTTATTTTCACAATTGACAGCTGAAAAGCATCAGTAATGACATCAAGAAGTAAGATAAGTGAATCTCATCATCATTCTTCAATTTCACAAAGTCTGTGAGTTTAATAAAATTGTTAACGAAGCGTCAACAATCATTTCTTTTCTCATCATCTTTCAAATTTCTTCTTTGATAATTAAGATGTACTCGAAAGTCTGAATAGTAGAAGCAATGAGTTCTCAATTAAAATTTGATGATGTTTGCATCATCATGAGCAATTCAGCATCAACAACATGATGATCATTACATCTGATTGATGTCTTTTGAGCAGACTTATGATACTGTTAGTTGCAGTAATAATCATGAAATCTCAAGTTGTGATATTACTTACTTTCATAATAATTTTGACTTGATCATCAGTTGACTTGATCATTTTATGTTACAAGCGTATCAAGACTGATAAGACTGAACAAGACTAAAGCTCTAATCAATTCGCAGTGAACACTAGCGAGTTTTCTGCGTAATGATTAGAACTAATCAGCGAGCTAGTCAGTTTTGACTCAGATATGACTCAGATATGACTCAAATATGACTCAATCTCTTTTTTCTTTCTCAACATTCTTTTCTTTCATCAACATCTTGTTCATCTACATTACATTTCTTTCATGTCTCAAACACATTTCTTTCAGACCTAACGCAGTCTTTGAACATTACATAAATAAAAGCTTTTGTATCAATCTTCTTCTGTATTCTTAATATTCAGTTATAACTATTTTTAAAGATCAAGCACTATCAATTCTAATCTTCATTGATTGTATCATTTAAACATGATTCTGACATTATATTAAGAATTCGTTAATCACATGATACTGATCTCATTATTCATTCAACATACTCATCTAGACAGAACGAGTCTAAAGAAATTCATTTATCTGATGATCAACGATAATTGAAAGATAGAACAACATTGAGAGATTGAATAGAATCAACGACAAGACTGTTTGAATTGCTAAACTACTTATCGCTCATTAAGTATGCAAAGTTCACTCGATTATGAGAATCACGATAAAGAATCTTCGTGAATTGCTCAAGAATCAAATTGATCGATAGATTCAATGATAAAGAATCTTCGTTGTTTGCTAGAGAATCAATCAAATCAACAAACATATAAATCTCATCTTCTTTATTGAAGATTAAACATCACTTTATACGTCTTTCTTCTTCAATCATCAAGCATCGTCATTCGTTCAATCTCTTTTTCAAACAAATCTCATCATGTCTAGTTGTTCATTTATTGAAGAGTGTTTCGAAGAATTTCGAAATCATTTCTCTCAAACCTCTGATGTTGATTCATCGAAATCACGAACGAAATCATCAAGTGCTGCATTATTCATTCATGAAGATGATGAATCATTCGCTGAAATGATAATACTTCTCATATTCTACGAAATCTGAAAGACTTGAAGTCTAGTTCTTAATGAAGAAACAGATTGACTCTACGAGTTAAATAAACAACAAGAAGACGAAATCAAAGAGTTGAAGACTAGACTTCAAGCTAAAGAAATCACTTCTTCTGATTTCATCTACTCTGAGCGTTCTAGATCTCAAAAAATATCTGATTCTTCACTGTTTACTGATGAAAAGAATTTTACTTGAAAGAACTGATACAAAAAAATTCAGAATAAACTAGAGATCAACGTTGATCTTTTTTCTAATGAACGAGTCAAATTGAACTATATACATTCTAGATTATTCGATGACGCAGCTGAGATCATTCAAGCTAGACGCGAACGTGACTGTGTCAATCTTTATAGAATCATCGACGATCTTTTGAAAGAGCTAGCTCAGTTGTTCAATGACTTGAATAAGAAAGTCAACTTTCATAGAAAATACTACAACTTGATTCAAGAATTCAAGAAATTCAATGAATTTTATACTCAGTTTCAATGTCTATCTTTCTATCTAGACTATCACAAGAAGCAACTGATCGCTGATCTGAAAGATAAAATACATTCTTGTCTTCAATTCATTTGAGTAGATCAACTAGTTCAATCTGATTCTCTAAAAGAAATTCGTTTCTATCTAATTCATTTGAATAATGATCAGCGAGTCATTCGAGAGATCAAGAACAAGATCAAACGCGTCAATGATTTTTCTAAGACTATCTTTTATAGAGCGACTGTTGTCACTCAATCAGTCGATCACTTGAAGTCTGATCAGCTAAAGTCGCACGACGCGATTTTAACTAGCGTCAAAGAAGCAGATATTCTAGTCGAAAGCTGTTTCATATGTCATAAATCAGATCATAGCTCTAAAGAGTGCTTGAATCAACCTACTAGAATCAATACAGTGAACAATGAATATGATCGTTTCGATTTCGATTTCGATTCGAATTTCGATTCAAAAAACTAGTCATCTCTTCAAAAGTCATCAAAGAAATAGAGATTATATCTTTGT
>JAABUH010000923.1_pt1 | contig 37366 bp, 56 predicted proteins | sample 5559121 | NCBI WGS metagenome assembly JAABUH01 (sample SAMN10711871, study PRJNA513364) | rock metagenome | isolation source: Antarctica rocks | place: Antarctica: Victoria Land, Battleship Promontory nord | collected 2015-12-28
TCGAATGATGAACGGGAAAAGGGATGTGGTGTTATTGGCGTTAGAGTATCAGATGAAATGCTATGCAGGCTACGTCGTGGTAGATCCACCGATAGCTGATCAGGCGTGACGTGACGAGCTCCGAGGGCGGTAGCGAGAGCGGTGAGTCAGTCCCGGGTGACATGAAGCGGAGGTGCGGGGCGGGAACGGATACGGGATATCGGGGATCACGGGGGACCTCATCGAAGGACGCCGGCCTGCTCTGTTCCCAGAGGGTCCTCCTCCCCGTCGCTTGCGTATGCTGAGAGCGTATAGCTCCAACTGTCGTCGTCATCATGATTCGATTCCGCGCTTGGCTGGCGGTGTCTCGGTCCGAAAGTCGCAAAGGACTCGGCGAGCGATGTATCCCGGGTCATCCTTGAAGCAGCAGTGTTGGGGTAGATGTTTGATGACCCGAAGACGTCCCGGAACTCGACCAATACCTCCTTGGGCACACAAGTCGCGAAGTAGGCCGTAGGCGACACAGGGCTTCTCCACCGCGATCAGAGCTGGAGCATTGCGAGCCGTCCGAGTGAGACTCTATTGGCACATCTCGTCCGCTGACGCTTAGGACCTTGCCTGCGAGACGGCCGATGTCCCCTCGGGCATCAAAGATAAACGGGACTGATGCGTTGGAATCGATTGAGCTATTCCGGCGTGCCGCGACGTCACGGCATTGCTCCAGTACCTCTCGACAGCTCTCAAGCAGGACCTCGCTCTGCATCGCCAGCTGGAGTGGCGCGAAGTCATACTCAAAATGGTCCTCTGAGCCGTGCTCGGGTGTCGGTGAGATTGGCGCAAGACCCGGTGCTGAGCGGATCGCTGCGCCGAGGATGGTGTGACTTGCGAATATGCGGGACGGAGAGAAGGTGAGAGGTGGAGTGGGCGGAACCTTTACAGGCGACGGGGCGAGGCGGCGGAGTCGGGCTGAGGAGGGCGATGAGGGAAGTTTGGAGCGAGAAAGGAGAGGGGGGGTAGGCATCGTCATGGCGTTGGTTGGAGGTGGGGATTGCATAGCAACGGAATATGAGGGATCGGCGCTCAGACGATTCAGTCAGTAGCGAGGAATTGCTCACCTCAAACATCGCTCGAAGCCCGGTAATTGCGGTTTTAGCAACAGGCAGGGGAAGGTCGGGCCAAATTACAATCCAGTCGTCTCGACGAGCCACATTGTGTCGTTTACTTGTTGGGTTACAGGTTATGTGAGGCGGATCCCGGTAATGTCGGAGGGTATTAATGCGAGATCCAGGGTTTGGGGATCACCTTGTAAGACACTGCGCGATCGCGGAGCCGGATATGCAGATGTCTCGCCTGGAAACTCATTCGACTGCCATCAGGGCGATCAAGCCCAGCTCCCTAGGTAGAATCAATCAGCCTGGGGTCTTTGCGTGGGTTCGGCGTGTATCATACTTTCGGACCTGATCGCCAACGAGCATCTCGCCATAGTCCTTCTGCTGGCCGAAGCGATTGTCGGCGGTCTTCTGGAGTAATGGTAGAGGGGCGAGATGAAAATCAGGGGAAAGGTGCCAGAACTGAGGTAGGTATGAGAATGGCGGAGCATTCGCGTAGACATGAACATACGAAGGTGGAGGAGATGCGAAAAAGCGCACGTTCCGGATGGTCCTTTCGTCTCCGTTTCATCGCCTGAACCTGTTTGAGCTATACGCCCAAAACAATGGGGGTCTTACGGCTAGCGTCGCCTTGGTGCAAACGACCTCGTGGAAGCCCGCTAGGATCGCGTTAGCGGAATGGCCCAGACGCATTGATACTGCGAACCCTTGATGAGACCTCCTGAGATCCATTCGAGCTGCTTTCCCGCCTGAACCAGCAAGCACCCTTCCGGTATACGAACGGATATCCGCTTGCCGGAGTTGCGAGCCCAAATGTGCACGATGTCAAGGTCATCGGGTAATCATGTGCGGAGCGATTGGGAGACTGACAACCGGGGTAGCGGGATTGACCATGGATTGTCAGGAAGTTCAGGTCGGTATGGAAACCGGCGAAGATGCTGAGTTGTTTAGTTTCGGCCGATGAAGAGCTCACGTCTAGCTAGACAATCGCATGCATCTGAAGAAAGCTTACGTGTCAAGCTTCCCATACTTGTCGAGATTGGTGGCAGTTGGCGCAAGCAAGTGGGACCTTTTTACAAATCAGCTCGTCTGAAGGGGCCAGAGGAAGTAGCTTACCCATATCTTCCAGCTTGCAGGAAGGTATCTTCCTCCTCGCCAAGGCCGACAGCCAGCATTCTCGTCACTCCCTCGACGCTGCTTCGCATCAGCCAATCCCGCATACCAACCGAATATCAAACCTACGCTTGCCTCATGAATCTGCCCCATCCATTTACTGTGTCTTCCCATATCCCCTCGAGGGACTTTGGGGTGACATTTGGCGCACTCGATATCGGGAAAGCCGATTCGTACGGCGGAGCTTCGGACATGCGATGGAAGAAGCTATCGGGCCGAATCAGCTCGTGCTTTGGAGGTGGCGAGGGGAACATTAGTGGACGTACCGACACTTGGGGTCCGCACCGTGACCTGTCAGGTCCAATGGTCTCTCTCCGGACTCCAGCTTCTCGATGATCGACAAACACTCCTCATCGCTCCCGCATTTCGGCTTCTCGGTGTTTTCCAGTGTGACACCCTGGCAAAAAGACGAACTTATTAGCATATCATCCGGCTTTGAGCTGATGAGTAGAAGCATACCACTTGATATCCAAGTTCAGGCCTCTCATCCCGCTTCGACACCTCATCAGGCAGCGCAAAGTAATCCTCGAACAGATCGATGAATCGGTCGTTCGCTTCTGTTGGAGCTCGACTATCCCGTACGACCAGAGCTCCGGTGAGGATGAGCGATTCCGCAGCTTTGATTGCTTCGGCAAGCGCTGCTGGTGAGCTGGGATTGCTGAGGTAAGCGTCGAGGGAGACGATGGGGATGTCCATATCGCTTGGTTGGTGTAGATAGAATAGGACAGTCAGGAACAGTTGATTCACTGCCCTTCAGGCACTCGAGTCAAGTTCCCACGGTGTGCATGGGTACTTGCTGGACATTTTGTATTGTGTATGAAATCTGAAGATAGTCGTGTAAATCAGCCTGTGCTGGCTTGCTCAGGATGTCGAACCTATCTGATGATACTCTCCGCAGGGTGAGGCACCTGAAAGAAGGTCTACTTAGCCATCGCTGACGAAATTTCTCCCTAGATCCTCGATCAAATACAAACTCAGGTCCATCCTTTCCTTCAGCTCTCCCTCTTTCTGGCTCCTGACCGAGTCGATTACACGATAGGCGGTGACGACCCAACGCAGTCTCTTCCTCGTGCGCTCCCAGATCCAGTCGAAGGAGAAAGAACGGAAGATCCTGCAGCTCACTATGCGCGAGCTCGGGACTGTACCGGAGGGGGAAGGGAAGATGTACAAAGGGGTCGGGAAGATGTCAGTAACCCCTACGAGATCTTAAAAAGGGGTCAGGATTCTGACCAGAACGCGTGGGGACAGGTTCATCCATCAGTCGAGCGGGACGGTTGATGCGAGTCACTCAGCGCAAGAGAAGGCGCTGAATGAGGAGCTAGGGACTTTGAGTAAGAGGGTGCGTCAGCCCCGAATTGAGCTCGATGACCTGGTCAGAAGGTCATTGATCGAGACGTGAGGCTGACTTGATGAAAGAGCAAGTATCTGGAAAAGCAATTTGACGAGGCGAATAGCCAATTACGAGATATCGTGAGTCTACCGTCTTTGGGCGAAAATCAACGAGCTGACGCTACCTGTTGTTCAGTTTTACAGCCAAAACCGCGAACGATGACTCGTTAGACCCACATATACGCCACCCCGATAGAATCAGTACTATCTTAGACTTGATGCCAAGCAGGTTGATACCCTCAATCATGGACCAAGCACATTCTTCGCATGTCGCGACTATCTACATGCAAAAGATGCGTCAGACCATTTTTCTGATCATTCTTCCACCTCGAGCAGACTATGTCCCGACTCGCATGACTTGGTACATCAGCTGCATTCAAATAAAGCCAAAGGAAGACTCACTCGCATTGATCAGGTCGCCTTTCTCAGCTTTGAGCGCCTCCCTCGCCTTCTCCTCGGTACATCCAGTCTGAGCGACCACAAGCTTGACGTCGTCGTCATCGACTTTGACGTCGGCTCCGTCAGTCGCTGGCGTAGGTTTGGCTGCGATTTCGGTGTCGTCGGTTTTGCTCTCGATTTTGTCGCCTGACTCGTTGCTATTGTCCGTGAACGCATTCAGCAGAGAAGCGGGGCAGTGGGAGGGGATATGGGAGGATTGCCAGATTGTCGGATATGGCGAGAAAAGCGGACAATGCAAAGGCAAGATAAGGCGACAGAGTACAGGTAGGAGAAAGGATACACAAAGAGCAGAAATTCCTCGTCAGCGAGTTCTCCCAGTGGACCACCCACTCACTCATCCGTCATGAGCTCGTCCAGACTCTTAGGCACGCCCTCCTTGAACCCTCCCTGCTGATGAGCCTTCTGTGCCGCCTGACTACTAGCCGCCAACTGAGCCTGCGCGCTCATCTGCGCGGCGCTCCCCGGGTCCTCCAACTTGGCCTCGCCAAACACGATGTAGCAATCCGAGCCCGGAGCCTTGTACACCTCGGGACTGGCGACGACGAGGAGGACGTTCTTTGGTCGTCGGAGAGTGACTCGTTGAATTCCAGGGACTCGTTTTAGGCCGAGTCCTTCGAGAGCCTTCCGGGCTTTGCGCTCGGGTTTGGATTGGATGTCGACGGTCGTGCTGGACTCAGGCGAATCTTCGACGGTAAGGTTCTCGACGGACATGGTGGGCGGTGGGATGAGGGGGGAGGATGTCAATCGAGCTGCTTATAAGTTGACTTTCGGTTTCAGGCTCTTTGTATCCGACGAGGGAAAACGGATCGCATTTCCACGTCATATACCTGATCAAGGTGATTCTCAGGGTTGACCTCATACCTCATGCAGTTACGTACGCCCGGGTTCGGCCATGTCCCTTCTCATTAGTCTAACTGCCATCTTGTCAACTTTCACTTCACTTTGTCGGCTTAAGGACCTTTTTTTCCACTCAGAACCCATTCCAAAATGTCATCTCTCTTCTCCGGCAAGTCGAAATCCGCAACTTCCTCCTCCACTTCAGTCGACAAAAAGGATGCCCTTCCTCCCACAAACGAGGTCTTCACTAGCCCCCCGGCAGGAGCCGAGCCGAAGAAGAAATGGTATGACCAGGGTCAGCAGAAGCAGGTAAGCTACTGTCTCCCTAAGCCACGATGGAAGAGTAGGCTGATGAGCTTTCGTCGCTAGATCGATCAGCTGAAAGCTGTCAGTTGAACCATCATTCACGAGATTGCACAGCTTATCGTGCTCCCTTTCGCGTCTCGTCCCCTTAGTACACCCAAACCCTCATCCTCCCGGAGTCTGATCCCTACTACCCCTGGGAAGCCCGTTTCCTCGCCGACCCAGGATGTCACCCTCGATACATGCGCGCCGCGAAATGGAAATTTGAGGACGCGAAGAAGAGGATCAAGGGGACGATCGACTGGAGGAGGGAGTACAAGCCGGAGTTGATCAAGCCGGCAGACGTCGGTATAGAAGCAGAGACCGGCAAGATGTGAGTCGAGAGCTGCAGAGGGGCGCAGGAGAGCTCGCTGACGGGGGATGGGTGATAGAATCTTGACTGGGTTTGATGTTGATGCGAGGCCGATACTGTACATGCGGCCGGGCAGGGAGAACACGGAGGTCAGCCCGAGGCAGATTCAGCATCTCATCTACTACCTGTGAGTGATCCCTAGCTTGCAAAAGGACTTAGTCTTCATCATCGTTCACAGGGAGCGAGCGATCGACTTCATGCCTCCTGGACAGGAGCAGGTCGCCATTGTTGTTGACGTGAGTTGGCTTCTTCGCGCTACTACCCCTATAGCCGACGAAGCAGCTTGTACTAAAGACGGCTGACTCTTCAATACAGTACAAATCGGCCACGTCGCAATCCAACCCTTCGATCGGGACCGCAAGGAAGGTCCTCAACATCTTGCAGAACCACTACGTTGAGCGTAAGGCATTCGCCCACAATCGACTGCGCAAGGCTGATCACAGCCTTGACAGGTTTGGGTCGCGGTCTGGTTGTCAACATGTCGTGCGTTATATAACCTCTGAGGAATGTAAAATCGCTAAAGGGAGGCTCTCCAGATGGTGGATCAATGCCTTCTTCAGCGGTATCTCTCCCTTCCTCGACCCGATCACTCGAGATAAGGTCAGTCCAGATCATACCTTTCCGGGCTCGCCTGGGTGATCATGAGCTGACCCGATTTTATGCAGATCCGCTTCAACCCGAAGATGAGCGAGCTCGTTCCCTCTGCGCAACTAGATCACGAATTTGGAGGCGATTACAATTTCGCCTACGATTACAACTCCTACTGGAAGACTGTCACCGAGTTTTGTCATCTGGTATGAGCCTTCTTCGCCAGTCAGCCTTGTTGGCTGATCAAGAAGCAGGCACCGGATGGAACCCGGTTGGACCACGAGGGCAAGATATGGTACCCTCCTCTCGGAAATGGGGTTAAAGCCGCTTGGGAAGGATTAGTGCCGAAGCCAGGGGCGCTACAAACTGGCGAGGTTGTCAAAGTGGACGGAAACGGCAGTGCCGGAAACAGAGATCAGAGAGCGGCGGAAGGCGTCGCGGCGGGAGCGGCGGCGGGAGCAACAGCAGGAGTTGCCGCAGCGGCTGTCGTGGGCGAAAGTAACGAGCCAAACACCGAAGCTCAACAGATCGTGAAGGACCATCAAGCGCAGGAGGCGGTCGTAGAGAAGCGCACCGACGAGGGAGTGTCGAAGGGTGAACAAGGCGAGGATGGCATCGGTGGGATTCAGCAGGGCATGTCAGAGGTGGCGGTCGCCCCTCCTCCGGCGATCGGTACGGCACCGGGCCCACCCGAGGGAGATGTCGTGTTTGATCATGCGCCGAGCAAGTCGGAGATCAAGGAGGCGAGGGCGAGCATGGACCAGACACGATAGTAAATAGTAAACAGTATAGAAGGGACTGGAATAGATATTATTGTGGATACTGGAACGATCTGGATAACATTGGTACTCCAGCTTGAGGCAATCGAAGGCCAAACCTTCCTCATCTGTACAGGATGAGCTTGTAAATTTCTTGTAAACTCGCAGAATCGGTCTCCGAAGTACTGGGTCACGCCTCAAGATCGGATCCAACCTTTGTTAAAGGTCTTTCGCCCACAAGTATGCTGCATCCTCATGCAAGTATCGTCTTAAGCTCCTGACTCTGCGAAGCCCACTGCTTGAAGCTCCACTGATGAGGCACGACATGTTCGCTGAGCTTAACGTCCCGCTCGGCCAACCTGTTTCACCCATAAGTATTTTTCCCGATTCTATTTGGAAGGAGACGTACCCCTCCATGTATGACCGGTAGTGCGCCCAATTGAGACCTACTCCCACCTGATGTGCTTCCGAGTAGAAGTGCTCGGTGGATAGATGGGAGGTATCGACGTGTTTCTTAGATATCTTGGACAGAGTCGCTGCGATTTGCGTGGGTGTGGGTCTCTCGGTGCAGGCGTGCATATCTTGGCCTACGATCGAGCGGAGAGAGCGTCACTCCACAACCCCCATTACATCTGTTGTACCCGAACACGGATGATGGAGGGAAATAGCAGGGTCGACGTACCGACCCATTTGTCCGGCTTGGCAATGGCCACCTTGACCCACTCGCCCGTCTGCTCCACCGGGAAACCTGGCATGGCGGTCTCGTCGGTAATGGGGAAGCTCAGGAGGTAGTCTTCGTCGGAAGACTTCGAGAGGTGGTGGAGGACGTCGGAGAAGGGGGTACAGGTGTAGAGGTAGGTTGTGGGGAGGGAGGTCGACTTGATGTATTTCACCACTACGAGATCGCATGTCAATACCAGTCGAGCAAGAGCAAGAGCAAAAGCTGGGACACGGTAAAGGGCAGAGAAACTGACCTTCCGCTTTGGCAGAACAGTGCGCGACCCGCTTATCGTCCGGAAAGTCTTCCAGCGCAGAGTAGACGACATGTTTTATGCCCGAGGCGACGCACGCATCGATCACCGTTTTCGATTGGTACACCTCGGCAGCGATGGCTTTGTTGACGTCCGCGCCGGGCGCATGGAACTCTCTGACTTCCCCGGCTGTCAGCCTGGTCTTACTAAGGGACGAAAATGGGCGACACACAGTCGGCATGAAGGAATGCGGCGTCTTTATCTCGTAGATGCTCCTCGTAAGACCCCGTAGAATCTATACTCCCCTGAATGACATGCACCTGCGCAGCTTCCAACTCTATCTCATCAGCTCAGCGTCCACCCATTCAGACAGAACGTGTGAGACTTACCGCTAGCCACATCGCCTTTCGCCTTATGCATCAATCCGTATACCACGAAAGAGCCACCAGCAATCAGGTGCTTGCAAACCGACCGCCCTTGGTCCGTATCAGCGCCAAAGACGAGGACATGCTTCGGGTCCTTGGCGGTACGCGCAGCTACACGACCAGGTGCGAGTGGTCCGAGTAGCTTATCGACTTTTTGCATCGCGGAGGAGGGGAGAACGTGGTTGAAGTGAAAGCGTAGGTCGTAAGCAGTTGAGCCTGAGTGTTCGGTGACGACCCAAATCTGTGCCGGGAATGGCCGACTTATTTGGTTCCGGACACTTCTCCATAATACAAAAGAAGAACGAGCAGGTGCGCTCATCGCTGCAAGCGCGGTCCGATCCTCCACCAGTACCCCTCTCACTGAAGGATTGAAATCCCTATAGCAGCATACATCGGAAGCTCGTACAAAGCGGACCCCGCTGAAATGGCATCTCGCAATCTCTATGAACTTGCCCGAGATTTTCTCTCTGGTCATCCGTCAGAGCTGAAGCAGCGCTTCGCAGTGGTAGGCCTGCTCACCATAGATACCCATACACGATTGACTGCGTTGCTTCGATAAGGGATCCCTGTTCGCGTCGTACGGGAGATTTGATCACTTCGGGAGGAGCGGTAAACGGTATCGGTTGCGCTGAATAAGCTGGAGGTTCGCCCGCGAACTCCGATGCAGGCTGATTCCCCTCGTCAGACGAAGATCTTTTCTTTTCTATCGAGATCCGACTCACCGTCTGAGGCGACAGCTCCAAACTACTCTTCTTCGACTTGCTCGAATCCCGACTCAACTTTTTCATCAACGGGATGAATTTCCCCGTGTTCTCCGTCGGTACGGGTACGTGCAACGGTGATGCCGCTTTCTTCCCCTTGAGATCGTATCCATAGACTCCGTCATGGCCGAGAGATGGGACCGCCAGGTCGGATGGCAATGGCGAGGGTGTTGGTCGGACGAGGTCGGCCGTGATCGGGGAAGTCGGCGTTTCTGAAGTCGGGGATAGCAGAGTTTTGGCGGAGCGGATGATGCGAGCCATTGCTGGACGTAACGAGTGAACCTCTCGTCGATCGTTCGAGAGGTTTGGGCTCGGTGAATGTTTAGCGAGCGGATCGTGATCGGATAAGCCGCGGCCTCAACCTCTTGGCAGCTGATAAGGGAGCGCGGTCAACAACGTTTTAGGGCAATCAGGCACAGCTTACGTACAGCATTAAGCTCAGGCGATAAGCAGATACCGATCCGGTATCTTGTCGTTATCTTTCTGCATCTCCACACAAATCTGCCGAAGTCCCGCAGTACAATCTCGGCATGTCTCCCCAGAACACTCTTCGATTCGCCTCCGATCTGCGCTCCCCCCTGATCCGCCGAGCCTTGACCTCCCGTCGAAGCTCACTTTTCTTAGCAGATTCACCTGAACCCTCTTCACCGCCTCCCATCATACCATCCTCTGATCAGTCTCAAGCTGCCGCTCCCGAGTTCTCGCTCGGAGATCCTCTTGTCTATGCCGTATATCCTCCTGAGGTCTGCTGTTCCCCGCTCGAATCTCCTCCTGCCTTTGCCGTATCTCCTCTTGACGATGAGCCACTCCTGGCTGACGCTTTCGTCGTTCTTGGTCTCTCCTGCTCCTCTCGTCCTCCGTCCTCGCTTCACGGTAGCGCCTCTCTTCATCTCTGTTGATTCGATCGGCGTGTCACTCCGTTTCGTACCGCTCGCGCTCGGTCTGCCGGCGGTTATCATCAACGGGCATAACATCGTCCAACATATCGGATCGGCGAGCTCGGTCGTCTGCGAGACGACAGGTGAATCGTCTCTCCTGTGGGGCATCATACAGGGGAATGGGATCGTTGTCAACTGGCCGAGCTGAGAAGCCTGTTGGAGTGCATTCAGAATCGGCCAGCAAGAGACGAGAGCACTGACAGCAAAGACTCCGGAGGTACCGCCATGGTCGTCTCCGCTGCATGCCAGGTTCCGACCTATCGGCGTCATGGAGAAAATGCCCGTTGGTCGAGGGAGGAGGCAAGGGGACTTCAGCTGTGTCTGGGGTATTCGAGTCCGTATTCCGACCTCCTGGGATACGATATCGCGCCGAAGGATGCGGCTCGGTCTCTAGGTCCGCGTCGATGTCGGCCTCGGTACTGCTTTCTTCAGCAGGACCAGCGACACTACTTCCAATGACGGGTAGCGGATTCCGGCCATGATATGCCTAACGCGTAAATTCTGGACTGGAGAAGGGTATCAGAATGTTTAGGAATCAGTAAAAAGTCCAGAGGGTTGGCGCGGTGAGGCGTGTTTCCCGAGAAGCAAGAAGCAAGGACAGATCTGCAAGGATCCATGCGAAGTTCGGTACTCAAGCCTGATCGCCGCTTCTCATCGAGTACCTGATGTTCGCAATTCGAGTAGAGGAGCCCAGGGGCTGCAGAACTTTAAGACGGGTTCCACTTGCCCTCTGCAAGCGTGGTAACGAACTGGCTCCGAGCTGTGCTACCCGATTTCCATGCGTTCTTGGCAAGCTATATGAGTTTAGGATCTGCGCTTTTCGGCTTAGGCGGGGGGATGTGGAATGAATTGGGTGGCCTAGGGCAAGTGGTGAGACATGATATTGATATTGCGACCAAGGTGGAATAGCCACACGGCGAGATGCCACATCGCCGCATTGAGCCGAGCAAATCACGTGACCCCGGCTTCGTTTCCATATCCAACTGATTGCCAGGCTCTGCAAGTCAGGAGCACGAGGTGATCGTTCTCACCGGCACCCCACAGATGTCATCCGCTCAGCCCATCTTCCCTCAGGCCGGACCATCCTTCTCCGATCTCCGGCCTTCCATTTGGGAGCTCGTCACGCAGGAACAGCTGCGCGACCTCCTCCATCCCGTCGTCCGGTACATCCTCTCGGTGAGTCTCGACTCAACCACAAAAGCCTCGACTGCGCTGATGGTCGCAGTAGTACTTTGCACAGAGATATCCGCGATACCTCATACGTGTCCTGAACCGCCATGAGGCCTTCTTCGCGGCGTTGATGCTGTTGGTCGAACGGCACCATCTCAAGAAGCACAGTCAGTCCCGATCGAGACGACCTTGTGTCACGTAATATGGCTGACTCGATGAGCGTAGATGCGTCACTCTCCGAGCACTTCTACCAGCTCCGCCTCCTGCCGAGTCGCTCCATTCCCACACCAAGACTCTCCGCCCTCGAGCCGCCTCAGACAAGGAAGCTGAGCAGGAGGCAACGATGGGGTCTGCTTATCTTCCTCGTGAGTTCACTTCATGAGCTGTATTGCCTGGGCTGACGATGCACAGGTAGGAATACCATACATCCGCGCTCAAACACAAGACTACTACGAGCGGCTCGGTGGCGGCGCAGATCCGGACACTGTGTGGGAAGATTCGCCTCAGATCGCCATCACCAGGGTTGGTGTCTTTCGCTCATGGCGTCTATCCAATCTGACCAGTTCCTCCAGAGTGAGCGAGCCTTCAAGCTCATCTACCCGTACGCCAACCTAGCCCTCGACCTCACTTTCCTCGGCTACGATCTGGCATACTTATTCGACCGATCCGACTCCTACCGACCCTGGCACCGGTGGCTTGGGTTACGCATCGAGCGGAGAGGGCCTGCCAATGAACAGGTAGGGTTCAGTCGTCCCAATGCTTCGTAAAGCTGATGACGGTGATCAGCCGAATACCAATCCATCTCTTCTCAGCCGCCTACCTCCCCTCCTCCCACCACTGCTCCTTCTACTCAAACTATCGGAATGGTGGTACTCAAATTCCTCGCCACGGACAATCTCCCCTCTTACCGGCCAGATCAACTCCCTCTCTGCAACACACGCATCCATCCTTCCACCTCGACCTCTCCCGATCCTGCCTTCATCAGGTCTCCTCCCACCTACTCCACCAACGACGCCACCTCCAGACGATGCGCCTCGTCAAGAGGCGAGTGCTTTCCAGATTGGGCTGGAAGGGTACGGCAAGTGCCCGCTCTGCGGCAAGAAGTGGCAGAACCCGGCGATCTTGCCGTGCGGATGGGTGGTGTGCTGGCGGTGCGGATGGGATGCGGTGGAGGGCGAGGAGGAGGAGGAGCAGAAGGACAAGGATGAAGGCGGAGGGGAGGAAAAGCAGCCTAGAGTGGCAAAGAGGAGGGGAGTGTGTCCGATCACCGGTGTGAAGGTCGCACCAGGGGAGCTGCGGCGGGTCCTGGTCTGAGGAGAGGTTCGGCTTCGGTGAGTCTCCTTTGTGCCGGCCGCCTCAGCTTATCGAAAAGAAGTTGCATGTGAGAGGACTTTTATCGGATCTCAGTCACATCGAAACAGGCCGAAGCCGCACTAGATCTTCCCGGACTCCCGCGAGGATACTCCTACTCGACCGGTCCTGGGAGGGTTGGTATCGCGACAGTCCGGCGGAACACGATGCACCGTCATCGCAAAGCGCACTCAGCTCAGGACGAATCCACCTTCCAGTCGTCCCCATCGTCACCGAGGTAGACGACGCTAAAGTGTTCGAACTGCTTCATGTCCGTTGAGACTTGGCGAGATCTGCAAGTCGTCAGTGACCTTTTTGTCCGCGCGGAAGAAGTCGACAAGCTCGGATGCCTCGCAGAAGGCGATTGCAAGGTCCCAATCGTAGATAGCAGGTTGTCAGCGGACCAGAGGATGACGCGGTGTCAGCCTGAGCGAAGTCACTTTGATCAGCGCGGAATCTACAGGAGAGTCTGGGGTCTAGAGGGATAAGACGAGAACAGCGGAGATACGCCCTGCGCAGCGAGGCGATCAAGTTGTTTCGTCCGATGAGCGGGAGTAGGCTGACGAAGTGGAAGACGAGGAGATCGACGAGGATACAGAGAGGGAGCGACGAGGTGTCCTTGAATAGCTCAAATTGTGTACGGGACGATATGTGTTGCTGAAACAAGCGCGGATGGTGAGACTTTGGAATCTGTCATCCGGGCTGACCTCCTCAATCACGAGCTTTTTTGTGTTTTCCAGTTGGCTGGGGGCCGATGGTGCGGATCACAGACTTGCAGCGCGGATCCAGAACGCGGATCTTTGTAGAAAGACGGCTAAATGTCCCACTTTCGCCCCGGAGCTGCACCAAAACCCGGTCAGATGGTGAACAGGGACGTCCGTTTCAGATTCCGTTCCTGATCGTCCGATCGAAGAGAGCCCGTCTCGTCATGCCGCCTGCTCGAAAGGAGCATGGTGGAGCCCCGATTGGCAGAGGTGAGCTCACTGCCGATCAATGTGCTTCCCCAATGCTCAGCGTGACGAATGGATGTCCGGTGTGATCGGACGGATAGGGGTGGTCGGCGATCAAAACGCTCGTGATAGCCGACGAAGCGGGATTCTGTGACGACATATTAAACCAAAATCAACGCCGCCATCGGATCATCATCTGGACAACAAGATGAGCGCGCTCGAGAGACGACTCATGCTTTCGAAGCTGCAGAACGCGTTGATCTCTGCTTCATACTGCAAGGTTCGTTCTATCGGCCTAGCAAAACCTCCGTCACGCCGCTTGGCTGGACTGTACGATTCCAGAGTTGAGCTGAAGAAGGGCCTATCGCAGATATGCCACAGCATCATCCCGGCCAATACGGACTGTCATCCCACTTGCCTCCCCTTCGCCTGTCCGCTCTGCGTCACCATCGTATGCTCCCCGCCGTCAAAATAGAATCTGCCTGATGGAAGAACAGAATCGAAAGAGCTACGGCCTGGCGAGATTCGAAGGCGGTCTGTGTGCGGAGTGTGTGAGGGATGAAAAGGTTGGGAAGGGGGTCGGAGGAATGCCGAGGGCTGTATGCTGAGTATAGAAGGGGTTGGAAATTCTCGTCAAGGGTACGGGTAACGGGTTGCATGGCGAGCTGTTGTTGTACCAATGCAATCCGTTGTAAGGCTCCCACGGCTTTGGCGGGGCAGCGGCCGTTCTCAGACGACCGCACATCCGAGTCTTCAAACTCGTCTTGGTGATCGCTTCGGTATGATGACCGTTGGCATGAGGGTAAAGTCAAGTGCCAGCTACGGAGCGATTTCTAGGGGGACTTGCTGGAGTATGGTAGGGGCAGAACCCCTGAGCGTCGCCCAATGGAAGACCATTGACGATAGATTCAAAGGCAGGGCATGATGGTCAGACGAGGAAGGATTAGCAGCGAGGCGTTGATGCGCCGAGTCTGAAACTGGATGATACGACATACATGATGATACACCGTCTTGATACCACCTAATCGTCCCGTAATCCTAACCGCTTCTTCTCGTCCGCCAACGCCTGTTCTCGTGCTCGGATCTCCGCCTTCGCCAACGCCGAAGCTTGTTGTTTCGAGGGATGATGGTACAGCACTGGAGGGACAAGCAGTTTCAAGGAGTATGGTGGTCGCGATGATTATGATTTGACACCAGACAGAAAAGAGAGAACGCGAGATGGGTCAGCTCAAACCAGACATCATCGCTGCGACCACCCACCGACGATATACCGCTCCATCAGATGGAACCCATTCAGATGCGTCATCGCCTCCGCCGCGTCATCTGGACTCTCATACACCACGTACGCCGTCCCTTTCGTCTTCAGGTTTGTGTCGGTACCGAGTCGGATCTGGCGGATTGGCCCGTATTTCCCGAAGAGGTCGTAGAGGTCGGGGCCGGTGATGTTGAAGTTCCTGGGGAATATCAGCATGGAGTGGGTGGATGCCAGATGTAGGGGAGACTGACAAGTTCTTCACGCTGAGGAAAGGCAAGGTCAGTGTTTGACGGCGAGCAAGAGGAGGGGCTCACAAGAGGGCTCGGGAGGCTAATGGATCGTTGGGCCGCTGCATTGCGACAATTGGGTCGTCGAGTACGAGCGGCGGAAGATACGACAAAGAGTCAGGTGCGGGGCAGAGTCTCCAGGCCAGACCTTGACGATGCGAAGAAGTCTTAGGCGTAGATGGGGAGTTGAAAATCATGCAACCCTTTGCCGCCAAAGGTCTGGGATAAACACGATGAACTTTTCATCGAGAAAGATTTCCAGCTTTTAGCGGGTTTCGCCAGTCTTCATTCGCCAAAATTCCTTTGAGAACCCCTAGCATCGCTCCGGACATAAAATAGATCAGTAGACGCCCTCCCAGCATGGCGACCATCATCATCCTCCCCATCACCCTCACTTCCCCTCCATCGGGCTATCAAAAACCGACTCCCCCTTCCAACGTCAAGCTCACCACTCCCATCTCCCTACCCATCTACCCCGCCGGACCGTCCTTCATAGCGTCCGCCCGACGTCAGCTCTTCCAGCGCTCCTTCGCCGAAGACGATGCGGCCGTCACCGCTTCCCATGACCTGGCGGCTGCTGCCCACGCGGATGGGACGAACGATAACCCCTATCCTGGACTTGGGGAGGAAGAGGAGTCAACGGCTACACTGAGCAGCGACCCGAAGGAGTGGAAGAAGCAGGATCATTATGCTGTTCTTGGATTGGGACACTTGAGGTATACGGCCAATGATGAGCAGATCAAGGTCGCTCGTGAGTGGACGAGCCGTGTTTGCCCACAATCCGAGCTGATGAGGGTAGATCGACGGAAGGTGCTGAGGCATCATCCGGACAAAAAGGCTGGGGCGAGCGGTAGTGGGACGAACGACGACGCGTTCTTCAAGTGTATTCAAAAAGGTGGGCTTCTGCCATTCATGTGTCGTCAAAGCGCATCGCTGATGGTCTCAGCCAACGAGACGTTGACCAACTCCGAGCGCCGGCGACAGTTCGATTCCGTCGACTGGAACATCGAAGACGAAGTACCCGAGCTGAAGAAGGTCCCAGCCGAGAAATACTGCGAAACCCTGTCACCCGTGTTTGCTCGAGAAGGGCGATTCAGCAAGACTCAGCCTGTACCTGACTTTGGGGGGAATGAGGCTTGCAAGAAGGATGTAGAGGGGTTTTACGGGTTTTGGTACAATTTCGATTCGTGGAGGAGTTTTGAGTGGCATGATAAGGAGGTCAATGAGGGGAGTGATTCGTGAGTCGTGCCACACTGGAAGAATTGGGCAATATTGATGGTATGATAGGCGGGACGACAAGAGGTACACCGAGAAGAAGAACAAATCTGAGCGAGCTCGCCGTAAGAAGGAAGACAACGTCCGTCTTCGTGAGCTCGTCGACAACGTCCTGGCGAACGACCCGCGGATCAAGCGGATCAAAGCCGAGGAGAAGGCCGCGCGGGACTCGAAGAAGAAGGGCGGTGTGGTCAATGGGACGAAGCCGATGACTGGTGCGGAGAAGAAGAAGGCGGATGAGGCGAAGAAGGCTGAGGAGGCGAGCAAGAAGGAGGAGGAGAAGAAGGTGGTTGAGATGAGTAAGGCGGATAGGGAGGCGGCGAAGAAGGCGAAAGAGGCGGCGAGGAAGAATCTCAAGAAGTGGAAGAAGGTGCGTGACGCTCCTGGGCCGCACCATTTCGACTGACGGAGGGATAGTCCATTGCGACTATTATCGCTAGCTCGAACTACTTTGTCGCAGCCGGTACTGCTCCGCCCGCGAGTATCGTCGAGAAACAGCTAGCCGAGCTAGATACTTTGTGCGATCTGCTCGAGCCTGAGGACGTGAAGGACTTGAAGGAGAAGGTTGACAAGGCCGGGAGTGGTGAGCCGGTGAAGGCGGTATTACAGGAGACTGCAGTGGGTCTAGGGGCGAAGGGGGAAGGGAAGTTCACGGAGTTTGCATGAGATGCATCGCATGGTTCTGCATGCATCGACAGGCGGTATCATAACTCGACGCTGCCGATCTGGGCTGAATCCAGCGAGTTGAGATTGCAGCACATTTCTCCTGCCAAATGCATGTCCTTCTCCGTCGCGGCTGAGGATATATTTCCAGCAAACGGTCGAAGCGCTGGTAAAGCTATACTCCTCAAACGATTTCGAGACTGTGAGGCGCCGCCGAAGATCTAGGTCCTCAGAGTGCCGAGTGAGTCGCACCCATGTCCAGCATGGCCGCGCGAAAGAAAGCTCGAGACGATACAATCGGCTTATGTATAAAGTGATCACATGCGGAAGATCATGCCTGCGCCACGCCACGAGCGGGAAATCGGCAATAAAGCTTGTTCGCAGAAGGGCCCTGCCCTGATCGTGCCCGGCCGCACAGCTGTCGCTGTTGAGATTCGAGTACCTGTAGTGAAGATGCAAGACGTTCATATATTTGATGATATGAATAGTAGGTATGAATGTCCGAGGTGATTGGGGAAAGCCTGCAACTAGGCCTGCTAGCTAGCTGGATAGGCGAGCTGCTTACTACGCCTTCAACAGTTGCGACCGGGCACGTGACGGTGACTGCCTGTGCCCGTCGGAATCGGAAACATATCAGCTCATTTCCTGTATCAGCTCGTCCCATTCGCCCATTCGCCCACTCATCACTCATCATCTCCATCATCTCTTCCTTACGGACAATTCTTACCTACACTCCTTGAGATAGACTTAGCGTGAGAGCTCAGTCCACCATGGCCTTTTTGATCGGCGCCGCCATCCGCGGGTCCGTCAGCGCGGTGCAATCCGGTATACAAGCGCACAAAGACTTCAACAACCCCGAAGGTCCTCAACCCCGGACGAATTCTTATGGGAATGTGAGACCTGCACCTTCGGGACCGGTTTATGGGTTGGTCATGAAGGCGGAGAAGTCCTATGCGGCGAGGAAAAATAAGGGGGAAGGGGGTCAGGTGGGTGTGGCGTCTTGCATCGCCTCTTCATGGGGAAGACGAGGGAGAGCTGAAGATGGTCACAGAGCGTGGACGCTTCGAGCGGTTCGGTGTTCACGAGTGGAGTGGCTCCAATGCAGGAGAGGAGATCGATGGAGAAAACGGAATGCGCGAAGGAGGAAGCTACCAAAGTCGACGTACGATCCTCCTCTCCAACCCAGCTTCGTACTGATCCATGAGCTCTCAGCCCGATGCACCGCCCCCGTACTCCACTGGCGCTCCCCCACCGCCCGCTGGTCCACCCCAAGTCGCGGGCTTCGGCGGCCCCCCCAACGCACCTCCGACGGCGTACGCTCCTCCTTCCGGCGCACCGCGCGGGCTTCACCGATCTGGGAGTACTTCCAGCTCGAGCTCTGGGAGTTCCGAAGAGAGGGCGCATATCTCTACCGTATGTCTCCTCCTCATCCCTCCTTTTGAGACTTCTTTGGCACAAGGCTGACGAATGTTTTCTTAGAGGATGGCCGCGACGTCCGGTGGGTTCCTGACCGATCGACGAGCGCGGAGGGCACAGCGTCGGATTATGACCGCCGAGTATAGGGCGCAGAAACATGAGGCGAGGGCGGAGAGGCATCGGAGGAGGGCTGAGCGACTTGGCGGAGTCTGAGTCGGTAGATCTCATGCGTAACTCATGTGGATTTGCCTTTTATTGGGTTTATTGTCCCGAGAGGGCTTGTGGTGTATGGCAAAGTATTGGATGCAGATATTGTACGCAACAAAATCCTGTAAACTAGATGTCATGCAAGACGTCCACCTTAAACAAGTGACTCCAACCCAAAACCCAAAGCGGACGCCTCACATCTCGAAGATCTGCCCACGCGTCAACTTTATCCCGCACCGGGGAGAAGACTCACCTCCCCATCCCCAGTCTCCCTCCGTTCAGCCAAGATCTCCGCAGCCACCCCTTGCCAATCCGCTTCCACGACCTCCGCCATCCGCCCGACTACGTACCCGAACTCCATATAGTCTGGGATGTACGAGGCGATGGGGTGCGCAAGGGCTTCTTGGATAGCGCGGCGGAGCTCGGCTAGGTCGTGTGCGTGTACCGAATACACATAAGGTCTAAGCGGGGATCAGTACTTTCTCGAGAAGAGAGTTCACCAATCAGGGTGGGAGATCACAGGCATGATGTGGTGATCGATGTGGTGGAGGAAAGATGCGACGCACGGGTCGAGATCCGTCATATGCCATTGCTGAGCATGCCACTTTGTCCGATTCATCGGATCCTCCCCATCCCACTCCAATATCGGATTGATAAACTGTCCCCATCAGCTCGTCACAATTCCCCTGATCTGTTAACCCACCGGTACACCCATACAGAGCGCGTCCCACGGACTAGGACTAATCCTCGGTCGCCCAACACCGACAAGAACGAAGCTCCTCCCCAATTCCTCATAAAACTCCATCTTCCCCAACTGTCCGAAATTCTTGATCCCATACTCCTCCACCGACTTCCTCGTGAACTCATCGTCATCCGCCATGCCTCCGACTATGGAGATGTGGAGGTCGCGCTGGAGGTCGGCTAGCGCTTGGAGTGTCCAGGAGAATGCGGGTGTGTCGTCGAGGTAGTGGACTTGTTTGGCGAGGAGGTAGGCCCTGGGTGGGTGGGAGCGGGTTGTGTGAGGTGTGAATGGGAGACGACGACAGGTGGGCTCGATGGACATGGAGAGGAAATGGTTGGGGTTTCGAGGTGAGGGGGAGAGCGTGAACTTCGGTCCAAGGGGATTACCGGGACTACCAGTCAGTTGAATCAGCGAGGACTGTGACCTACTCGTCCCAGTACCAAAGAGCGAGTAATCGCCAAGCCTCAATCCCCTCTGGATTCCCCTTTGTCTTCAAACACCCCTGGTTCTCCGACTTCCAACATAACTCCACCTGATCCGGATCCGCCAGTACCGCTCTCACATTCCATCGAAGCTTATGCCACAGCTCCACACTCTTCCGCATATCCGCATTCCACCATCCCAGATTGGTAAAGACGTACGAGTAATTCAGTGCGTTTAGGGTGGAGAGGACACTTTGGGCGTAGATGGTTTCGCCGGCGGTGGAAGTGGCGGAGTAGGCTTCGGAGAACCATAGGCTGGAGAGGATAAGGACGGTAGTCTGGTTCGTACCACACCCTTCTGCTATGAGTGCATCCTCCTCGGATGGGGAGAGCTCGGGGGTGGGCAGAGAGGTGTTACGAAGGAGACCGATGGAGGAACATCGGTCAAGTCGGGCGGCGATTTCTTCGTTGTGAGCCCAGATGTCGCCCGGTTGGAAATAAGGGTTCGGGCCGAAACGAAGGGGACTGTGAGTGGGCGGTGAGCGGTGGGGGTGAGGTTTGGTGGAGTAGATGAGGGCGACGGCGCCGAGAGCTATCAGACCGAGTAGAAGGCGCAGGCGGGGTGAGAAGTGAGTCGGAAGGGAGAAGGAGGGAAAGTCGAAGCGATGCCGTATTCTGGATCAGTGATATTGGTAAATATGGGATGCCTTGTATGAGGAGGACTAACCGGAAGGGAGGTGGATGAGTGAACGCGTCAGGATCCCGGTCCGATTCCTCGGACGGGGGCTGAGGGGACAGATTCGTGTTCGACATCTTCAGCCATTATCGTCGTCTCTCGATCGCGTCCCAAAAATGCTGTTGCATATCGAGTATCTTGACGAATACCACCGGTAAGACAATTGGTAGGACTACCTTCGCAGTGACTGATAGGAGACTCTACGTGAGTTCATCCTGGCAGCTCATAGAGTCGGAAACCGTTGATCCGGCTTCTCCGGAGTTCTCGACGTTTTCCGCTTCCCGCGCCAACAACCCCGGGTTACCGGGAGAAAAGAATGCATATGGACATCATTTACCTCGCCCTATCCCCAGCAACTCGTCCCATACCGGACTCAAACCCTCCCGGACTTTCCACCTCTCCTCCCCCAACCAACCCTTCACGACCTCCTTCTCATCCGCTCCATCCAGCACGTCGACCCTTCCCTCTCCCTCTAGACACAGTGCCGCCCATCCAATCACCATCATCCCAGGCGGTCTCTCCTCGACACTCTTCAGCGCCTCCTCGATACCTTTCAGCGTGGAAAGAATGACTCGCTGATCCGGCGATGAAGCTCGTTCGATTAACGCGATGGGCAGGTGGGAGGGGTAGACCGCGCCATCTCGTCCGGGTGAGTCGAGGTCGGTGAGGACGGAGACGATCGATGCGATGCGAGCCACACCCATTAGGACGACTAGCGTTCTCGATTTGATGTATCCAGCCAACTGGACCGATTTGCCTTTCCTCCCCACACCCGTACACAGGACCAGACTCTCCGCCACTCCCCTCTGTGTAACTGGTATGCCTACCATGAGTGGTCCAGCAAGCGCTGAGCTGACTCCAGGGATGACGGTCGCTTCGAATCCATTCTCCCGGAAGTAAAGCACCTCCTCCCCTCCTCGTCCATAAACGAATGGATCGCCCTGCTTGAGCCGGACCACCGTTTCGCCAGACTGAGCGCCTTCAAGAGCCAGCTCCATCATCTCGTTTTGCGCGCCCTCGTTGTTCCCCGGGAACTTCTTCGCGATGTGCAGCTTGGCGGTAGGCGGGATGAGCGCGAGTATCGCAGCGGGTACAAGCTTATCGCTAAATATGAGCGTGGCGGATTGAAGGGCGTTCTGAGCGGTGACGGTAAGAAGACCAGGATGTCCGGGTCCTGATCCGACGAGGTAGATCTGTCCTTTGCCCTTCCCGTTATGCGATTCGTGGTGTGGCAAAGGCCGACTCTCGCCGTCCCAAGTTGAAAGCGCTTTGTCCATCTCCTCCGGGCTCATACGGGCCAGCGCCTCATATGAGTAATACTCAGACATCTGGTGAACCCATCGCATCCGCCTGAGCTGCTGTTCCTGGTCACTAAGCTTCGGCTTGCTAAGCTCGAAGGAAGCTCGGTGGAGAAGGCTAGGGGTGTCGAGCTGGTGAACAGGCGAGTTGAGCGGGGTGTCGGGGTCATCCTCGGAGATCCTGGCCTTCGCCACCTGCTTAGCCCTGTTTCGAAGTTTACCGACGTTATCCACAGCTGCGCCAACGGTAGTAGGGAGCTTTGAAACGATCTCGCGTCTGATCCGAGCTGATAGTCGGCATCCATGTCCGTTTGTGGACACTGCGATTTGGAGATTGCTAGGTTCTCCGCCGATTCCGGCGAAGCGGTGGACGGAGGGGAAACTGAAGGTGGATAAGGAGGGGTGGTCGGAAACGTTTACGGGGATATGCAGAGCAATGCACGCCTTGTAGATGATCTCCGCAGACGCGGCGGATCGTCGTTGAGCCGATCCGATGAGCGTATCGGTGACGCATACAAGCGCAATATCATTATTTGACAGGTAGGTCGCCCAGGCTTGCAGATCTGTCAAATCGAGCGACAGGTAGCGCACCTCGCTGCGCTTGACGCGGTATCGGACCTCCTCGTGACATTCGGCGAGCGAAGATGACGAAGCGATCATCACATCGGCATCGGCTTCAACGATTGTGAGAGCGCGGCTTGCGGCCAGTCGATTGGAGCCAACGACGAGGACGGGGAGATGGCGTGGGGTGAAGGTGAGAGAAAGAGCAGCTCCTCCTTGGGCAGCAGAAAAGGATCTGGCGCTAGAAGGTATGGTCACGACGTTGGAATGGTTTGCCGAGCCGTTGGCTTGAGGAGGCATTCCGTTGGCATGAATGAAATCCTCGACCTCTTCGACCTCTTCCTTGGGTCGCTCCTGCGCCTCGGTCCACTCTTTGTATGCGATCTCGCTCGCACCGTCGCTCAGAAGACGTCGAGTAATGAAGCGTCCGAGGACGATGCAGACGATCAAAGGGACAAGGATCCAGATACTGCTACGTCAGCTCCATCCAGTAAAGAATTTGCTCACCCCTATAAGACGTCAGCATTTACGACGAATTGGGCCAAAATGGCTCACATTCGGGATGATCCAGAACCTGATCAGTCTGTATGTATCATTGTGCCCGACCATGCACCATCCGCAGTAATACTCTGGGCCCTTATTAGCCATGACCCATACCTCATAACCCACCTTGAATTAAGTAAAGCGCCGTTTTCGACAGTGTCATCAAGGCGGATGAGAACCCCACGATGGGTGCGTGAGCGTGGTAGGAAGGTCGATCATGCGTCTTGGGTGTGAAGTGATAGGTGTGAGGGGAAGTGTGGCGAAGGTAGAGGTACTCGATATTGAGCATGGCCTCGATGAGATTAAGGAGTGCTGCGGCTGTTAGCGGAGGTCCTGCTAGAGGTAGCACTTACATTGGGCGTTCGTGAACCCGTCTTTCGCATCTAGAGCGGGCAAGCCGTAAAGGTAGTCGACCTGTCACCAATCAGTACTTGACACCATTCATATTACGCACCATCCCGTATGGCACCATGCTATTTTGTGTTAGCATGGACAGCTCGCAGGAAGCTTTTGGACCCACTTGTACGGCGCCCATATCCAGGCAAGATCCCCACCGGGCATACTCCGCGGTCTCAAGAAGCAGTAGGAGGCATCTAGCCTGGTCAGCCAGAACGCGTTCTGCTTACTCACCCCAAGTCACGATGATAGCGGAGAAGCCAAGCCACCAAGACACCCACATCGGCGGGGTCGACACCCTAAGCAGCGCCATTGCTACGATAGACACGGCTCCGGTTGTGATCTGGGCGAGACTAAAGCCGAAGCGATTGGAAAGGCCAGATACTTCGAGATGACAAGGATGGCACTTTCTTTCGGAAGAACCGGGACCAAAGTATACTTAGGCGCCTGAGACGGGATCTTCCGCTTCGATCTCTCGTCCAACCTACGCGCGCCTATAAAAACAAGCAAGGGTCATTGATGATGATGGCCGAAGCCGGCGGGACCCTGCCAAGCGATCCCACCTTCTCCCTCCTTTCTCCTCGGCGTCGAATTGACAGTGTTATTCCTCGTTCTTCACTCGTCGAAAGCTTGACCGACATCCGAATTTACGTGAATGGACCTCGAAGAAGCCTTGTCCGAGCCCCCGCCACCGGATATACGACCGTTCGGTCGTCTCCATCCATCAATACCAAGCCATGATCGCGCCGTGAATGTTTCGCGAACCAGCTCAAGCCCTCGCCAACATGTCCAGTCTTGCTTCTCTTGCTCCCCTAGCCTGCTCCCCAGCTCGCTATTCGTCGCCATCCTGGCGATCGCCGCCCTACCTCTCGCTTCCGCCCAATCCCATTCCGACCCCTTCACCTCCTACCCGCCTCCGAATACGAAATCAACACCCATCCTCAATCTCCTAACATACATCTTCACCTCTGCGCTCGACTTCCTCGCCAATCTCACCGGAGTGCAGCATGTCTCGGCGCAGGGCGTTCATGGTCTAGCCAAGAGGCTGGATCAGACGGGGAAGATAGAGGCGGGGATGATCCCCGTCCTCGTGGCTCTGTCGGGGACGTTTGCGGGTCTCACCCTTGGGTATGTGGTACTCGAAGCTGCTGGCGGAGAAGTCACAGGCTGATATTATACATCGCAATAGGTACTTCTCGGTAGATCCGACGCAGTTGCAGGTGTTGAGTATGAGTGGGACGGCCAAACAGCAGGACTACGCACGTCGAATCCTACCCGTTCGAAAGGACTCGCATCTTCTCCTCACCACACTCATTCTCGGCAACATGATCGTGAACGAAGCCCTTCCAGTCGTCACAGATGGTGTTCTAGGCGGTGGGATTCAGGCTGTCGTGATCAGTACCGCGCTCGTGGTCATCTTCGCGGAGATCATCCCTCAATCCGTTTGTTCCCGGTACGGTCTCCTCATCGGCGCGACCATGGCCAAACCCGTGCGCGTCATGATGTGGATCGCCTTCCCCCTTGCATGGCCTGTCGCAAAGCTCCTGGAGTACATCCTCGGTGCCCATCATGGTATCATTTACCGTCGATCCGAGCTAAGGGAACTGATCAAGATGCATGCGGCGACTGCGCATGGTGGAGGTGATTTGGACTTGGATACCGTAACCATGGCGCAGGGAGCTTTGGATCTGGCGCAGAAGACGGTGAGGGAGGCGATGACGAAAATCGACGAGGTCTTCGTGAGTAAAAAGCTATTGGAAAGGATAGATGTTGATCCGCACGCAGATGCTCCCCATCGACGCAAAGCTGGACTACGAAACGCTCGGCTATGTAGTACGATCAGGACACTCACGCGTCCCGGTAAGCGATTCTGCTAGAGGCTATCATCGGTGCTGACCATGTCGCAGGTATATCAGATGGTAGAAGTGCCCGACGTCAACCTCAATGCGCCTGCAAAGGGTCCGACGAAGACCAAGATGGTTAAGAAAGTCCTAGGCAGTCTTCTGGTGAAGAGCTGTGTTCTGCTGGATCCAGAAGGTGAGCTAGTGCGATATACTGAACCAGCACCGACGAATCTCGCAGACGCCACGCCGCTCGCGTCGATTCCTATCAACGCCATCCCATCTGTGCCTTTCGATGAGCCTCTCACCAACATGCTGAACGTCTTCCAGGATGGTGAGCGGCAACGCAGACATCACATCTCTGCTAATCCATCTAGGCCGGTCTCACATGGCAATTGTCTCACGCCGCCCTCGTCGCGTGGAGAATGACCCGGAGGATGCTGAATCTGTCATGACCGCCGCTGCGGGCGGTCTCCGGCACCGCTTCATGCGCAAAGTCGCAGAGATCTCCCAGGGCGGTAAGGCTAGCGACTCGTCTGGTTCCGATACCTCAGCCACCGAAAGTGATGAGGATCCCGAGCGGGCCGAGAAGCGGAACAAGAAGAGGGCCAAGAAGGCACGTAAGTCGACCTCGACCAGCAGCAGTCCGACGGCTGTGAGCCGGGCGGACAACGACGGGGCGGAGAAGAAGAAAACCGGGATCGTTCAGGCCGCTAAGTTGACGCAGCTCGAGCAGACGGTACCAGCGGATGCGCAGATGCCACCGGACATGGTGGAGAAGGTCAGTATACAATCGAAGGCATAAGGTGGTACCCTGATGCGAAACTAGTTCTTCGAGGGCCTGGAGGGTGCACCTCTAGGTATCATCACGCTTGAGGATGTGCTTGAGGAACTTATCGGGGAGGAGATCTACGACGAGTGAGTAATATGCAGCCGATAAAACTCTACTGACTTCGTCAGATACGATGAGCACGGTGGTCCCCGTGGTGCTGCGTCCGCCTTCGTGCCCAAAGAAGCCGCCCTAGCCGCCCGCAAAGCCGCCATGGACCGGGATAAAGCGCTCGCACAAGCTACGCCGCTCCCACCGACCAATGACGCCGATCTCGAACCTGCTGTACCCGCCGCGCCTGCGCGACGCGTGGTCATGCCAAAGCTCCCGATGCCGAAATTCAGCCTCGGCAAACGGCCCGTATCACAACCTGGTCGAGCAAGGATAGCGGAGAATGCGGCGTTGACGGCGGTGATTGAGAAGGAGAGGCCTCTCGCCGAGAAGCCTACAGAGGAGGTTCCAATTCAACGAACCGCCTCGCCTGGCGATATGAAGGGGGAAGTAGACATCGCAGATGCCAAGTTCCCCTCTCGGTCGCCTTCCGAGAAGGCTCTGTCTGCCATGCACGGCGCTACGCAGGACCCGACTAAGCCCGTCGTACCACTTACCGGACTCGACCCAGTCTCGGCAGTCCCTGCCCGACTCCTGTCCGGTGGAACACCTGTCACGTCCAACGTGGCTCCGCCAAGCAATGCGAGTCTTCTAAGCGAGGCCCTATTGATGGAGCGCGGTCGTCGTCGTCTCGCTGCAACAGGTCAACCCATCTCGCCTCCTCCGGCGATGCTCCGTGCGCCAAGCGCTACTGGGACCGGTCGTTCCGCCGTACCATCGCGTCAGCCCACGCCACCATCCGCGACTACCCCGGGATCACCATCCATGCCCCCGCCTGCGCCCAGCGGGACGAATCCGATTCTTAGTCCTATACCTGTAAGGAGGACGCCAAAGTTCAAGTCTGTACCTACACCGATTTCGGGCACGCCAATGCCCGGCCAACACATGGAGAACCCCATGGAGATGACGAAGATTGACAATGGGGAGAAGGAGGAGTAGAGTTGTACATGGAGTGAAGTCATGCATATAAGACCAATCGCATGTACGAGTAGTTGTGTGAAGCATATCAGTCAGAGGTAACACAACAAGCGCCACGTGATGTGATCTTTGAGCTCAAGCGCGCCTGGTTTCGCTCAACCCGATATATCACCTATACTTCCTCTCTGCGTTTGCTGCCCCTAATCTTGAACCCAAAATGTCAAGACCTCAAGGACAAGGGCACAGAAAGTCGCAATCGACGTCAGCGCTCTCACTCCTAGCCTCACCGTCATCCTTATCATCATCCAGTACTCATGAGCAAAGCCGCTTGAGAGCGAGTCAACATCCCGCCCTCGGACGAGTCGAAGAGTCCTCATCGTCCGCTTCAGTCCCCACACTACCTGGAATTTCAGTCACTGGACATGGTACGCCGAAAAGGAGTCGATCAATCGGAGCAGTGGTCGGAGTGGACGAGGTTAAGGGCTGGTTGGGAGATGTGTGTTCCGTGTATCTGATTGGTATTCCGCTGACGAGGGAGATGCAGGTGATGAGCCTGAGATCTTCGGATCGGAGACGGCTGGCTGCTCTCAAGAGTCTCGAGAAGACTCTGGTCCGATGTTGTGCCAGAGTTGGGGAAAGGGGTAAACAACGCTCGTCGGCGTTTGACGAAGGGATCAGCCTGGCGGAGTTTATCGGTCTTCAAGGTGCGTTACCTTGTGCGCAACTAGTCGTTGCTTTCCTAGCTGACAGGAGCAGTTCATGTCTCCCTTCTCTCGCTGTTCACGCGAGATACCCAGACACTTAGTCATCCGAGTCAACGTAGTGAGAAAGTGTCGCTCGTGGTCGGCGAGCTAGGATGTTTGGTCGGGATGTTACAGGGCTTGTGTCTCCTTAGTGGGGGATGTAAAGCCGCTGTTGGGGAATCTTGGGTCATCGAGGTTTGTCCCTGTTCAAACTGAATCTTGGAGAAAGCTGAAGAAGGTCTTGTAGAACTTCATTGATCTACTTCTACTCCTTCGAGCGTATCCAGCACCGACCGAGGATGGGTCGAAACCGATATCATACAGTATCCTCGAACTGTTGTTTTGTGTTCTGGTGGACTCGCCGATAAATGCGAGGACCTTCGAGAGACTGAATGGGTTGGAGGCGGTGGTGAGGGTTTTGAAGGCGGGAGTCGCCAAGGAGGTCCGGTACGTCGGCGGATCACTCAATCGCTCAGGACGATAGAGATGATATGAGGCTGACGTGTGATGCAGAATGAAGTGCATTGAGTTCCTCTACTTCTACCTACTACCCGAACAATCACCTTCTCCCCGCTCTGTCTCCTCTACGTCATCATCGTCCGGCAAATCCAACCTATTTCCCCCATCCCCTCTATCCTCATCAACGAGCTCGAATGAATCGGACGGACGCATCTCCCCTTCGCCTGTGCCACACAAGAAGGCCTGTTCGACTCACGCGGATATCGACATAAATTTCGTCCCTCAGACACCTAGGAAGCCACCGCAGCCGTCACCGGGTTACCTCACCCCTTCGACCACCGCCAGACGAGTGTCGGCATCGACCACTTCGACGCCCTCGTTGCCGACTGTTCCTGCCTCGCCCAGGGTAGCGGCGAGCCCATCGTCGCACCATCTGGCATCGATGGCTGAGTCACCTCACGATCTGCCATGCCCGAGCCCCAGGGAGAAGCGGAGTAGCTCTCAATGGGCCAGACCGGATCACGCCGATGGATCGACCGTCGGTCTGGGCTTCGGTTTGCCGAAAAGCTCTAGCATCGCTGTTGGCCTCTGTCAGAGCGACGAGACGGCAATCGACATTGCCGAACCACCCACACCTACGTTCTCCGACCCGTTCAGCTCCGATTCCCGCTCCTCGTCAGGCTCATCAACCGTGCTTGCCTCACCTAGATCACCTATGATCTCCCGTTCCTCTACCCAACCATCACTCACCATCGTCCAATCTTCCCCACGTGACCCGAGCACTCGCCAAACAAGTGTCCGAAGAGTCAGTAGAAGTCCACTGGCGCAAAGCTTGACTCCTGGAGAACCCTCCTTGCCAGACGTCCAAGCTCAGGTCAAGCCCCTACCATCGCCACAGATCAAGCACTCCCGCACTCAATCCCACTTCTCAGGCCTGCCCCCTGCGCCACCCGTTCCGGTTAAGCACGAGCGCCGACAATCCCTCGCACCCCCTTCAAAGCCGAGTCCAGTCGAAAGCCATCTCAGTCCGTCCAGACCACATCGAGCCTTCCCAGCAGGACTCACGCGCGGTCTGCCCTCATCCGCCTCATCGCCGAACCTCGCTTCTCCGCTGAGGGCGTCTAAGCGGATCCCATCGGATAAGCGGCCGCCGTCCTCCTTGGCGCCAGTGAGCGAGTCGCCGAGACTACCGACGAAGATGGTGAAGAGCGGGAAGGATCTCCGGTCGGTAGAGGAGAAGAAGGAGCTCGTGAGTCGTGCTGAAGATTTCGCTAGCTGAATGCTGATGAGAGATAGCTTGGGTCATGGTTGGGGAATGTGGATCAGCTTGTGCAGGGGGTCGAGAAGGTCAGCTTTTGGGGGTCGATCGGGAAAGAAAGGCGCGGTTGAGGACGGTTGTCGCGAGCCTTGGCTTCTCCCCATTGGTTCATTAACGTTGTTCCGTCGCTTGTACGCATGAGGCACAAACTGAGCTTCATGAGTGAAATCCATCGTCAAACCGTGTCACAGCCTCCAGAACTCGGCTCGTCGCCATCATGGAGCGTGACAAGCTGCATGGGCATATTATTGGGGATATAGAGTACAGAGATCACGGATGATAGACACATAAGATCCCCATCTCGCTTGTTCAGTATCTTCCTCCGGATTTCTGTTCGACGTATCTCTGTTTTGCCTCGGAGATTATCGATCTTGAGAGATGGAGCTTGATGCTTGAGACGTCGCTTTTGAGAAGTATGGGTGGTCGCGTCGATCCTGTCATCAGAAACGAGAGGAGGTTTGCGGGACCTGCATCGTTCCTCGGGATAGAGGAGGAGGTGGAGGCGGCATTTGAGATGTGCTCGGACCTTCACCCATCAGCCCGGTGGTCCGGTCTTGAAGCCACATCTCACGTTGGAACTGGACCGGGGGACCCATGCTCCCATTGATCAGTCCTTCCGCCGACATGCGTCCCATGAAACTCGATTGTCCCGACATCATACCCTGTCTCACCGGCATCGCACTCGCCGGGCGCTGATGCAGAGCGAAGGGAGCGGCTTGTTGTGGCTGCGGAGTCTGAGCTTGAGGCCTGCTCACGTCGAAGCGGTACCGCCTGTTCTTGGATCAGTGGGACCAGAACACAGAGGGAGAGACACATGCTCGAGATTGGTCCGTACGGCCCTTCCGTGGTTGGTTTGTAGGCTCTCGGTACTTAGATGGCCTATCGAGCTTGATGGGCGCATATCGTTCGTAGGGAATGTCAGTCGATTAGAGGTCATCCCATGAGATGTTTGCTGAGGGTTGTATGCTGCGCTTTGCGGGCGGTATTGGTCTTGTTGTTGCTGTACGGGCTGAGGGGGGACCCAGCTATTTGATGTCAGCGAGCGTCGCGCGGCTCGCCAATCATGAACGTATATGATTGATGGCAGGGGCAATGACTCACCGTTGTCGATTCAGCTGAGGCGTCTCCATTCTCATCCTCTTCGTTACATTTAAGGGCTGACCGGCTTCTACACTGTCATGCCCTTGAGCTCCGTACCCGTTCCTCCCGCCATATCCGTTAGGCACCTCTGCCTCCTCGGGAAGATCGGGTAGATGTGAGGCGGGGACGAAAGTCCCTCGCTGATACTGCTGAGAGATCGGTCGCTGCAATGGCGATTGCTGCCGGGGCTCGTTCGCGAATGCGATTTGCCTCTTGAGCTCGGCGTTCTCCCTGGCAAGATCGTAAATATGGCTCCGCTTGCGAAGGAAGCCATACTTCTGCATCTCATTGAGATTCTGCTCGACCTCCCTGTACTTCACCTCCAGCTGGGCATAATGCTGGAGGTTGCTCTTGATAGTCGCTATCATCCCCTGCGATGATCCATGAGCTTAACCCGATTCCGACTGGGAGACTGTCACCTTCTTCGCTTCGAGCTCCTTCTTTTGGCTTTCGACTGATCTCTTAAGCTGCTTGAGCTGGAACTGCGCTTCATCATCAACGGATGTCGGATGAAAGTTGGTAGACTGGCTGCAAGAATTTGTAAGCTCCTGCTATTGCTCTCGAAGTGAACATCAGAGGGTCTGAACCAGCTTTCGAGATCGCGATTCAGCTGTGTCCAATCAGCGTACCGTAATCGGCGCAACGAAGGCCATGTACCCCCGCGTCTATGCAGTGCGCGTCGATACCCTTTGTCCCGCAGTACGTGCACACTCCCTTCTTGTCTACCATGATGGCGATGAGTCCGCGCTCGAAATTCGAAAGAACACCCACTTTCGTCATGCCCAGAACAGAGGATGTGTCCACAGCTCGTCATCCAGAACGTCCTATTCTCCTTCCCCTTCGTCTCATCGTAAAACGGGTGATTACTAGAACCCCACTTGATCAGCAAAATACCTTTCCATAGATGGACAATGACACTCTCCACTTATGACAGGTGACGTAATCCAGGAAGCCCGTTCTGTCGTTCTCACCAGTCCTTCCCGGCGTCGAGGGGTCCTTTGACCCAGGCGGAGGTTGGTCGGCGGCACCGCCGAACTCGCTGTCCTTGGGGTTGGCGGGACGGGCGGGGAGCGGAGCCATGTCTCAGTCGAGGCGAAGATGGCGGAATTACAGGTGTTCTCGGTAGGTCTCGGTGCGAGTAGGGGCGAGGATGGGAGAATGAAGAGGAGGAGGCGGGATCCTGGTGATTGGACTTTATGGCAAAGACCGGTCGAAGAGGAACGGTAAGCTCGCTTCGGGGATCGTCAACCGACTTGTCGAGGTACAGGAACAGGAAAGGAGAAACAAAGAGTTTAAGGGAACGAGGTGTAAAGCAAACGAGAACAGGTTACGGAGATCAGTCGCGGTGAGCGGTGCTTCCCTGAATTTGCTTCCGTCCCTGCCGACACTGACATCGATGAAAAATGCCATGCTCTCCCCCTCTGACCCAAGAAATAACGTGCTGGGCCTAGTCTCATCGCCTTTCATTCGCTAGTACGCGTCCCCCTCTCTTCCTTCGCTCACGAAGCCTAAGATTTCGAGGGCTTTGGCTCTGATGGGGTGATCTCTATCCCGTCGTTTCTGCGTGACACGATTCCGTCAGTGAGAGCTCATTGAGACAAGCTGGGATGAAGACCGAAGGGGATGAGAAGGGCGAGAAGATGAAGAGCAATATAGGAGGAGGTACGAGGTCGACTCACGATATCCTCGTCTATCTTTGTCTGTATATCCTCCAATGATACCTGCTGCAAAGGCAGCATATCCTCCGCTATAAGATCCTGCGGTCACGGCAACTGTAAGCTCAGCTCAGAGAACCGTCTCTTCCACGTATAGATCGTTTCCGGACCGAGAGCGTATTTCCAGCCGCAATGGATATGAGACCGACTCACGATCTCGCCCAGAGCTACCACGTTCTCGCCTCGTATCAATAACACCCCTAATCCCTCTCAGCAAACGCCTCGTGCGCAGTCGAAGGCTCACCTAGATCCCGGTCGGCGTACTCTAGCTGGTGATGTAGTCGCTCAATCGTCGATTCAAGGAGGAAATTGGCTATACATTTCTCACATGAGCACCTGTCACCTCACGGGCTTCTTCGCATCATCCCCGCTCCATCCTCGACGGATAGCAAGAGTATGGACAAAAGGCTCACCAAATTGATCATAACTCCGGAATACGCCTATCAGTTTCCGTCCGTCTCGAAGGATCACCATGACCTTCTCTGGAATCGGGTATCATCAGCATGGCGAGAACGCTGGAGTGGAACTGCATGGAGATAGCCGAAGGGACCCACTATCGACAAGGTCCACGAGCGAGCCGGAGGTAGTGAAAGGGATGAGGGCGTCCATGGGCCAGCGAAGTCACACTTTGTTCGGCTCTCTGACCAGAGTAGTCCCCACGATCTGGGCGCCTAGAGCCTAGTTAAGTCCCTGAGTTTGTTACCGATGAAGTGCTTTGGATACCATGATTCGGAGCCAATCCTGCTTAGAATCAAAGAGATGATTTGCTTCCGTCCACCATTTTGATGCCTTGTTGCGGGGACTCCACTACCCTCGCCCAAAAGTTCGAAGCAGGTTGTCTTTGGGTCGTCTCAGCCATACACGCCGTACAGAGCACCATGAACTTCGCCCCGTCTTGTCGGCTGTGCCTGAGATGCCGAGCCTCCACCTTTCGACCCAGAGATCCCCTTCGAAAGCGATTCAACCGAGCTGTGCGAGCGTACTCATCTCCGGCTGTACCTTCACCTTCGACATCCCCGATCATCCTGGCCGACCAGGAAGATGCTCTGGACGAGCTGGCCCGCCCACGATCATTCGAAGCGGCCGAATTCTCGAGATCCGTGGAAGAAGGTACCGGAATCAGCTCGGGGACGTTTGTAGACTATGCGGGAGAGCTGGAGAGGAGGAAGCGCAAGATTGAGGCGAAACGGCGCCAGGGAGTGAGTCTCGCTTCATTCATTGCGACATGTTCCTAAGCTGAAGTTCTGCGCAGGGAGCGACCTTCAAAGACCATCTCATCATCACAGTCCGAGGAGGTGAGACATATTCGTGACGTCGTATCCAAAAAAGAGCTAAATTCTCTCAGGCAAAGGTGGCGCCGGTTCCGCAGCTTTCGCTCCAACGCGCTCAGGAGCACTCGGTCCCGCCTCAGGCGGCAACGGCGGTCAAGGTGGTTCCGTCTACCTCACCACCTCCTCCCAACTTACATCCCTCTCCACCCTCCGACGGCGATATATCGGCGGGCAAGGCGGGAATGGCTCAGGGGACTATCGGCACGGTAAGAGGGGCGACGATATGGTGCTCACCGTTCCCGTCGGAACGGTCGTGCGCGAGCTCAAACGAGAAGGAGAGGACGCGAAGATCTGGGAGGAGGAGGAAGAGCTTGAGCTAGATAAGGAAGAAAGGCGGAGGAGGAGGTGGGAGAGGGTGTTCGTTTCTCATCCAAGTGCTGCGGTGGAGGAAGGGGATTATAAAGAGGCGGAAACGATGCTGAGGAAGGAAAGGCGTTTCGCGAACGTCACTCCGACTTTCGAGGAGGATACACCCGTCGTACACGATTTGGAGAAGATCATCGATGAGCCGATCCTGCTGGCGCGAGGCGGACAGGGCGGGCTGGGGAATCCGTTCTTCGCGAGCGTGTCGGGTCATCGTGCGCCCAGGATCGCTTCGAGGGGACTGCAGCCGTACGCCTCGACATTCGAGCTTGAGCTGAAGCTGCTCGCGGATGTCGGGTTAGTGGGGTTCCCTAATGCCGGGAAGAGTACGCTTCTCCGCGGATTGACTGGGCGACGAGCGGAAGTCGCCGGGTACGAGTTCACCACGCTGAACCCGCAAATCGGAGTGGTGCGGGTATGGGACGATGGCAGCTGGGGTGGAGGCGGAGTTGCTGCTCTAGGCGGTCAACAAGGGGAAGGAGTTGTCGTCGAGGAGAGTTGGCGGGAGCGGGAACGAGATGAGGCGGCTAGGGAGAGAGGGGAGTACGCCCCTCTCCCTCGAAGTCCTAGAGGTTTGGAGAAGGAGAAGATCGAGGTTAATCGATTCACGATATCCGATAACCCCGGTCTCCTACCTCAAGCGTCCGAGAACGTCGGTCTAGGCCACTCCTTCCTACGGTCTATCGAACGATCACTCGCCCTCTGCTACGTTCTGGACCTCACTCGTCCGAACCCGGCTTCAGACCTACATGTGCTCAGGGGCGAGCTCGAGGCGTACAAATGCGGCCTCTCACGGAAAGGCGCAGTAGTGGTGCTGAACAAGGGCGACGAAGTGGATGAGATGGTCGGGAGGGAGAGGTGGGAGGGCGTGAAGGAGGTCGCGGAGGAGATGGGGGTGATGGTCCTCAGCGGGAAATATGGGCTGGGGCTGGAGAGGCTGGTGAGAGTGCTTGGGGAAAGGGTGGAGGAGGCGAGGAAGGAGGATCTGGGACAACCATTCAGGATGAGGCGCTAAGGGTCTTAGCGTATCACACATATGGGATCTGCATCAATCACTCTCATCTGCGACGGTACATGCCCTCTTTTCCTATGACGCCGATTTCGAGATCGGCTGGTGGGGTCCACCGTCATTAATCTTCTCCTGATCATTTCGACAAGTTTGGCGGGCGCCAAAGGGACTGCTGAGTGATGGGGGTGAGCGTGAAAAAAGCGATGACGCCAATCGATTAGATTCTGGTCGTTCAAAGCATTGAGGAAGTCCTCACTTATGCATAGACGCATACATAGGTCATCTGTTCACCATCAATATCAGGTGTCGTTGGCTCTGAAATCACCAGTTTTCCTCCATCCCTCACTGTGTGATGCAGATCGACACCATTTTTGTTTACCCTCCATTTCAGTCCAAACTGCTTGCTCGACCATACTGCTGCACATGACAATCTTTATTTCCCTCTGTTCATGCAATCCAAGAAGACTCACACGATCGTCTGCTTTGGTCACTTGCGATATCCAGGAGTGTCATTGGGATCAAGGGAGGACACTGCATGTTTTTCTGCCTCAAACCATCTCCTGAAGCTCTCCATATTCTTACACTCATATCGAAACAAATGGTATGATCAATGTGATATCAGATTGCGGCATGACTTTGTACGAGATAAGGTTCACAAGGAGAGACATGCAAGACTAAGGTCAAAACTGCTCATCATCCTGATGTCATTCATGCCTGCATCCTATGCACATTCCCCAAGAATTTTGACACCACTTCCCAATAACTTCACCATGTGTAGACCTGACTTGTGGCGCTTTCAAGTTGTTGCTAGGTTCCCAAGTTGGACCCTTGATGGCTGCCAGGATTGCCACTGGAGCTTGGGGGAGGGTCAAAATCCTGGCTCTCAACCTGCCCAGAACCGCTTCTGGACATCTCTGATGCCAATACCATTGACAAGCAAGTTGTATAGATGCGGCTCATTGCAGAATTAGTAATGTTCCTGAAACCTCTTGTCCCCAAAGCGCTTTCCGCAGCATCCCTTTTCTGCTCATATTCTGCAGCGTCCCTTGGTGGATCAGTCAGGTCATGCAAAACAACACATTTCCGATCAAGCCGAAAGGTCGGGACTGTCCAATCGTTGGCGCTGCTTCTCATACTGTGTGTGAGCGGCTCTGCAATCTGGGGTACTGGTATGAATGAATGAGGTGTGAGATCATCCACAAAAAGAAATCTCTTTGTACCCTTCTGCTCATCAACTCAAGTCATCACTCATCAGCCCTCCTTTGGCAGTGGGAAGGCCATTTCCATTGATGAAAGCTGTAGAAGGATGCTCTATTCTGATGCTGGAAGATCCTGTTTTCCAATGGCACTGCCACATTCTTGAACCTCCTTTTTCAAACAATGCCACATCACAATCCCGGACATCTACGGGATATTCGATTTCGCTGATCGGTCGGTTTCGCTGATGGGTTTTGTTCTCGTAGTTCCACCTGGATGATGAGCAGAGCAGAACGCTGCCGCGCTCAAAAGAGATATCTTGGGAGGGGCCAGAGTTGTATGGATTCGCGGGACTGTAACCCGCCGGGAAACTGGAGTGTGGACTGTGACGCCCAGACTTGCTGTTGATGGGCATTTGAGGCAATGGAAACGGACAGATTCCTGGACTTCTTGATTTGCTTGAGATCCGCCGGAATGCCTCGAGTCGATCAGACGGAGTGGTTGAAAGCGCTGTAGCCGGAAGAGTTTGGACGTGTTGTTGACCGTATTGATACCCCTGAGAAGGCTCCAGAGCTGGGGGCTGGATTAAACTTGGGGCTTCATGTTTTTGACTCATTGCTGACGGTAGCGTTGAGCTTTTGATTGACTTGGTTGGAGCGACGGCAGTCTGCCACGACATGACCTGGTTTGACAGTAGAGGCAAAGCTTGTTGTCCATCTTAATCTTTCGCTCCTCTGGAGAGAGCCGTGCATCGCGGCATCTACCTCCATCGGAACTGGAGTGAAGCTGGATGTCTGCATTGGACGCGGGACTGGCTGGAAGCTGAATGGACGCTGCTGGATGATTGGGGTGTCTGGTGGTTGGGGTAGTCCTCCTGCGCTGGAAGAGGGGATTATCCCACTTGATAGATTTGTCAATGAGGTCATTGAGACTCTCAAAGTCATGTGGTGTGTGGAGTTTGTCTTTGACACCTCCTTTAGACCATCGAAGTAAGCGTGACGGAGCGCCTCATCATTCCA